>JYMV01018815.1_pt1 | contig 10474 bp, 13 predicted proteins | sample 338911 | NCBI WGS metagenome assembly JYMV01 (sample SAMN03354496, study PRJNA234377) | hydrothermal vent metagenome | biome: Deep sea; feature: Hydrothermal plumes at the Eastern Lau Spreading Center, Western Pacific Ocean; material: Seawater | place: Tonga | collected 2009 | depth 2000 m m
CATGTAATGGGACATTTATTCTCAAAACCTCTATATCGATGAACTTTTTGTTGAGGAGGGAGGTCACAATACATGGACTTATGTGGAAAAGCCTGACTATCCTCAGTATGCTGAGCTGTTTAGTTATGTTACAGGAAATGAAATGTGGCAGCATAAGGATAACGAGTACTCACATGTTCGTCTCGTTCGAGATGCCGGGGAGCACGAGGAGTACGAACCAGAGTGGCGTAAAGATACCAAAAAGTTTGAGCGCTGATTCCTTTAGACGTATCGATATAGAGGTTTTGAGAATAAATGTCCCATTACATGATTTTTGGAAAAGAAGACTGCCCGCATACTCGCAAGGCGCGTGACGATTTTAAAAAAATGAACCGTGCGTTTGTATACGTTAACGTGGACACAAACTCTCATGGCTTGGAAAAGTTGCTTGAATACACCGAAGGGAAGTACATCGTTCCTGTGATTGTTGAGGTTGACGAAGGAAATATTGAGATTGGTTACACTGGTGACTAAAAAAATCTATTAGAGAGGAAGAGAGTTATATGGGTGAAGAAGTCCAAAAAATAAAAAGTGATGCCCCGGTCAAAGCGGATGAAGGGCCAAAGCGTTTTGTTGAAAAAGGACCACATGTTGTGTTCGACACAAAAACAAATATTTTCTGGTCGAAGAAGGATTCGTGGCAGGATAAGGGAAAATTTTTCAACTGGCATGAAGCCGTCGAGTACAGCGACAGAAAAAATGTTCGTAAATTCGGTGGATTTGATGACTGGCGGTTGCCGCTTTTTGACGAGATTAAAACATTGTACGACGAAGCTCATGATAACCCTGGGAAGGGAGGGAAGATATTGCACGTGGACCCTATTTTCCCAGAGGGAGCGTTTAAGGTCACCTGGTTGGGAGGAGATACGTCAACCCGTAGACCTCGGTATGACTTTTCAGAAGGTAAAGAAGTTTATGTAGATGAGTATAATTTTGGTGCAGTCAGGTGTTGTCGCAAAGCCCCGGTTCAGACGGCTGCAACCCGCCCAAAACGGAAATGAGTGTACGTGGCGGCGATGTATATAAAATAGCCGAAATAAAAATTAAAAAAGCGGATTTGGTTGATAATGGAGACGGTACGGTCTCTGATCGAGCCAATCAAATTATGTGGCTTAAAAATGATACTTGGATTGAGTTGGGTCGCCTTGTCACTTGGCATGAAAGTCAAAGCTATGCCAAGGAGATGAATGAGAAAAAATTTGCCGGTCATTCCAATTGGAGGATACCTAATGCCTCGGAGGCAAAACTTCTTTTTGATGAGGAACACATTAATAAAGATGTCGAAGGAGGAGAAGTTCACCTCAATCCGGTTTTCCCTTCTGGGTGCGGGTTTTCTACCTGGACTAGCGAGACCCGAGGAGCTAAAGCCGCTATGAGTTTTGACCTAAGGTCAGCCTACGAATACTGGTTGGCCAAGGAGAACGAGGGGTTCCCCAGTGCGGTTCGACTAGTTCGCCAGCTTAAATCTAAAGTAGAAGGAGTCGATGGTGAGCCTCGATTTGTCAATAATGGTGACGGAACCGTGACTGATAAAGAAACACAGCTCATGTGGAAAGAGAGCGACTCATATCTGGAACTGGATAAATGGATTAGCTGGGGGGAAGCGAAAAACTATATATCGAGTTTGAATCAACATCGATCTTCGGGTTTTGTCGATTGGAGAATGCCAACTCGAAAAGAGGTGCAAACTATATTTGATCCAGGTAACCCCGTTACAGATAAATATGGTGATACCGTATTGCTAGCCTCAGGATTTCCTCCGGGGGCCGGTCAAACTTGCTGGACCAAAACTCTGCATAAAACGGATAAAGCTCTCGTTATACGGTTTCAATTTTATAATGGGGATTTCAAGTGGCATCAGAACGGATTGCGCAGTCATGGGGTCAGGGCTGTGCGAGTGATTAAAAAATAATTTACAGAGTTAGAATTTTTTTTACGAAAGTAGTATTCAAAACTGAAATTTGTAGACCAGAGGGTGTGTCCTGAAGGGAGAGACATGACTGAAGAGATTGCAGTAGATCAGGCAAGATTCAAGGAGGGAGAAAAGGGGATTATAATTGACCCGTCTAGGGGGTTGGTGTGGATGAAATATGATACTTATCAATTGACCAACAAATGGATGAATTGGGTTCAGGTACGTGACTACGCCGAAGAGTTGAATGGAAAAAAATATGCAGGTTATAGTGACTGGCGTATGCCGAATACCTCAGAAGCTAGAAGTTTGTATGACAAAAAACATTCTAATAAAGATCATATGGGTCAACAGGTTCCTGTGGATGAGATTTTTAGTCCCGGTTTTTGTTTTTTGTGCTGGACGAGTGAGGTTAAAAATAAAGTTCATGCTGTTCGTTTTGGGTATCGAAGAGGTGGTACGACTAATGATGATGCTTATAGAACGTCTCGCGGATCAAGTCGGCTGGTCAGAGACATTCTTAAAGAGGATGGCCTTTTGTGATGCTATATGAACTTCCTAATCACTGAGACAACTAGATGAAACTTGAAGGAGATTTGACATTGACGGATGAAAAGCGATTTTGTGATAATGGCGACGGTACGGTTACTGATGAAGAAACCAGCTTGATGTGGAGCCAGACAGATGCTTATCAAGATACCAGTAAATGGTCCAATTGGTTTATGGCAGAAGACTATATAAAGGCGCTTAATATTAAGAAGTTTGCAGGCTATATCAATTGGAGGATGCCAAACATAGAGGAAGCTGAGACTTTGTTCGATGAGGATGTTCATATACGGGACATGGATCGATTCGAAATTTTTATTGACCCGGCGTTCTCTCCGGGGGGTGGTTTTACTACGTGGACTTCTGATGAGCGTCCTCACGGAACGGCGTGTATTTTTTATTTCAGATACGGTCATGCTAATAGCAATCATAAAGAAGATATTACTAAAGACACGATCCGGGCCGTCCGTGACATCGCTTGAAACAACCTAAAATATCTTTTGAAGGAGAAGCGTCATCGAGTCATATAGAGCCATTAACGAACAGGAAAGCTTAAACTCGGTTATTCCATATAGGTTTGAAGAAGAGGATTACGAACATACCTATGTTCTGGAAGATTTTTACTGCACCAATCCGTTTTGTGACTGCCAGCATGTGACCTTGTCATTTTCCCAACAGGATAATCCGGACAACCAGATCAATTTGTTGCTCAACTTTGATAAGACTCAGGGCCAGTTACCGAACCAAAAAAAATATACTAAGATTCAGTCTGAAATCATAAAGGGTTTTGTCAAAAATCTTCCTAAGGAACTTCTGGTCTTATTTAAGCAAAGATACGCAGAGGCAAAGGCCTTCGGAGAGAAGGATCCGAAGTCTTATCTTGTGCTTGAGCCAGGGAGATACGTAAACTATATGGAGTGTTTTCCTAGGAACGCTGAGAATCTCAACTTTTCGTGTGAGGAAGCAAAATACTTTGCTGAGGATAGTTACGAGCTTGATCCGCGAATTGATAACCGTGATGTGAATTTGGTTTTTTATCCATTTGAACTAGACGATAAAAATCTCAAGCCTATTTTTACTTATACGTATTATTTTGATGAGAACAAGAGGGCAGAGGCGGATAGTAAATTAGGCCCAAAGGAGAGTAATATGCTTTTGGGTCTAAACCGGACTATTCCGGATCTTTTTGAAACCTTTAAAAAAAGGTATAAACAAAGTAAGTCAGTGGGGGAGGATTTGTTAAAATCAGGTCCAAAAATACCAATGTTCGAAGATAAGGTAAAACCAAATGATCCTTGTCCTTGTGGTTCTGGAAAAAAATATAAAAAATGCTGTGCTAACAAACTGAACTGATTGGATTGTTAAGGTAAGTCCTTTAGAATCCGTTTTATTGAACGGTCGTATTATTAAAATAGGAAGTCTTCAATGGCCAATATGGAAAGAAAAGTTAAGAAAGTGCAAGCAAGGCATATTCTGGTTGGGAGCAAAGAATTAGCTGATGAAATAAAAAAGAAAATTGATGATGGTGAAGAGTTTTCCAAGTTAGCAGAAGAGTTTAGTGAATGTCCATCGAAGAAAAGAGGGGGAGACCTTGGCTGGTTTGGTAAGGGTGCGATGGTACGTCCGTTTGAAGTGGCTGCTTTCTCGGCTGATGAAGGAGCAGTTGTTGGGCCGGTGAAGACCGAATTTGGCTACCATGTTATTTACGTATATGAGGTGCAGGATGATATCGATCCTGATGCGGGACCGCCTACAGGTGACGAAGATGCAGATGAGGATACTTTGCGGCTCGTTGCAGAGAACTATGCTCATGAGTTTATGATGCTTGGCTATTCAAGTAAAAAAGTTCTCAGCTTATTTACCAGCCCTCATTTTAAGTCAGCTAATGCGGTTTATAATATACTTGGCCTTGATGAGACGAACAAAATTATTGCCCAGGTGTTTGGGCAAGAGGTAGCAGAAATAAAGGATAGCACGGAAAATCCATCAGAGGAATCAGTTCAAGAGGATGGCGGCAAATAAAATAACTAGAAGCTAATATAAATGAAGAGATGAGCGCAGGAAAGGGGGAAGAGGGTGTTGTTATTTCTCCACGTCGTTTCTTTTTGTAAATAAAAAGCTTATGGTTGGTTTGGTTTTATAAGACAATCGTACTAACATTCAAAACTCCTGCGATCTCGCGCAGTTCCTGAATCGTTCCACTATTTGGTTGTAAGTCAATATTGACAACAGCCACTGCCTTATCCCCCTCTTTAATTCGCCCTAAATGAAATCCGGCAATATTAATATCGTTGGTTCCTAAAACACTTCCGATTTTTCCTATAACTCCCGGGACATCCATATTGGTAAGTACAATCATGTGTTTTGAAAGCACAGCCTCAAAATGAAACTCGTTGAATTGAACAATTCTGGAGTCCCCTTTTCCAAAGACAGAACCGGTTACACTGCGTTCCCCTTCGCTAGTTTTTGCGGTAACCGTTATGGTGCTCGTGTACTCGTGGACTTCAGTGCTCTTCGATTCTTTGACTTCGATTCCCCGATCTTTTGCAATAAAAGGGGCATTGACCATATTGATGCCTTCAATATTCCGTGTGAGAAGTCCTTTTAAAACAGATATCGTGATTGGGTCTATTCTTTGCTCGGCGACTTCTCCATTGTATTGAACTTCAACTCCAGTTAGGGGTTCATCTAGAAGTTGAGAAATAAAAACTCCCAAGTCTTCTCCTAGTTTTAAATAGGGTTGAATTTTGCTCAGGGTATCGGCATCAATAGACGGCATGTTGACCGCGTTACAGATATTCCCATGTTTAAGGAAATCAACAATCTGATCGGCAACCGCAATCGCAACTTTTTCTTGAGCTTCTTCAGTCGATGCGCCCAGGTGGGGGGTGCAGATAATCTCATCAAAATTTAGTAGCGGACTATCTGGCGACAATGGTTCCTTTGTATATACGTCAAGGGCAGCTTGCGCCACTTGTTTTGATTTAATTGCTTCGATAAGTGCATTGTCATCAATAAGGTTGCCACGAGCGCAGTTAACTATACGAATTCCAGGCTTAGCCATACTAAACTCTTTAGTGCTTAATAAAGGTTTTCCATCGAGTGAGGGTGTGTGAAGAGAGATGTAGTCTGATTGTTTCAAAAGACTGGGAAGATCAACGACTTCTACGCCAATTTTTTCTGCATGTTCTTGAGATATAAAAGGATCGTGGACTAAAATTTTCATATGAAATCCTTTTGCACGCTCGGCAACGATAGTGCCAATCCTACCTAGGCCAATAATTCCTAAAGTTTTACTATGAAGCTCTTTGCCTATGAATTTTTTTGGAGCCCAAGTTTTTTGGTCTTTGAGCATAGAGCGCGCTTGTGGGATATTGCGTGACATTGATAGCATGAGCGCCATTGTATGTTCTGCGGTGGTGATGACATTGCCTTCAGGGGTATTCATCACAATGACACCTTTCTTTCCTGCAGCGGCTACGTCAATATTATCTACGCCGATACCGGCTCGCCCGATAACTTTAAGGTTTGTGGCTGCTTCAATCACGTCAGGGGTGACCTTGGTCGCGCTGCGGACGATTAGCCCCTCGTAAGAAGAAATTATCTTTATCAGTTCCTCTTTGGATAAACCTGTGTTGACGTCGACATCGATACCAGACTCCTGTTTGAGTATGTCGACTCCCAAGCTTGAAAGATTATCTGCAACAAGAACTTTCATTCCATAACTCCCATCATTTTAATATTCTTTATAAAGATAATTACGTTAGATTGTTTTAATTAAGAAAAGGTTTTAATCGTATGTATTAAAAATAAATAAAATCAATAACCTTCCAAGAGAATTTCTTGTGCTGCGGCGACACCCTTTCCTAAAGCTACATTGTGCCCCATTTTTTTTAGCGCCATTTCTAAAGCTGAAATAGCGATGATGATATCGAAACTGTCTATGTAACCCAGGTGGGCGATCCGCACGATTTTCCCTTTCCATTGATCCTGACCGCCGGCAAGGGTGACACCCATATCATCACGAATAAACTTAAACAGCTTGCCGCCGTCCATTCCTTCTGGAAGAAAGATTCCTGTGGAACTGTCAGCAGGCGAATCTGGTGCAACTATTTTAAGCCCTAACCCCTTTGCAGCAGCTCTAGTTGCTCTGGCCAACCTATCGTGGCGGCGATATACGGACTCTAATCCTTCCTCCTTAATATCCAGGAGAACACGGCGAAGACCAATTACAAGTGATACAGCAGGCGTATAAGCTGAAGTATCATTGGCTAGGTTTTTGCGTTCTTTTTTGAAATCAAAATAGAATCGAGGGATAGATGAATTCTCGTTGAATTTCCAAGCTTTTTCACTGAGTCCTACCAGCGCTAGTCCAGGGGGAAGTGCAAGAGCTTTTTGGGATCCAGTGATCATGGCGTCAATTCCCCACTTATCCATGGGAAGGTCAAACACTCCCACCCCTGTAATTCCATCTACGATGAGTAAAATATCGTCACGATCACGAGTGAGTTTAGATAATTCCTCTATAGGGTGGGCTACGGTTGTGGATGTTTCCGAGGCTTGCACCATAATGGCTTTTATGTCTTTGTCCTCTTTTAGAAGGTTTCCTATTGCCTTAGCATCAGCCGCTTGTCCCCACTCCACATTGTGCCACACGACGGTGAGTCCGTAAGACTCGGATATCTTCCCCCAGCGTTCTCCAAATTTTCCGCCGTTGATAACAAGAACTTTGTCTCCAGGAGAGAACAAATTAGTCACGCAACCTTCCATACCTCCAGTTCCAGTTGAAGCTAATATCAAGACCTCTTGCTTTGTTTGAAACAGATACTTCGCTGCCTCCGCCGCCTCTGCAAATATTTTGCTAAATTGGGGAGTGCGGTGGTGTATCATCGGGTGTGCCATTTCCAGGGCAACGTGTTCAGCTACGGGTGTAGGGCCCGGTGCCAGCAAGTACTTTTTCTTCATTTCTTGTTGTTTCCTTAATCTGTCCCTTTTACTGGGGGTTAAGAACAGGGTTTGAGTTTTAAAATCTTAATGGGTTTTTACTCAAAATCCTCTTTAATCAAGCCGGATTGAAAGGAAAACCTATATAGAGGATGATCCTTTATTTTGCTTAATCATTTGAAAAGCAGTGTCTAATTCATAACTAACTATTCCTTCTAAATATCGGCTCCAACAGATTAACAGGTAATATTTCTACCGCACCCTGATTCAGAGTGTCTGATTTTGAAAAAACCAGTCCTTGAGTCACTCTTAACCGCTTGGTATCTTAACCGGGATATACAGGGTATCTAATAAACCTAACGAGAATATTTTCGGACCTTATTTGGCGAGTTGAATCCATATTATCTAAGCCTACACTTATAATGCATAATTAGTGTAAAATCCATTTTTTTCGGCTATTTTGGTCTATAAATTTTATGGAATAAGAAACTCTCTTATAACCGTTTGATTTTTTGGGTTTTTTTGAGGCGTTTGTTTTGGAAGTTTGTTTTGGTAAGTATCTAGTTACTCGGTAGATGAAAAGGGAAGCGATTAGTGTCGCTTGATCGAGCTAATAATCGGCAGAGAATACTAATATGGGATGTGGAAAGTTGGTCAAACGTCAAGATATAGAAGAATTAGAGAATAATAGTTTGGCTTCTTATGCGGTTAAAAGTGGTAACAGCAAGGGACGTCAGCATAAAGAAAAAGAGCACCCTTATCGAACTCGATTCCAGAGGGACCGGGATCGCGTGATACACTCCTCTGCATTTCGCAGGCTTGAGTATAAGACACAGGTGTTCGTTTATCATGAAGGTGATTACTATCGTACTCGGCTCACCCATTCGATGGAAGTGGCGCAGATTGCCCGGTCAATCTGTAAGTCCATGCAGCTTAATGAGGATTTGGCAGAGTCAATTGCATTATCTCATGATTTGGGACACCCGCCATTTGGGCACACTGGCCAAAAAATACTTAATGAGTTGCTAAAGAATCACGGGGGCTTTGAACACAATAAGCAGGGTTTGAGAGTGGTAAGACTCTTGGAAAAAAGATATCCTGAGTTCAGTGGGCTCAACTTGACCTGGGAACTTCAGGAAGGTATCAGTAAGCATTCCGTTGACCTTGAAAATCCGATTATGGGAATGAAGGGCTACAACTTTCCATCATTAGAAGCTCAGGTAGCAGATTGTTCAGATGGAATAGCGTATAACGCGCACGATTTAGATGATGGTATTACCTCGGGACTTCTTAACTTGGAGCAAGTTCGCAAGCTAGCACTTTGGCGGGAGCATGAAAAGGTTCTGGATCAAAAGTATAAAAATTTGGATTTTAAACTTAAAAAATATCAAATCGTTCGCCAAATCATAAACAACCTTATAACTGATTTTAGACGGACAACCTTAAAAAATTTAAAGGTGAATAAAATTCAAAGTGTTGATGATGTGAGGTGTGCCAAAAAACGTATGGCGGGATTTAGTGCCTCAATGTCTGAAAAAAATAGAGAGTTGAAAAAATTTCTTCATCAAAATTTATACAATCATCGCAAAGTAAAACGTATGGAATTTAAATCAGAGATGTGTCTTACGGGTTTATTCAAGGCTTTTACAACACACTTTGCACTTTTGCCCGAATTAGTACAAAGAGAAGGGGGTCATGATTCTTTGCAAAGGCGTATCTGTGACTATATTTCTGGCATGACAGATCGTTACGCCATTAGTGAATATGAAAAACTTTATTCGCCGGGTGAAAAAGATTAACTGATCGAGTCTAGAGGCAATATGATTGAAGGCGAACGGTATTTATTGGTTATAACAAAAAATAAATCTTCGATAGTTTTGGAATGTCCAGATTTATCTTTGTTGAATAACTGGCAATCTAAAGCGGGAGCTAACGGGGCCGTTTGTAAGTGTATTACTATCGAAGAATTTTATCCGACCTATAGGGGGTATCGATATTTTGACCTTAGAAATCCTATAACTCGTGAAACATTTAGTGTGGATGAAATTCTGGAAATTTTAGACGCTCCGCTTGAAGATCATGGAGAGGCAGAAGACCTTTTCGGCGGGAATATTTTTCATTGATCTAGAGATGATATTTATTTTCCATGAGTTTGGTCTTTGGTGACCCTAATTTTATCCGAGCTAATAATCAACACCCGGTCACCAGCTTTCAACTCTTCGTCATTGACCTGGATCAAAGTAAAGGATTCGCCAACATCCGGTTGAATAACAAACTCAGAAGCGTCGCCTCTCATAATTAGTTCCTCCGCTTTCGCCCCAACCATTCCCCCTACAATCGCCCCGCCAATTGCGCCGATAGCGCTGATGACTCCATCGTCGCTTACTGTAGAACCTCCTAGTCCTCCCATTACCGCTCCTGAAACAGCACCCACCCCAGATTCAGTTCCTTTGACGGTTACATTGCGTTCTGAAATGATAATACCTTTACTGAAACTTTGGGGTTGCCCCATTTCCCCTCGATCATAAGTTGAACCAGAATGCAAGGAACAGCTTGTTTGGAGAAAAATAAGTATCGATAGGAAAGGTAGTGCAAATCTTTTGGGCACAATAAATATCCTCCAAAGACAAAAAGTGAGTTGTTATAACAGTAGAATAGATTTTTTTTTTGAACCGCGCAACTTTTAGTTAAGGTGTTTATCTTGCGAGGAACTATTTAATTTTTACTTCAAACAAATATATAATGAATTTATTGTTTGTTAGCTTGTTTTTACAAAAATAGAACGTCTCGAATAAATATAGTAAAGGATCAATGTGGAACATGATGAAAGGATTTTGATGAAATCAATTTGTGTTTTTTGCTCGTCCAGCGATTCCATTGACGAAGTATATTTCAAAGCGGCAATAGATTTAGGTTGTCAAATTGGCGATTTAAACTTGGATTTAGTTTATGGGGGAGGGGGAATTGGTCTGATGGGAGCAGTTGCACGCTCAGTTCATAAAAATGGTGGTAGGGTTGTAGGGGTTTTCCCAG
>JYMV01032922.1_pt1 | contig 10474 bp, 8 predicted proteins | sample 338911 | NCBI WGS metagenome assembly JYMV01 (sample SAMN03354496, study PRJNA234377) | hydrothermal vent metagenome | biome: Deep sea; feature: Hydrothermal plumes at the Eastern Lau Spreading Center, Western Pacific Ocean; material: Seawater | place: Tonga | collected 2009 | depth 2000 m m
GGAAGAGTATTACCAGAAGTAGGGCGATCACCCCCAGAGATGCCAATACGAAAACTGGCATGTCGGAGAACATCGCTTTTTTAAGATCATGAACCATCACTGGAGACCCGCCGAGGTCGATCGGGAATTCAGAATTGCGGTGACGTTCAGCCAAAGCCTGAATGGCCTCAACGAACTCACTGTTCTGCTCTTCGGTCAGCAACTGAGGGTTATCATTATCGGAAAGTGAAGTATCCTCTTCGTCTGAGAATCCCTCTTCCAGTATTTCTTCCTGATTCATATCTTTGTCCACATCAGAAAAAGCATTAGAGCGAACCACCACAGTCGTGTATTGCCCGTCCTCTGAAACCAGAAAGTTGCGGTAGAACTTGTTGCCGAGTACTCGTTCCTTGAGATCCTTGACTCCTGCGTCGTCTTCAGGCCAGTCTGCCATCAGTTCCTCGATGATCAACTCACCTCCCTCACCACGCATGGCAGTCACGTTTATCAGGCTCTGTACTTCATCAAGATGTGGAACCTCTGCCTCAAGATCCTCATGGAAGGCTTTCAGCTTCTTTAAAAATTCAATGTCGAAAACCTTTTTCGGATGTATGAGAGCCAGTACAATTTCGTCTCGGCCGAATTGTTCACGGAACTTGTCGTAGGAAATTCGGGTTTGATCGTTTTCGCTGAAAAATGCCTCGGTTGACGTATCAACCTGTATCGAAGGAAGATTCGAAGCTAAACTTGCAAAAAACAACAGCATTACTAGAATCACTCGTTTTGGATGGACATGAATCCAGCGCCCCATTTGTTCGAATCTCGATTCGATTTTTTGTATCATTTGTTTCATGGATCTGTTACTCAAGTTGGTTTAAATAATTTTTGTCGTAATAATGCTCTAGCCTCCTTGATTGCAATTTTCGGATCCAGGCGATAGTGCAACAGTAATCCAGTTAGGGAAGCCACCAAGAGAGTTGCAAATCCTGGATTGTTGTTATTAAATATCAATCCCAGGAACTTTCTACGCTTTCTGAGAACCTCCCTTAATTTATTTGCTACTTTTGGCATCTCAGCACTCATGGCCATAAATTCACTGAGGATCTTGTCAAAATCATCGTAAACAGAAAAAAAACGATCCATTCCGGCATCCATGAATTGATCCAGTTGTTCCTGATTCATCTTTACCAGGTCTTTTGGGCGGTGCTCCTGCAGAAGCTCCTCTAACCAATCCGGATGGTCACGGAAAAGTACAGGAAGAACTTGCTGTGATTGATGCTGAATCAAAGCTACCATCAATTCTTCCTTAGATCCGAAATAGTGATGCACCAAGCCGTGATTGACCCCGGCATAATCCGCGATAACTTTGATCGTGGAACGTCGGTGACCTTCCTTGATCAAACTTTTGCGTGCACCGTCCATGATCTTTTGTTTTGTTTCTTCAGACATAAATTTATTTAGTTGATTGACTAATTTTTAACAATGTTAGTCGTATGACTAATTCTTGTCAAGCAAAAAATTAATATTTTTTTACAAAGATCATTCAGTTCCTTCAAGTGGACAATATTCTTCTAGAAAATGATTTATGCCAAGACTAACAATGTCAAATAGTGTTGACTTATAGGATAGTTTCTAGACCTTCTTCGGGTTTCCTGAGAAACTGAGCACACAAGGGACAGTGAATAATCAGAGCACCAGTTAAATAATCTATTGATTATTGATTAGATGCGGGGGGTGGGGGACCAAAATCCCCCCTTAAGGTGAGTTTCTTCTTGTTTATTAACTGCTCTTTGGTTTACGCAAGATATAATATACAACACTCAAAACGAGGAAAACTATTCCTCCAATTGTCGACTCTGAAAAGGTAGGTGGTTCAAGACCTTCAGGCCAGGTTAATATTCTGGCTGAAAAAATACCGTGAAGACCATATAGCAGCCAGGCCAGAGCAAAATAGCTCATGGCTTTCTCAACGTTTTCTTCAGTTACAGTTGACCTGATGTGCCAGCCAAGTATAGCAACAACCCAGGCAGATACACCGAACAGCATAACAGTATTCAAAGTAACCGGATTAACAAATTCTTCCGGAGCTCCATAGGTGCTCATAATGCTTCCTGGAGCAAAAATAGCCCAAATTCCATAAACAACAGAAATAACAATCGTAAACATCATCAGGTTCTTTTGAGTATTCATAAGCCTCCTTTATTTTGGAAAAACGTATTAATGACTAGTGAAAAAAACCGTCAACTTTATTGTCGGTATTTTAGTATCTGAAAGAGGCCTATCAACTAGAACCGACCGCTTACAGTAAATTCACAGGATTCAGGAACCAGGTGGTCTGTATTCTACAGACCCAGCTCCTTTTATTGCCTCAAGTCCTTCTTCTGCTGTCATGAGGACCGTGGTCTGGATTTTTGAAATTGCTCCTCCTGCAGCAGTAGCAATTAGTGCAGACGCCGCACTTACGTTGTCCGGACCTTCCAGAATCAGGCAAAGGTCAAACTCGCCAAACGAGTAGTATCCCGAAAGGAATTTAATTCCTTTTGAGGCAAACATCTTCCCTACCTGCTCAATCCTGTTCTGAGGATTCTTGATCTGGGCTGCCCATGAACCGGACGAGTATGATGCCTGAACTAAATAATGCGCCATATTACCTCCTATATTAGTTGAGAGAGAAATAAACGAAAGCCACTGAGTTCATACCTCACTGACAAGTGTCAGGTTAAGGTACCGCTGACGGCTTTCATGGGAGATCTCCCACAGCATTTCAGCTATGAAAGATAGTTAGCGGAGCATTATAGACCAGAAATTTAACTAGTCAAGGAAAAAATTTAAATTCACTTATAACCGGTAATTCAACCACAATATTTTCGAATTCTAGGGCTTGCTGAAAAAGTATTTCTTTTGTCATCCCGGACTTGATCCGGGATCTATAATAATACTGCTGGATTCCGGGCAAAGCTATGCTTTGCCCGGAATGACAATTGTGCTTTTTCTATGAAATAGCTAGAAGATACAAACTAGCGTATGGTTTTAAGCCGCAGTCTTGTGCGGAGTCGGTAAACAATCAGACCTATGATTCCGACGATTAGTGGTACGAGCAGCATGTTCAGCAGGAGCAATCCCTGCCCCAACCGCTCGATATCCTGTCGCAAAATTTTGCGGACTTCCCGCAACTTTCGGCGTGCCTGCCTTTCCTCTTCCCTGAACTTCTCAATTTCAACCTGAACTTCCGGAGGCAAAATCACTTCTGACTGTCCTTGTTCACCAGCAGATTCGAGCAGGCTGTTCAAACGCTGCTGTACTTCCTCCAACTGAGAAAGAAGCAGTTTTTCTTCAGTTTGATGACGAAGTTGAGCCTGCCGCTGCATGGCCAGTAAACGAGTGAAAGGTCTTGAAAAACGTCCCCGTGAACGAATGCTCATTAGAGCTTCATTGCCGGAAAGATGTTCGGCGGCATTGAGCATTAGATTCAGATTGTCATTTCTCGGCTGGATGATTGTTTGACCGAGGAAATTAAGTTTTTGTACAGAAAACTGATCGGAGAGAAAATCAACATCACTGAAAAGCAAAATTGAATTTAGCTCTGCGGCTTCCAGCAAATGTGGATGCTTCAGCGGTGTTTCTTCTTCACTTTCTTCACCAGCTGCAGATGCTTCCGGATTCTTTTTTTCTTTGACCGGTTGGCCATTCGGAAAAGCACTTGAAAATATGCCGGTTGTTATTGCCATTACTGCTTTCGCCTCACCATCCACTTTCATATCTCTAGACAATTGATCCGGAGCCGCAAACCGTAATTGGAAAGTATCGATCAAACCGCTTTTAGCTGATAATGAAAGCAAAGGTGTAAATTCGGTTTTACTGTCAGCAGCTTTTTTTAAGGAACCTGCCTCAACGAAAAGCAGATTTTCCAGCTGGGCTGTGATTGGATGTTTCTGATCCAGCGAATCGGAGCGGAAAGTCATCCACATTGGAAAGCTCATCACACCCTGCCCTGTATTGACTTGAGTAGCATGCAGACGGTCTCCAACTACTTTGGCTACATCGTAGTCCACACCCCACTGCTTGAGTAGTTCCGGAAGATCGCTGGAAAGTTGCGGCTGCTGACCAAACTGATTTGCAGGCGATGTCATATCAATTCGTGCATTTGGGTCCAGCAGTACTACGAGCCGCCCTCCACGCAACACGTACTGATCGACTGCATATCTCAAACGCGGATTGAAACTACGCGGGTGCAGGACAATCAACAGGTTGATATCATCAGGAATCTCTTCTATTGTCAAAGCCAGGTTTTCAACTGTTACTGATTTTTCCAACTCATTGAGAAAAACCCATTTTTGTGCTGGAGGCTGCCCGGGAATCATTGACCTTCCTCCCTGAAGATTCAAGACACTCAGCAGACCAACTTTGGAAGTTGAGGTGGAACCGACTTTTTGAATGGCCTGGGAAATATCATATTCTAAAAAATTTTCCCGACGCTGATCAAAATATGGCAGTAGCATTTCCTGATCCAGCATGGAAATCACTGCTCCAAAATATACCGTGTTTCCCGAAGGCAGAGTAATGGGTTTGATTCCATATTTTTGTGCCCACTCTTCTTCATCAGTATCTGGTTTTGGATCCAAAATTTTCAGAACTACCATGCCCTTTGAAAGTGCAACATATTCTTCAAGCAGTTCCTGTACACGTTGTGCATAAATTTTGAAGTTTGGAGGTAGTTCAGAATTGTTTCTGGAATAGTAAAAATTTATCCTGACTGGATCAGTCAAACCTGCCAGTATCTTCCTGGAACCTTCTGAAATTGTGTAAAGGCGCTCTTCTGTCAGATCATAACGTAACGGGAAAAAATGAGCCATCAAATTTACTGCCACTAGACAAATCAACAGCAGGACAACACTGCCCCAGGTACTGGGTAACGAAACTTCCTTCATTATGTTTTATAGTTCAAAGTTCTTTTAAGCAGATTTTAGGTTAATAATAAAATGAGTTCTGTGTTAAATCAGGATGCTTTGTGCGACTCAAGAACCACAACATTCAACATCAGCATAATGACAATAATAGATACAAAATAAATTATATCCCTGAGATCAATCACTCCTCTGCGAATCGCGTCATAGTGTGTGGTGAAACTAAACTGGCTGACGAAATCGCTGATCCAGACAGGAAAAACCGAATTTAATGTGTCACCTAAAACACCCCATCCTAACAAAACCAGCACCAGACAAATGTTGACGCTCAGGATAAAACTGATTACCTGATTTTTTGTCAGAGCAGAGGTGCAGCTGGCAATAGCAAGGTAGGAACCCGCCATCAAAAAGCTGCCTAAATATCCGGTAATGATTGGTCCCTTATCCGGGCTTCCCAAAAAATAAACTGTCCAAACCATTGGAAAAGTGAGCAGCAAAGCAATTCCAATAAAAAACCATGCTGCAAAAAACTTTGCAAAGACAGTAGTTGTAAGTCTTACAGGAAAAGTGAGCAGCAACTCTGCAGTTCCAGAACGACGTTCCTCTGACCAGAGACGCATACCGACTGCAGGAATCAGAAATAAATAAAGCCAGGGATGGAAGAGGAAAAAGATTTCAAGACTTGCCTGCTGCGAGTCGTAAAAATTTCCAAGAAAAAAAGTACAACCTGCATTTGCTGCCAAAAAAATAATGATGAAAACATAGGCCACCGGCGAACGAAAGTATGCCAGCAGTTCCCGTTTGAATATTGGATAAAATCCGTTCATAGACAATCTTTTAGATTTCAGTTTCTGTTGTAAGTAAAATGACAGGTTATCAGCCTTCAGTTTTTAGCCATTGGTCGTAAGTTCTCTAAAGACTTCCTCCATTCGCCCTCGATCTACTACAAACTGCTCAATAGGTATCTTTTTTGAGAACAAATAATGCTCAAGCTGACGCGCAATGGATTCTTTATTTTGTGGGAACAAACGCATAGTAACCAGTCCCTGACGTTTCTCCGGAAGATGTTCAACAGAATAAACAAAATCGAGTTTATTAAAATCATTCATCAAGGGGATATGATCCTCCGCGTTCACACTAACTGTAACGGAGTTACGGTAAAGAGATTGAGACATTAATTCATCAGGTGTTCCATAGCCCACAACCCGACCTTCTGAAATGATCATGGCACGTGTACAGACAGCATCAACCTCTTCTAAAATATGTGTAGAAATCAAAATAGTCCTGTCTTCACTCATATTTTTGATTAAGGTACGTACCTCATGTTTTTGATTTGGATCAAGGCCATCAGTCGGCTCATCAAGAATCAGAACAGGTGGATCGTGAATTAATGCTTGTGCCAAACTTGTACGCTGCCGAAAGCCCTTTGAAAGAGTTTCTATCATTTGATTTTCGACTTCTCTAAGTGAAGTCATATCGATCACAATGCTAACCCGCCTTTTTAACTCTTTTCCACTGAATCCCCGAATTTCTGCAACAAAACGGAGAAACTCTCCAACCAGCATTTCGTCATAAGAAGGAGCACTTTCAGGAAGGTATCCGATTTGGTTGCGAACCTCCAGGGGATTTTCCAAAATGCTGAAACCACAAATTTCTGCTGTACCCGAGCTTGGTGGAATGAAACAGGTCAGCATTTTCATGGTTGTCGATTTACCTGCTCCGTTTGGACCAAGGAAACCCAGGACTTCACCCTTCTGAACTTCAAATGAAACTTGATCGACTGCCAGGAAGTTGTTAAAATTTTTGCTCAGTGAGTGAACTTGAATCATAAAAAACTGTACTTAAATTTCTAGCTGTTTGGGAATTATAAATAAAATACACGATTTTATATCTTACTTAAAATTGTATCAAGACAAAACACATAACTCTGCTCTGTCTGTTGCGTAACAATCGAAGTCAGGAAAGAAAATGAGAAATAAGAAGAAGAATCCTCAATTCTTTAAATCACCAGATACTGGTGAGCATCACCTGCTCAATCCAGAGTTGGAAGGAGATTCATTTTTTTGGGATGGTGGAGAGATCGGAGTACTTCTGCTGCACGGCTTCACTGCAACCACGGCAGAGGTACGACCCCTGGCAAAACGGTTCCATGATGCTGGATTTACTGTTTCAGGAGTCCTGCTTCCAGGTCATGGAACAACACCGGAAAATCTGAATGAGACTTCACGCACAGAATGGCTTGAAGCCAGTGAAAAAGCATATTTAGAATTAAAGGAAAAATGTTCTCAAATATTTGTGGGAGGAGAATCAGCTGGAGCTGTACTTGCTCTTCACTTAGCCAGTGAACATCCTGAAATAAAAGGTCTTTTACTTTATGCGCCGGCCATGCGATTGGCTTCCTCTTTCCTCCGAAAACTTATAATGGTCATAGCCTCACCTTTTGTTTTTGCCATCCCAAAGAAAACAGAAAAGAACAGGGATCAAATGCCATGGCAGGGTTACAAAGTCAATCCCTTAAAAGCAGGGGTTCAACTTTTGAAATTACAGTCGGAAACTAAGCTCCGTCTGTTTCGAATATATCAACCTATTTTGATTATTCAGGCAAATTTGGATCAAACTGTAGATTTAAATAGCGGTGACATTATTTTACAGGGAGTTCAATCTGCAGTCCGTGAATCTCACTGGATGGAACAATCAAGACATGTAGTCATTCTCGACCGGGAGTTTAAAGATGTAGCGGATATTTCATTGGAGTTTTTAGTTAAATTAATCCAATAAGCGAAAACCGTTTTCTATATAGCTCTCAGTCTTTGAACATTTTTTCTTGAGGCCACTCTAGAATGTGTTAAACTGTGCAGCAAAGAAAAATAAATTCAATTTGCAGATCAATCAGCCCATAGATAATTATGCCAGCAGACAAATATAAAAACATAGTAGAAGTGGCCCGACAAAGGGCAATGGAGCATCCGGACAGAAACTGTGTTATTTTCCTTGAAGATGGAGAGAAACCGGTTGTCGGCAGCGGAACTTCCGGTTCCATGACTTACCAGGAAAATGACCACGCTGCTCGTCAGGTTGCCGCAGCCCTGCAAAAACGCGGAATTGCAAAAGGTGAGCGCGTGCTGGTTATTCTTCCCAACAGTCTGGAGTTCGTCAAAGTTTTTTACGGCTGTTTGTATGCAGGAATTCTTGCAGTTCCCTTGTCAGAACCAGCAGGACCGCAAAACATGGCGGCCTATCTGGAAACGTTTTTGCCGACTTTAAAAGTCAGCAAACCAAGTTTGCTGGTTGCAACAACCTTGATGGTGGATTTTTTACGTAACCAGTTGCCTCCGGAACTGCAAAAAGTTTTTGCCGGACTTGCAATTGCGTCTGCAGAAGAAATTCTTGCAGAAAAGGATGGCGAATATTCTCAACCNNNNGACACTGCGTATTTACAGTTCACTTCCGGAAGTACAGGAACTCCTAAAGGCATCATGATTGGGCACAGTAATTTGATGTCAAATTTGGAAGAAGCCCGCAAATTTATGCAGCTGGAAGAGGAAAACGGAACCGTGGTCTGGCTGCCGCTCTTTCACGATTTTGGTTTAGCCGCGGGAATGATGGGGGCACTTTATTCCGGAGGGTTCGTGGTTTTGATGACACCTGCACATTTCATCCGGAAGCCCCTGCGCTGGCTCACTGCGATGTCAAAGTACAAGTGCGCGCACAGCTACGTTCCACCATTTGCCCTCGATTTATGTATGAAAAAAATATCGAATGACGAACTTGCTCAACTCGATTTATCCTGCATGGTTTCTGTAACAGACGGCTCTGAGCCGGTTCATTATTTACCAACCAAAAAATTTAATGAGCGTTTTGCAGAATGTGGCTTAAAGCCGGATGTAATCCGTCCCGGATTTGGTATGGCGGAAATAGTGATCATGTTTTCGGGCAGTAAAACGGGTCTGCATGGACTTTGCGTTGATCGGCATGTTTTGGAAACAGAAGGACGGGTTAAATTACTGGACGAGGATGCTGCGGAAACAGACAAAAAGATGCTTGTCAATTTGGGTTCGCAAATGGACGGTCACGAAATTGTTATCAAAGGTGCAGAAAACCAGGTACTTCCGGAAGGAGAAGTAGGAGAGCTGATGGTAAGCGGCCCCTCTGTTGCCCAGGGATATTATGAAAACAAACAGGCTACTGAAGAAATTTTTCTGCAAAAAATTAAAGGCAAAGAACAACCATTTCTGGCAACCGGCGACACAGCACTGCTCTGGGAGGGGAACCTTTATTTTGCGGGCAGAATCAAAGACATCATCATCATTCGCGGACGAAATTATTATCCGCATGACATCGAACTAGTGCTTTCAAGAGTAGAAGAATTACGGCCGGGATGCTTGATGGCTTATGCTTCAGGAGCAGAAAATGAGTCGGAGCATTTAGCGGTTGCTGTGGAAGTTCGTGCTGATTTAATTAAAGACATGGATGTTTTCCGTAAATATGTTTTGAATTCCATTGATCAGCAAATCATTGAAATCGTCGGTAAACATTTTCAGATCACACCAAGTGAACGCCTGTATTTGGAACCTGGTACTATTGCCAAAACTTCCAGTGGAAAAATAAAACACCTGCGAAACCGTCAAACTTTTGCAGAAGAGCATTTTGATGGACTTTTAGAGCGGCTAGTAAGTTCACAGGACGAGGAAGATTCAGAAACTGACGAAACAAAACCTTCACTGAAAAATGAGATTGTTGCACTCTTTAAAAAAGTTGTTTCTCTGGAACCGGATTTGGATCAGCCGATTTTGGATTGTGGTGCAGACTCGGTGGTGATTGTTGAGTTTATTGACCAGATTGAGACAAAATACTCACAGAGTTTTGAGGTTGAAGATAATACCAGCCTGCATGATATTATCGGACAGATTAAATCTAGTTAGGATATATATTTTTGTTAAGTATTTTGTAACCTTTCCCCAATCTAAAACTCAAATGCTCTGTCATGACTCAGGCTTGGAATTCGATTTCGTGCAGAGTTAACCTCTTCCAGATTAATATTTACATTGATAAATCCTGAATCTGCACCTCCATCAGCAAGTATTTCACCCCAGGGATTGATGATCAATGAATGACCATAGCTTTCACCGCCGCCCTCAACCCTACCAATAGCACATGGTGCAACCACAAAAGCACCGTTTTCAATTGCACGCGCCCTGTTTAGCACATGCCAGTGAGCTTCACCTGTTTTTTTTGTAAATGCTGCAGGAACAAACAATATCTCTGCGCCTGATTGTGATAAATCACGATAAAGATGTGGGAAACGTAAATCGTAACAGATTGTCTGTCCGAAGCATCCTAAAGGCGTTTGGCAAATTACGGCTGTCTGACCGCCATGAACAGTGGCACTTTCACGATATGATTCCTTTTCCGACAGTGTGATGTCAAACAAATGAATTTTGTCGTAGCGGCTGATGATGTTCCCACATTCATCAATAATAAAACTGCGATTCAAAATCTTTTCCGCGGGACCTTTTATAGCAATTGAACCAATAAGCAGATATTTTTTCCGGTTTTTTGCAAAGTCCCTGAGACCTTTTAAAACTGGATGA
>JYMV01039829.1_pt1 | contig 10471 bp, 8 predicted proteins | sample 338911 | NCBI WGS metagenome assembly JYMV01 (sample SAMN03354496, study PRJNA234377) | hydrothermal vent metagenome | biome: Deep sea; feature: Hydrothermal plumes at the Eastern Lau Spreading Center, Western Pacific Ocean; material: Seawater | place: Tonga | collected 2009 | depth 2000 m m
TACTGTTACCTCTATTTCATCAAAAAGCGTTTGAAGTCTTGAGGTTAAAGAAATATTTGCGACTAAAACTTGTCCATTGTCATTAGGAAAATAGCTTAAGTTGCTTATCTCAATAGGTAGATTTTTAAATGGTGGTCTCTGGTTTAAATCATTAAACATCTCTTCCTTTTGTTCAGGCTCCATTGAACCAATAAAATTCAAAGTTATATGGTGCTGATTATTTCTAGACCAATTGACCTTTGCGTTTTTATAAAGAAGCTTCCCCTGATCATTTTTAAGATCAGAAATAATTTTGTTTAATTCTGGTTTTGGTGTGAGAGCTATAAATATTCTTGCCATTTCAGAACGCGAAATATTAATGATTACTTAGATGGAATCAAGTACTTTATTCTTTCATTGGGCTAAAATAAAAGAAAAGGGAAAAATTTGTCTGAGAAGAAAAGAGTCCTAACTGGTATTACTACAAGTGGCATTCCTCATATTGGTAACTTGGCTGGAGCAATTTTACCTGCGATTAAGGCTAGTAAAGATGAATTAACGGACTCTTTTCTCTTTTTGGCTGATTATCATTCGCTTATTAAAAATAATGATCCAGATTTAACTTATACATCAAGTTTTGAGATAGCTGCTTGCTGGGTAGCCTGTGGACTTGATCCAAAAGAGGTTATTTTTTATAGGCAATCAGATGTTCCTCACATTATGGAGTTGACATGGATACTTGGTTGCCTGACGTCTAAAGGACTGATGAATAGAGCCCATGCTTATAAAGCAGCTGTTTTTGAAAATGAAAAGAATGATCCAGATAAAGGAATTACTATGGGATTATTCAATTATCCAGTTCTAATGGCAGCTGACATTCTTATGTTTAATGCTGATGTTGTTCCAGTAGGACAGGACCAAAAACAGCATGTGGAAATGACTCGAGATATAGCTTTAAGGTTTAACCACCATTATGGAGAAGTGTTCACCATTCCAGATGTGTCCATAGAGGAAGATGCGGGGGTGTTGCCTGGAACTGACGGAAGAAAAATGAGTAAAAGTTATCAGAATGTTATACCTATCTTTTTAAAAAAAGATGACCTGAGAAAAAGGATAATGAAAATTAAAACAGATTCAAAAGAACCAGGTGAACCAAAAGAAATAAATGAATCATCAATCTTCAGTATTTATCGTGCTTTTGCTTCGGACAATCAAACAAAAAATCTAGCCAATCAATATCAAGAAGGGATAGCGTGGGGAGAAGCAAAAGAATTATTATTTGAATTGCTAGAAGAAAAAATTAACCCTTTTAGAAAAAATTACGAAGAACTCATAAAAGACAGGTCTGGATTGGAAAAGATATTATTGTTAGGAGCACAAAAGGCGTTAGATGTATCAACACCAATTATTAAACAAGTTAGACGGGCTGTTGGTATAAGAGAATTTGGGGATTAAAGTAATTTAATCTTTTTAAAAATCAGAACTGAAAAATTCTGGTTTATTTTTTATATGAAAAAACTTCCTTCAATTATATGGTTACTGTCAGGCGGCCTTTTTTTTGTAGGAGCTGGTCAATCAGTAGTTTTTATCACTATCCCTCCCTTAGCTAGGGATTTAGGACTGAATGAGATTCAGACAGGTTCTATATTTGCATCTTCAGCTCTGGCGTGGATGGTGTTTAGTCCGTACTGGGGTAGGCTAAGTGATCGTAGAGGAAGAAAGAAGGTTGTTTTAATAGGGCTTCTGGGATGCGCTTTGTCTTTAATATTATTTAGTTCAGCTCTTACCCTAGGTACTTCTAATGTTCTTTTAGGTTGGAAACTTTTAGCTGTCTTAATTTTAGCTAGAATGGTAAACGGTGTTTTAGGTAGTGCTACTAGACCTGCAGCCGGAGCTTGGATAGCTGATGTAACTAATCCAGAAGAAAGAGGAGCTGGCTATGGGCGACTAAATTCGGGATTTTCTGCAGGAAGAATAGTTGGACCGGCAATAGCTGGATTTCTGTTGTTAATTTCTTACACTCTTCCTTTCTATTTATTCTCCCTTGGTCTTGTAGTAACAACTCTAGTTTTAATTGGTCAACCTTTAAAACATAAAGACTTAAAGAACAGGAAGGAAGAAAGTAAATTGAGGTTATCAGATAACCAGGTATGGCCATTTCTAGCAGTTGCTGCAGGAATGGGTATTTGTAATGCGACGTTAGTTCAAACGGCCTCATTCTTTTTTCAAGATATAGTAACTCCTATGGCTTCAAATCCTATTACTTATGCAAGTATAGGGTTTATGTTAATGGCATTTGGAAGTTTATTAGGGCAGTTATTATTAGCTGATAGGTTAAGAATTTCTCCGGGATCGTTAGTTCGTTATGGGACTTTAGTAACAGGTATTTCACTATTAGGTATATCTCTATTTAACTCACTCACAGCCATTTATTTTCTTTTCTTCTTTTTAGGGTTAGGTCATGGAACTCAAAGTACAGGAATATCTGCTTCGCTATCTTTATCTGTAGGTCAAGAAAATCAAGGTAAGGCAAATGGCTTTATGGGGATGATTTTGCCCGTAGGACATGTAGTTTCTCCATTTTTAGCAATGCCTTTGTACATGGTCTCTCCGACCTATCCTTATCTTTTAGGTTTTATGATCATGTTTCTTACACTACTATTTATCGAAAAAAATTCGAGACATAAATGGATAAGAAATAAAGGCTACAGACGGGTTCCTCAAGACCAAAACCAAGCAGTTGAGGAAGGTTAATTGATGCTATTATGAAAATATTGAAATTACCTTAAATAGGAAAATAATTATGTTTAAAGATGATTTATTAAAAGACAAAAGGATTTTGGTTACCGGTGGAGGAACCGGACTAGGTAAAGAGATGTCCAGGTATTTTTTGAAATACGGAGCAGAAGTGTTGATTTGTGGAAGAAGAGTTGGGGTATTAGAAGAGACTGCTAAAGAATTAATGGATGAGAATGGCGGAATTGTAAAATGTTACGGGTTAGACATTAGGGGAGCACAGGATGTTGATGAAACAATAGAAGAAATTTTTGCAGAAGGGCCTTTAGATGGGCTAGTTAATAACGCTGCAGGTAATTTTATTTCTCGGACACAAGATTTATCACATAGAGGCTTTGATGCCATTGCCGGTATAGTTTTTCACGGAACCTTTTATGTAACCCATTCGGTGGGTAAGAGATGGATTGAGCTTGAAAAAGGTGGGTCTATCTTATCTATTTTAGCTACTTGGGTATGGACAGGGTCAGCTTTTACCGTGCCTTCAGCTATGTCAAAAAGCGGGATTAATGCCATGACAAAATCTCTAGCTACAGAATGGGGTCATGCTGGTATTAGATTAAATGCTATAGCACCAGGACCTTTTCCTACTGAAGGTGCTTGGGCTAGGCTATCTCCTAATCAAGATCCCAATGATACTTCTGGTCAGGGAGCGTACAGTGAAAATCCTATGGGAAGAGTAGGAAAAATGGAAGAATTAGGGAACTTGGCAACTTTTTTAATGTCAGACGGATGTGACTATCTAACTGGCCAAACTATTGCTATTGACGGAGGAGAGTATTTAACTGGAGGTACTTTTTACAGAGCTCTTGCTTCTATGAAAGATGAGGATTGGGATGCAATAAAAGCTACAATAAAGGCTACAAATGAAAAGGATAAAGCTAAAAGAACAGTTTAGACTATGTATTAGGAGAAATTATGACTAACGCAACAATCATAGAAATGAAGAAGGTCTTGGACCTTCAGAAACAACTTCACGTCCAAGAAGGACCTCCGAGTGCTCAGCTAAGGAAAGACAGAATAGATAGATGCATTTCTATGGTAAAAAAATATCAAAATGAAATAATTTCAGCTCTACAAGATGATTTTGGTAATAGAGATCCAGTTATGAGTATCGCCACTGAGGTTATGTCAGCTATTGGTCCTTTAGAGCATGCCAAAAAGAATTTAGTTAAATGGATGAAGCCTGAAAAAAGAAAAGCTGAGATAGCTCCATTAGGCCCTCTCTTAAGCTTGATGGGAGCAAGAGCAAGAATTGAATATCAACCCAAGGGCACAGTGGGATGTATCAGTCCTTGGAACTTCCCTGTTAATTTAGTGTTAGCTCCAATGGGAGGAATTTTAGCTGCAGGGAATAGGGTTATGGTAAAGCCCTCTGAAATTACCCCAGCCACCTCAGAAGTTATGAAAACAATGTTTGAAGAGTATTTCGATGAAGTCGAAATTGCTGTTTTTACAGGTGATGCTGAAGTAGGGGCTGCATTTAGTAGTTTACCCTTTGACCATATGCTTTTTACTGGAGGAACTGCTATAGCAAAGCATGTAATGAAAGCGGCCTCTGAAAATCTTGTACCACTAACTTTAGAGTTGGGAGGTAAGTCACCTGTTATTCTTGGAAAAGATTCAGATATAGCTGGTGCTGCTGTTAGGGTGATGCAGGGAAAAACCATGAATGCAGGCCAAATTTGTTTAGCTCCAGACTATGCTTTGGTGCCTAAAGAAAAAGTTTCTGAATTTGTTGAAGAAAGTGTGAGAGCCGTCTCAACCATGTATCCTTCATTAAAGGATAATGAAGATTACACTTCTATTATTAATGAAAAACACTTTGATCGAATACAAAGCTATTTAAAAGATGCTAAAGATAAAGGGGCAGAAATAGTTGAGATAAATCCAAGTGAAGAAGATTTTTCACAACAACCTCATTACAAAATACCACCTACCTTAGTATTAAATCCGACTGAGGATATGAAGTTAATGCAAGAAGAAATCTTTGGGCCTGTTCTTCCTATCAAGTCTTATGAGAAAGTCGAAGATTCAGTTAATTATGTGAATGCAAAAGATCGCCCCTTAGGTCTTTATTATTTTGGCAACAATAAAAAAGAACAAGACTATGTTTTAAAGCATACTACTTCAGGAGGGGTAACAGTCAATGATGTTATTTCACATATAACCATGGAAGATCTTCCGTTTGGAGGAGTTGGCCCAAGTGGAATGGGTTCTTACCATGGACATGATGGTTTCAAGGAATTCTCCCACGCAAAATCAATTTATAAACAAGTAAAATTAAATTTAAATAAGTTTGCAGGCTTAGTTCCTCCTTATAAAAGTAAAGCTGATAAAGCCTCTGCTTCTTCATAAGAAAATTAAAAGAAACTTTCACTTCGGTCATGACCTCTTTACCGTTATTTATAGCTATTAAGTACTTAAGGGGTAAGAAATCCGGTTTCTTATCTTTTGTATCCTCTGCTGGATTTATAGGTGTTGCTCTAGGTGTGGCCGTCTTAATCCTAGTGTCTTCTGTAATGAATGGATTTGAAAAGGAATTGAGGGAAAGGGTTCTTCAGTCAATTCCTCATGCATCTATTATAGGAGGTATAAAAGTTGATCAAGTTTCTCAAGTCAGAGACATTCTTTCAGAGAGTAAAGAAATTGAAGCTACTTCTCCATATATAGAGTCTCAAGGCTTAATAAGTTCTTCAGAGTCTTTAAAGGGAATTTATATCTTTGGAGTAGATTCTATTTTAGAACAGAATGTTTCTATTGTTAGTTCAAGAATAATAGATGGTTCTTGGAATTCAATTAATGAAGAAAAATATGGGGTTATTATCGGAGATATACTTGCTTTCCAATTAGGGGTGAATGTTGGCGATATGGTTAATGTACTTGTTCCTGATACAACTTTAGGACTTGCTGGAATTCTCCCTCGCACTAAAAGATTTAAAGTAACTGGAATTTTTAGCATAGGTGCACCAGAAATGGATCAGTCTTTTGCTTATATAAACATAACCAATGCTCAAAAATTACTTAGAATGAATAATGCTGTCCATGGAATAAGGATTAGATATAAAGATCTTTTTCAAGCTCCTAATCTGGTTAAGTTAGACACTGTTAAGGTTAATCAAGCACTCAATACTTACTACTCTTCAAGTAATTGGACAAATACCTATGGCACTTTATTTAAGGCAATTAATATGGAGAAGTTTCTAGTTTTTCTTTTACTCTCCCTAGTAATAGTAATAGCGGTTTTTAACATTGTTTCCCTTTCAGTTATGACTATTAATGAAAAGAGATCTCAAATAGCAATACTTATGACTATTGGAGCAACTCAGTCCTTTGTCCAAAGAATTTTTATGTATTTTGGGAGTTTGATAGGTCTTACTGGGACTCTTTTAGGTTTATTAATAGGTTTGTTAATTACTTATTTTCTAGGTCCCATTGTTAGTTTTCTAGAGAGTTTATTGGGTATAAAGTTTTTAGAGGTCTATTTTATTAATTATTTTCCAGTTGACTTTAGATTAAGTTGGATAGCCGTTATTTGTTTGACCTCTTTATCTCTAACTGTTTTAGCAAGTTTTTATCCATCCAGATTAGCTTCTAAAATAAACCCAGCCGAAGTACTTAGACATGAGTAAATTAATATTTAAGTGTTCAAATATTTCAAAGAGTTTCTATCAAGGAAATAAAACAGTAGAAGTCTTAAAAAATATAGATTTCACCTTAGAACAGTCAACCAGTGTTTCAATCGTCGGGCCATCTGGTTCTGGAAAAACAACCTTTCTAAATGTTCTGTCAGGTTTAGACAGCCCTTCGGCAGGTAAAGTTTTTTATAAAGAAAAAGACATAAATAATTTAAATGATAAGGAGAGAGCTTCAATAAGGAATAAAGAAATAGGTTTTGTTTACCAATTTCATCATTTACTTCCTGAGTTTACTGCTCTTGAGAATGTATCTTTACCAATGTTAATTTCAGGGTTAAATATGGAAGAAGCTAATGAAAAAAGTAGTCGTTTACTAAAGAAAGTTAATTTGGAAAATCGGATGGATCATAAACCTTCAGAATTATCAGGTGGGGAAAGGCAAAGAGTTGCTGTGGCTAGATCTTTATCTAATTCACCATCTTGTTTAATTATGGACGAACCAACCGGAGATCTAGATGCTTATAATGCACTTAAAGTATCAAATACTATCTTTGAGTTGTCTGATGAATTCAATATTAGTTTAATTATCGCAACACATGATGTTTCTTTATCATCTAGAACAAAAAAAATATTTAACTTATAGGTAAAGTGGTGGAAAAGGCTGATATTTTAAATAAAGTTAAAGCTTCTGATCTTAAGGTATATGGAAGGCTTATATCCTATGTATTTCCATACTTACCTCAATTCTTAATAAGTATTTTAGGGTTTGCAGTCTTTGCGGGTTCGCAAGTAGCCTTTGCAGAATGGTTGAAACGTGTCATAGATTATACAAATAATCCAACAGATGACTTGAGGCTCATATGGCCTATCTTATTAATCCTAATTGCTCTAGTTAGAGGGATAAGTTTTTTTATCGGTAACTATCTCCTTGCATCTATTTCTAATAGATTAGTTCATGAGCTCAGAACTGACCTTTTTAACAAAATACCAGTTTTACCGAGCTCTTTTTTTGATACTAGGAGTTCTGGACACTTAGTTTCAAGAATTACCTTTAACGTTATGCAAGTAACTGGAGCAGCAACCAGTGCTTTAAAAATTCTTATAAGGGAAGGGCTTCTGGTAATTGGACTGGTCTCCTACTTAATGTTTTTAAATTTTCAATTAGCTTCCATTTTCTTTTTAGCAGCTCCATTTATTGCTCTAGTAGTTGGATTTGCAGGTAGGAGGTTAAGAAAAATTAGTAGCCGAATTCAAACAGCTATGGGCGATGTAACACATGTTGCTTCTGAGACGATCAGTGCTTACAAGGAAGTTAAGGCTTTTGGAGGTAAAGATTACGAAGTGAATCGATTCTTTAAAGCTAGTGACAATAATAGAGTACAGAATCTAAAACTGGAAGCAACTAACGCTCTCGCTTCTCCCCTAATACAGTTGTTGGTTTCAGCAGCTTTGGCTTTAATAACTTGGCTTGCGCTTGATCCCTCAGTCTTAAAAGACATGAGTCCAGGTGGATTTGTTGCTTTTTTTGGGGCTGCTGGCATGTTAGCTAAGCCTGTACGGCAACTGTCAGAAATAAATAGTCAAATTCAGAAAGGATTAGCTGCAGCTAGTGATATTTTTGAACAGCTTGATGAAGAGCCTGAGAAGAATGAAGGAACTTATGAGAATGAACAGATTAAAGGCCTAATAGAATTTAAAGATCTGTTTTTCTCATATAACCAAGAATCTCCAGAGGTCCTTACAAATATAAATCTTACTATTGATCCAGGAGAGACCGTAGCTTTTGTAGGTAAATCTGGTGCGGGTAAAACATCTTTAGTTAGTCTTATTCCCAGATTTTATGATGATTTTAAGGGTGAGATAAGTTTGGATGGAATCTCTCTAGAGGATTACGAAATAAATAACCTAAGGTCTCATATTTCATTAGTAGGACAAAATATCACTTTATTCAATGACACTGTAAATAAGAACATAAGTTATGGATCTATAGAAGAAGATTTTGATTTAATACAGTCAGCTTCAAAGAAAGCCCATGCTGATGAGTTTGTTAAAGCTATGCCAGATGGATATGAGACAGTCGTTGGTGATGATGGGGTTCTCTTATCTGGCGGGCAAAGACAAAGAATAGCTATAGCTAGAGCTATATTAAAGGATGCTCCAATTTTAATTCTTGATGAGGCCACTTCAGCTCTAGATTCAGAATCTGAAGAATACATCCAAGACGCAATGTCTGAACTGACCAAAGGGCGTACTACTTTAGTCATAGCTCATAGGCTGTCTACCATAGAAAATGCAGACAAGATTGTAGTTTTAGAAGAAGGAAAGATTGTTGAGCAAGGCACTCATAAAGAACTATTAAAGAAGGGGAAGCATTATGCAAGTCTTCACGCAAAGCAGTTTAAAGATGATCTTATCTCTCAACAAATAGAAATAGCTAAACAACCTGAAGACTTTGACTTAGGCTCTTTACCTGTTTCTAAAGACCATACCCCTTATCTAGAAAAAGCTTGGTACAACAGAAGTTACTGGTTATGGCTCTTATGGCCACTATCTTTAGTAACAAAAAAGGTATCAGAGCTGAGATTAAAGAAATTCTTAACAGGGAAAACCAAGTCTTGGAAGGCAAATATTCCTCTTATTGTAGTAGGTAATATAGTAGCAGGCGGTACAGGAAAAACACCTTTTGTAATCTGGTTATCTAAGAAACTCTTAGACTTAGGTTATAAGCCAGGTGTTATAAGTAGGGGATATGGAGGCAAAGCTAAAAAGTATCCGTTGGTTATGGAAGATTCAACTCGGGTAAGAATGTCTGGGGATGAACCAAAATTAATCTATCAGAATGCAAAAGTTCCTGTATATGTTTCGCCAAATAGAGTAGCGGCGGCAAAACAAATGATTGAAGAAACTGATTGTAATGTAATTATAAGTGATGATGGGCTTCAGCATTATCAACTCAATAGAGATATAGAAATTGTGATTTTCGACGGTTCTAGAGGCATTGGCAATGAACTATGTTTACCTGCAGGTCCTTTAAGGGAGCCAGTTAAAAGGATTGAATCAGTTGATTTTATTGTTAGTTCTAATAAGTCTTTATCTAAACAAGGTATAAATGAGAATGCCATAATGAAATATAAAGCAACTGAATGGGTACGACTTTCGGATCAGAAGAAGGTCACTTTAAATTCCTGGCCTCTGGGTAAAGTAATTCATGGTGTTGCCGGTATTGGAAATCCTTCAAAATTTTTTACAACATTAAAGGAATTAAACTTCAAAGTTATCGAACATTCATTTCCAGATCATTATCAATTTACAGAAGACGACCTTACTTTTTCAGAACAGTTACCTATAGTTATGACAGAAAAAGACGCTGCAAGATGTCATAAAATACAGGTAAAGAATATTTGGGTTTTAAAAATAGAAGCTGTATTACCAGATGAATTTGCACTTGAATTAGTCAATGAAATAAAAGAGAAAGTTAAATGAGCAGTATAGATCCTAAGTTAATGGAAATTCTTGTTTGTCCTGTATCTAAAAGTTCTTTAGTACAAATAGGTGATGAACTTCTCTGTTATGAAAGTAAATTAGCTTATCCGATAAGAGATGGTATTCCAATAATGCTGCCTGAAGAAGCAAGAAAACTTACTGAAGAAGAGATAAATGGATGACTTTATAGTTATTATTCCCTCAAGATTAAAATCAACTAGATTACCTGAAAAAGCTCTTAAGGATATTAATGGTAAAACACTTATCCAAAGGGTTTATGAACAGGCAATACAAAGTAAGGCCAAAGAAGTAATAGTAGCAACTGACCATAAGAAAATAGCTGATCACTGTAAATCAATTGGAGCAAAGTTTCTGATGACAAGTGATCAACACAAAAGCGGTACGGATAGAATCGCTGAATGCATAGAACTACTAAAAATTCCTGATGATCAGATAATTGTTAATTTACAAGGTGATGAACCTTTTGTAATACCAGAACACATTAATCTCTTGGCAGAGTGCATGTCAGATGGTCCAAATTTAACATTTAAGAAATTAGAAGAAAGAAATAGTTTTTT
>JYMV01031854.1_pt1 | contig 10470 bp, 5 predicted proteins | sample 338911 | NCBI WGS metagenome assembly JYMV01 (sample SAMN03354496, study PRJNA234377) | hydrothermal vent metagenome | biome: Deep sea; feature: Hydrothermal plumes at the Eastern Lau Spreading Center, Western Pacific Ocean; material: Seawater | place: Tonga | collected 2009 | depth 2000 m m
GCGCGTGGTCCCCTTAAAAGCAACCCACAACGTCAATCAAAACAAGCGTTCGCTGAAAAAGATATCTGGTTGGGCAAGGGTGAAATTTTGTTCAATCGAATCGTATCCTTAGGTGCAAATCGATCCGACACTCAACATGCGGTTGAAGCGTTAGGGAAGCGTATTAATTTGCGCCGTCTTCACGTCGGACAAAAAATTACCGTTCTCTTTCTTGTCCGCAAAGACGGCACACACAAACTCGCCGGGGTACGCATGCCTCGGAGAGGGGTAAACACAATAGAGGTTGGCCGTACAGCAAATGGTCTCTTCACCGACGGTCTACCTGATCCGGAGTTGCTGACCTCTAAAATCCTAGAAAATGCGACGGAAACTGAAACTACTTTGTCCTCGAAAAACAACACAAAAACTCAGAACACTTCTCCGCCATCAAAAGAAACTGCAGCACCTGAGGAAATAGTCCGGGCTATACCCACAACCCGGCGAATGAAGTTACTTAATGTGAACCGAGGAGACACCCTGTCCGGATTGTTAAAACAAGCAGGCAGCCCGGGCCAAGACATAAGACACGCGGTGCAAAGCTTGCACCCGATTCACAACCCAAACTTAATCCGAGTGGGCCAAAAACTTGTGGTTGAACTCGATATTGATCGAGGCCAACGCCGACTTATCGGAATGGTTCTCGGACTCAACAAAAATATCTCGATTGTTGTCGAGTTGAATGGCAAACAATTTCGAGCACGTAAAGCACCGGCAGACGCGTTGGATGCCGCGATTACCTTAGTGGCCAACATCGAAGCAGCCCACTCTGCACTAGCAACTGGTACCTACAATCCGCAAACCAGAATGATTTATGGCTTCGATGCTGCGGAATCTGACTTGGTTGACCTACGAGATGCAGTAAGGGTGAAACTTGCTTTGAAGCCAGGAGATACATTATTTGAAACAATGCTCGACGCCGGCGCACCTCGAATAGATGCAAACGCGGCGATAACCGCAGCGGAAAAACTAGTTGATCCACGCAAACTAAAGGCCGGACAAAATATTGCCCTCGCCTTCGTCACCAACCCCAACGAACAACCCGGGACTGTCAGACTCGGCGAGCTAGCAATCGATTTAAGCGCTGAGCAAAGTTTGCGTGTAGCGCGGCTACATGACGGTGCATTCGTCTCGGGCCTCGTATATCGCCCAATACGTCGAGAAAATCGAAGGGCCGTTGGGACCATCCAAAATAGTCTGTACAAAACCGCTGTCGCCATGGGCCTACCCCCTGAGATTTTGATCAAGCTGATTCGGCTCTTTAGCTACGACGTACACTTTCAGCGTGACATCCGAAAAGGGGACCGGTTTGAAGCACTGTACGAAACTTATACAGATGAGACTGGAGAAACGGTTAAAGGAAGTGCCCTTCTTTACGCCTCAATGACGCTAAGCGGCACCAAGCTGGCATTTTATCGATTTACCGTCGACGACGGCTTCACCGATTATTTCGACGAACAGGGCCAAAGTGTACGAAAGGCGCTGATGCGCACACCGATCGACGGGGCCCGACTCACTTCGAGCTATGGAAAACGCAGACACCCAACCCTAGGTTACTCAAAAATGCACCGCGGCGTCGATTTCGGCGCAGGCAGGAGAACCCCTGTTTTCGCCGCGGGCGATGGAACAGTGGAACGCGCCAGTCGAAACGGAGCGTACGGGAAGTACATTCGGATCCGCCACAGCGCTCAATACCAGACCGCATACGCACACCTTAGCGCGTATGCCAAGGACATACAGCGTGCAAAAAGAGTCAAACAAGGCCAAGTAATTGGCTACGTAGGATCGACGGGCCGCTCGACCGGGCCTCATTTGCACTACGAAGTACTAGTTAATGGTAAACAAGTTAATCCCTTGGGTGTAAAGCTGCCGACCGGACTATTTCTCAAAGGAACTGAGCTAGTTGCATTCAAAACTCAACGAGACCAATTGCGTAAAGCATACGACAACGTACCAACCCGGCAGACCTTAGCAGATAAGAACGACCCTAACTAAGCCTTATTGAATTTAACCAAACATTCGACCGCCCAACTGAGGCTTTTAGTAAACTAACAATCCATCTTCCAAGGAAATCAGCGTAACAATAGTCACAGAACATATTTAGCTTAAGTGAAGGGTTAAAATCCGAACATGTGATCTAGGGAAAATGCGCCCTGCCCGTTGGTCAAACCATGATAACCAAATAGACGGCAGCCCAAATCCCGCACCTGAATATAGCCACTAACTCCGGCACGAGCGCGCAAATCAGCATTAAATAATTCGCTTATGCAAATCAAACGCGAACCCCCACAAGGTATTTGTATATTTTGCGCAGCAATCTCGATGCCAGTCGAGTCGATTAAGGTCAATGCAGTATCGGAGTGAGCACGCCACGGTATTGAGGCGGGGTAAATCAAATAACATATGGTATCGAGCGGTGTTACACCGAGTCGCAGATAGAGTCTCGTACTTAGGCCCGGTGGCGGACCACCATATGACTGCGGTTCATTACGAAATGTTACAGGTAAATTAAACATATGCGACCCAAAGCTGGTCTCGGCTGCATGACCAGATTTTAGGTCCCTATAACGAAACAGAGCGTGCAACCAACCGTCAGCTTCACTCCCATCATTAAAGTCATATATTAATTCCACGTGGCCACAGGCACCTACGACTCCCGTGCCAACCTCCCCCAACAGCTCATTCATCGACAACGCAACCGCGTGATCCCGAGGAAGACGTCCAAGCCGCTGCGCATAAATCTCCTGCCCTTCCGAATCAAAAATCAATAACTTGATTGCCAATTCAAGCTGTCCTGTGGACATAGGTGTCGGCAATACAATTGTCTCGTAACGTTCCGTGGGCAGTAGTGGAGCCGGCAGTATATGCCCCTTACCAACCAGGTTTCCAAGCTCAGCGAGCCTCTTGTCCGGCACGAGATCAGTGCGCTCGACATTGACATGCGCGATCCGCCGATTAACCCTCGTGTCTATCTCGTACCGAGGGCGCACCATATATTTCCCTGCCCGAATCTCAATCTGTTCAGGCCAGGCTAGCTCCGGCAGCAGTGTACTTACATCGAGCGCGTAACTACCAAACGGTGCAATTCCCGTTCCGAGCCAGCCCACTTCCTGACTGCCCATCCGGTTCAGCCCGATGGAGTTAGGAGGGATCTCCGTCGGGTGACTATTCTGGACCCACAACGTCACACGCTCGCCCGGCGCCGGAGCCGGCAAACCGGCATATAGATCCGAGGGCCAAGCATTTGCATCATGAGTACACGATAGGGTGCCAGTGTCATCGCCGTATATATCTAGGGCGTACTTGACAACGTCGTGTCCCCTGACGTTGACGGCATGGATATATAACTGCCCAACAAATGGTCCTGTATCATACCGGGAGCGCACTTGTTGACTATCGATTGTAAAACCCGCACCGCTGTCAGGCAGTAAGTCTTTCCATGAAGCCAATTCATGCCCAGCCTCGTCGAACAATTGCAGCCACAATTTGACACCACGCGCACCATATCGGTGCCAATAATTAGCCGACATCAAACGAGTGTGAAACCCGTCTGCGTCTCGGAAAAAAACAAAGTTTGTAGCAAAATTGAGAGAGGTCAGATAATGGTTACGGCTGGTCAACATTTCATCGGGAAGACGAGCTGCATCCAAAGTGACACACTTTACTCCTTGGGGCAGCAAATGCTGAATTTGATGGATCAAGCTATCAGCATCGTATGCCACAACGAATAAAGTTTTTGCCCGTGTTCCCGATAGTGCGGAGACTGGCTGGGTCCGTTGTCCAAAAATCGTACGATTTAGATCCTCTATTTTTTGGACATAAACATCACTGATCTTAATAAGACCTGTCGCGTACAAAGCCGCTAGGGTCGTGGCGGCATTGTGCGGATCATAAATAGCCACCGGACCCGTGCGCTCAAGGTCAGAGAGGAGGACGCGCAATCGCGGCACCACCAACGGATGGCCCAGCGCTTTAAAGAGGCAGTCACCCCCTCTTTTGTTGCTGAAAGTCGAAATGGCAAGTGACATGAAAATCCGAAATTTGTCTCAGCGATTATCCAAAATACAGGTTCAACTTATAAGCCTATTCGGCGACCAATTTCGCGAGCAATTTTAGTGGCATCGTTGATTGGCTCATAGCTCCAACCGGTCAGACTTTTACTATTGAGTGCCGCCGACAGCGGTCGCGCACTGCCATACTCATATAGCATCCTATGCAAACGCCGGTGTTTCGCCCCGGTAGATTCAGCGGGAGCAAAAATATAGACCGGGCGACCTGTCGCACACGCCTCGGTACACATTGAGGTAGAGTCACCAGTTACTACCACGGAGTCGCTTAAGGCCAAATAAGCAAGATAGGGGTTGTCTCCACATTCGTCGCGCCAAATATAGATTTCCGTCCCGTCTTTAAGACTCTCTAACAACGCATCCCGAGCAACCGACTCAGTTCGGCGGCTCGTAGATACCATCAATCCACCACCCCACTTGCGCACTAAGTCAGAGGTTTGCTGTCCTAACTTTCCTGCTAGAGTCGACGTGAACCTATGGTGACGAGTATTGCCACCAACCAACAACGCGATGCGGGGCCTTGGAACACCACCAAGACGCTGAACCCAAACCTTAGCTGCAGCGTTTAGTCGTTTTTGCGTGACATTGTGTGGGGCCCCGATCGTACGGATCAGGTTGGTATGTTCGTTGAGTCGATCATGGAACGGGGCCGCGATTAAATCCAAGTCGGCGGTCGGCAATCCAGGCCACATAGTTTGAACCAAAAACGTGTGTCCCCCAGAAAAACGTTTGATCGCGCGCGCTACCGGCGCCGTCCGTCGGCCAGCCGCAATGACAATATCGGGCCAAGGCGCCGATATCGGAGACGCCCCATCGCCGGACAAGTGTGCGAGCGTCGGTCCTAAAATCAAATTAGGGAGACGAGCCCAACGGTTATAAACTATGCGCTTGGTTTGATAGGGTAACCCCAACGCCTCCGCCACGCCAACACATTGGTTCAAATTGCCGATATGCTGGTCGGCAAGCACCCACACGCTTTTTTTGGCGGGTGTCATTTTGTTAGGGTTCAATCAGTTGGCGTGAATTTTGCGCCCACGGTCCTGTCTTCAACGATAATTTATCTTTATAACTTCGTAGGAACGGCCTCCACTTGGAGTTTCTACGTGTACCAACTCTCCAATCCCACGACCTATTAACGCTCGCGCCACCGGGGATGTAATCGAAAGTCGGCCATTGTTGACATCAGCTTCGTCAGCGCCAACTAATTGATAGGTTTTTTTCTCATCTGTTTCCTCGTCAGCCAAGGTCACAGTGGCACCAAACTTAATCTCTTTGCCTGACAGTTTGCTTACATCAATGACCTCGGCACGACTCAATTTATCTTCAAGTTCACGAACCCGCCCCTCGATGAAACTTTGACGCTCCCGTGCTGCATCATATTCAGCGTTTTCAGATAGGTCGCCATGTTCACGAGCCGCGCTTATCGACTTAATGACATCTGGCCGCTCAACTGTCTTCAGCCGTTTCAGCTCAGTTTCAAGACGCTCATACCCTTCGGCTGTCATAGGAATTCTTTCCATCTCAACACATTCTAGCTCGCGAGACACCTCGAACGCGCCTCACCCAGGCATGTCCCTTCTGATTGACCAATATCAAGTGTAGGATTGAAGAGTTGCTACTTCAAGGGTGCCCCGGCGCAACGCTGCAATTCCGCTGACCGCTGCGCGGCTGCCAGCGACAGTTGTGAAGTAGGGTACACCGTTAATCAGAGCTGCGTGTCTCAAGCTAAAGCTATCGGCAATCGTCTGTGCCCCCTCACTTGTATTGAAGATGAGGTCCACCTCTCCATCGGTGATCGCATCAACCAAATGCGGCCGGCCTTCACGTACTTTGTTGATTGTGCGCACTGAGACGCCCGCCGCCGCAAGTGCGGCAGCTGTGCCACGAGTGGCCACAATTTCAAACTCCATGCCAATAAGTTCGACGCAAAGGCCAATAATGGCCGGCTTATCATTGTCGCGCACCGAAACAAAAACTGAGCCCGTACTGGGAAGACAGCTTCCACCAGCAAGTTGCGCTTTGGCAAAAGCACGTGCAAAATCTGTATCAAGACCCATCACCTCACCAGTGGACTTCATTTCTGGCCCCAACAAAACATCGACGCCGGGAAACCGGGAAAATGGGAACACTGATTCTTTCACCGCAACATGGTGCAAAGTAAGATCCTTAAGTCCAAAATTGCTTAATTTTTCTCCGACCATAATTCGCGCCGCTATTTTTGCTATAGGTACACCAGATGTCTTAGAAACAAAGGGGACTGTGCGACTCGCCCTTGGGTTAACTTCTAAAATATAAATGTTATGCCCTTCGCCATGGTCCTTCACCGCAAACTGAATGTTCATCAAGCCTACAACTTTAAGTGCTCGCGCCAACGCATCTGTTTGAGAATGCAACTCTGCGATAATTTCTGAACTCAACGAATGGGGCGGCAAGGAGCACGCTGAATCTCCAGAATGAATGCCAGCCTCCTCAATATGCTCCATGATGCCCGCGATATAGACGTCGGTGCCGTCAGATAGGGCATCTACATCCACCTCAATCGCATCAACGAGGAACCGATCGATAAGCACTGGTGCATCGCCCGACATTCGCAATGCCTCTCTGACGTAACCTATAAGTGCCTGGCTTTCATACACAATTTGCATTGCGCGCCCACCAAGCACGTATGACGGACGAACCAGAACAGGGTAACCAATGCGTTCCGCGATCTCCAATGCCTGCTCAATGGTACGGCATGTGCCGTTGGCCGGCTGCTGCAATCTAAGGTCCCGCAACACATTTTTAAAGCGCTCGCGGTCCTCAGCCAAATCTATTGCCTCAGGCGAGGTGCCAATGATAGGCAACCCAGCGGCCTGAAGTGCTCGGGCAAGCTTTAAGGGGGTCTGGCCCCCAAACTGGACGACGATACCAACAAGTTCGCCGCGAACCGCCTCGGCGCGCGCGATCCCTATTACATCCTCATCAGTCAGCGGCTCAAAATAAAGACGGTCCGAAGTATCGTAATCGGTCGAGACAGTTTCGGGATTGCAATTGATCATGATGGTCTCATAACCAGCCTCACGAAGACCGTATGCTGCATGCACACAGCAATAGTCGAATTCGATTCCCTGCCCAATCCGATTTGGACCACTACCCAATATAATAATTTTCTTTCGATTGCTTGGCTCAGACTCACAAACCGGCAAGCTGCTGGGGAACGGTGTTTCATACGTAGAGTACATATAAGAAGTCTGCGCCGCGAATTCTGCGGCACAAGTATCGACCCGCCTGTAGACGGCGTGAACACCGTGACTCTGTCGCTCGGCAGTGACATCGGACACATCAATCCCAGTCAGTGTCGAGAGACGCGCATCTGCAAAGCCCAAGGCCTTAAGCGTTCGCCAACCCACACTGTCACGAGGCAGCCCATTAGCTTGTACTGTAGCCTCCACCGCAACAATTTCCCGAATTTGCTCGAGAAACCAGGGGTCGTAGCGGGTCGTCTGACGAATCTCTTCTAAGTCGATGCCAGCACGGAATGCCATCGCGATCAACAACAGCCGGTCCGGAGTAGGGCGCGCAAGTGCAGTCAATATGGCGTTGGAGTCGCCGCTCTCATCGTATTCGGGTATCTTGACCGGGTCGAGACCAGTCAACCCAGTCTCCATAGAACGCAGTGCCTTTTGCAATGATTCGGGGAAAGTCGTGCCGATCGACATCGCTTCGCCAACAGACTTCATCGCAGTTGTAAGCACCGGTTCTGTGCCGGTGAATTTTTCAAATGTAAACCTAGGAATTTTGGTGACAATATAATCGATAGTGGGTTCAAACGAAGCCGGAGTAGTACCCGTAATATCGTTATCTATTTCGTCGAGCGTGTAGCCGACCGCGAGTTTTGCAGCGACCCTCGCAATAGGGAATCCCGTTGCCTTTGAAGCCAGCGCAGACGACCGCGATACCCGCGGGTTCATTTCTATTACAACTAGACGTCCACTTTCCTGGTTTACCGCAAATTGCACATTGGATCCTCCCGTCTCGACGCCGATCTCGCGCAACACTGCGATCGAGGCGTTACGCATTATCTGATATTCTTTGTCCGTCAATGTCAGGGCTGGCGCAACCGTTACACTATCTCCAGTGTGTACACCCATTGGATCAACATTCTCGATGGAGCAAACGATGATGCAATTATCCGCACAATCACGCATCACCTCCATCTCGTACTCCTTCCAGCCTATAACAGATTCTTCGACCAACACCTCCGCCGTCGGCGAGACATCCAGGCCATTTGCGACAATCACCTCAAACTCCTCGTGATTATAGGCAACACCGCCTCCCTCCCCGCCTAGTGTAAAAGACGGACGAATAATCGCCGGCAAACCAACATGTTGTAGCGTTGCTTGAATATCGCTAGCCTCGCGGACAATGGCGCCGCGCGGCATATCAAGCCCAATCCTAGCCATCGCTTGTTTGAACAACTCTCGATCCTCAGCTTTAGCAATGGCATCGTGGCTAGCGCCTATCATCTCTACGCCGTGATCGGATAGAACACCTTTTTCAGCTAGCGCAAATCCGACGTTCAGGCCAGTCTGCCCACCCATAGTGGGCAGCAGCGCATCAGGCTTCTCCTTGGAAATAATTTTGGCGACAAAATCCGGCGTTATCGGCTCAATGTAAGTAGCATCGGCGATATTTGGATCAGTCATAATTGTCGCGGGGTTGGAGTTAACCAAAATGACGCGGTAACCCTCTTCACGCAAAGCTTTACAAGCCTGAACCCCGGAATAATCAAACTCACATGCTTGACCAATCACGATCGGTCCGGCGCCAATGATGAGCACACTACTAATATCAATTCGCTTAGGCATTGTTTACCAATACACTGCTTGGACCCAGCACCATACGAACGCGATTAAAATAGAGGTTGTATTGGTCATGCGCCGTCCATTAATGCCGCAAACTTTTTAAAAAGGTAATAACTGTCCTGAGGCCCAGGAGAAGCCTCTGGGTGATATTGTACGGAAAAAATTGGTCTTCCTTCGACGACAATCCCCTCCAGCGCCTGATCAAACAGCGATATATGGCTGGCCGTGACACCTTGAGGTAGGCTGTCTCCAAGAACCACAAATCCATGGTTGTGGCTGGTGATCTCAACCCTACCCGTGTCTATGTGTTTCACTGGATGGTTGGCGCCCCGATGCCCTTGGTGCATTTTTTTTGTTCGGGCACCCAGGCTAAGCGCAAGAATTTGATGGCCCAAGCAGATGCCGAACATGGGCAGACCAGTTTTTAAAAGTTCCCGGAGCACTGGCACAGCGTAAACACCGGTTGCAGCCGGATCTCCAGGTCCGTTTGAAAGAAAGATCCCATCGGGGTTGTGGTCTAGAATTTCCTTGGCACTGGCATATGCAGGAACTACCGTCACTGAACATCCTACACTCGCCAAACATCTTAGAATATTACGCTTGGCGCCGTAATCAACTGCAACCACGTGATGCTTTGCTCCTTGAAGCTCTCCATAGCCGCCCCTTAATTCCCAGCGTGTCTCGGACCATTCATAGGCCTTAGCGCAAGTTACCGCTTTGGCGAGATCCATGCCTTCAAGGCCACCCCATCGATCGGCTTTAGCAAGCAATTCCGAAAGATCAAAATCTCCTTTTGGATCATGAGCAATAACTCCACTCGGGGCGCCACCTTTGCGGATCCGGATCGTAAGAGCACGTACATCAATTCCGGCGATGCCAATTAATTCGTGGATTTTTAACCAATGATTGAAGTGATTGCCGGAGCGAAAATTCGAGGGCGACGTGATATCAGCACGCAGCAACAAGCCTCGTACCGATGGCTTTACGGATTCGATGTCCTCGTCGTTAGCACCAACATTTCCAATGTGAGGGAAAGTAAAGGCAATGATTTGTCCGGCGTAGGAAGGGTCGGTCAGTATCTCCTGATACCCGGTGATGGAAGTGTTAAAACAAACCTCGCCGACAGCCGTTCCAACCGCGCCCACACCCTGCCCTTGAAATATGGTTCCATCGGCAAGCACCAGAACCGCGCTCGCGGTCGGGCTTACCATTGGAGGGGCAAGCAAGGCTGAGTCGATCATCCGGGCGGCTAATCTCCGCGCAGCCGGGCTAAATGCGTGGCAAGCGGCAGTGTTTCTAATTCCGCGGCAACCTACGCACCCAACCAAGGCCAGTCAAGGTTCTCGGTTCTAACTTTATAGTATATATTTCAGATGGTTAGAAAAAAACAAAAGATTGCATCTCGCCACTTCGTTGAATCTGTACTATTTAGGCACAATATCGCGTACACGCTTGTACTTGGGATTTAGTAAGGCGGCGCTTAGCACGCGAGGGTGGGTATTCGCCCGAAAAAAGGCTATGGC
>JYMV01038207.1_pt1 | contig 10470 bp, 4 predicted proteins | sample 338911 | NCBI WGS metagenome assembly JYMV01 (sample SAMN03354496, study PRJNA234377) | hydrothermal vent metagenome | biome: Deep sea; feature: Hydrothermal plumes at the Eastern Lau Spreading Center, Western Pacific Ocean; material: Seawater | place: Tonga | collected 2009 | depth 2000 m m
TAAAAGGAATCTTATTGTAAGCGTTAATAATATCAGCCCAATATTTTGTTGCACTTGTGGCATCCAACGCCTTTTTGATAACCGGCTGAAAGGCTGAGGTCAAGCCAGCTGTTGTAGTTTTTTCAAGATATCTGGTTGCCGCATCATCTTCACCTTTTAGAATGTCAAATCCGTCTTTAACAGTCATACCCGTAATTGCACTTACAAAAATTGGTTTAGCTTCTTCAGCTGCTTGTTCAGCTCCGCGATTTAATGAAACGATAAAATCATCAACCAATTTATTCATGCCCAAAGACCTCAGCTTGCTCTCTACTTGCTTTACTTCAGGAGGGAATGGAATTTTGATTTTTGGGTTTTTAAGGTAGCCGTCAAGTTTTGATGCTGTTGCCGATCCGCTATTCGTGCCCTTAACAAGGGCTTCCTTTAGGCCATTAACTACTTCATCTTCAGAAAGGCCACCAACAGGTAGAATCTCCTGCGCTTTTTTTGCAAGATCTAACAGCCCTTGAGCAGAACCGGAAAATGAAATAAAAAGCAGGATTGTAAGAAGGGCAATAATCTTATTCATCATCATTGATTTAGGTTTATTTTTCATCTGAATAGTGCCAACTAAGCTATGCATTAATTCCTAAAATTATCGTTTCATCTAATTATTGAGCTTTATTGCGGGCAATCTCCGTATTTTTATAGGGTGCTGAAATGAGCCTGGAAATAATAAATAACGTCACTGTAATTTGGATGCTGCTCGCCGCGGTAGTCCTGATTGTCTTACAATTTGTTAAGGCTCCCTATGGGCGATATGCGAGTAGCTCAAGGGGGATGTCTATCGACAATAAGCTGGGGTGGGTTTTGATGGAGCTTCCCTCATTTTTTATCATGCTGGGGTTTATAATTCTCGGAAATCCAAGTTCATATACCTTGTTTATCGCTGTGCTATGGCTGGCTCATTACTTCCATCGCAGTATAATTTTCCCTGCCAGGATGAGCACAAAAGGAAAAAAAATGCCGGTGGCGGTGCTGTTAGCAGGCATAGCTTTCAATATTGTAAATGCGGGCTTAAACGGATATTTCCTGGGCTTTTTAGCCGATTGTATGACGGTAACATTCTTCGGATGGAATTTTGCTGTTGGCGTGGTCATATTTTTAGTTGGAGCCTGGTTAAATATTTCAAATGATAATGTCCTTTTTCGCTTGCGCGATGGAGGGGAGCTTAGCTATAAGATCCCCCATGGCATAGCATACAAATATGTATCCTGTCCCAATTTGCTGGGTGAGATCATAGAGTGGGGAGGCTTTGCCATAGTAGCATGGAATCTACCTGCTTTGTCATTTCTGATCTGGACAATTGCTAATTTAATACCAAGGGCTATGGTGCACCACCAATGGTACAAGGAAAATTTTGATGACTACCCGGAAGAGAGAAAGGCGATCATCCCATTTCTATTGTAGCCACCATGATGGGTTTAGGCAAGCAGCCTACAAGATGTCGCAACAATTGGGAAATATTAATCGTAAATACAATTTTATAAATAACCCATTCTAATCAAATGTGATAAGAAAATTTGTCATGAAGGTCAACCAAGGGACAATATCTGAAAGTGTATATAATACAATGCTTGGAGTTCTTAAAACGCTCTTCATTGTTTGGTGTGTACATTGGCTGTTGACCGATCGTGTGCTGGCTTCCCATTCCATGGGGCTCGATTTAACATATGAGTGTCTGGGTGGAGATACATTTGCACTTCAACTCACATTCTATCGGGATTGTGATGGTGTAGCAGCACCGACCAATCCGGATATTACCATTTCTTCTGTCTCTTGTGCGCAGAATTTCGTTGTCTCTCTGACTCAGGTGTCGGTGCGGGAGCTGAATGCTGTGTGTGCCTCATTGCAAACAACGTGCTCCGGCGGAACTTATCCGGGAATAGAAGAATATGTATATAGAGATACCATCGTCCTTCCCGATACTTGTGATGATTGGATTTTTAGCAATGCAGTGTGCTGCAGAAACAATGCTATCAATACTATCAGCCCTACCAATGTGGATATATACGTGGAAACTACCCTTGACAACCTCAATACACCCTGTAATAATTCACCGGTTTTCACCAATACACCTGTGCCCTTTATGTGTTTGAATGCTCCTTTCTGCTTTAACAATGGTGCAGTGGATCCCGATGGAGATTCATTGGTATATACCTTAATAACACCCACTATAGGGCCTTTGCCGGGAGATACAGTGAATTATCTGGCAGGTTATTCGCCGGCCAATCCCGTTACTTCTTCGCCACCATTGACTTTTGATCTACTCACCGGAGATATATGCATAACCCCTACCGCAGTGGGTGAGGTTAGCGTTATGCAAGTTCGGATTGAAGAATGGAGAAACGGCGTACAAATTGGTTATATCGACCGGGACATTCAATTGCGGGTAATAGACTGTATTGTGCCCAACACACTGCCCGTTGTTGATGGAATAAACGGTACCGGGGTGTTTGCGGCAAGCATTTGTGCTGGAGATACCTTCTGTTTTTTTACGAACAGCGTTGATCCCGACACTGGACAGAATGTGACAATGACCTGGAATGGAGCCATCTCAACGGCGACTTTTGACACCACATCCGGACCCAGGCCGGTTGGCAGCTTTTGCTGGTTACCGGACACTTCTGATATCAGTTTCACGCCGCATTGCTTTACAGTAAATGTGATAGATGACAATTGTCCCTTTTTGGGTACACAGACTTTTTCCTTCTGCATTACTGTATTTGGGTTTATGAGTACCAGCGCCACGGTACAGGATGCCAGCTGCCCTGGAATATGTGATGGCCAATCGACCGTATCTATATCAGGTGGAGTGCCGCCATATGCCTATTTATGGAATGATCCAATGACGCAGACCAACGCAACTGCTACCAACTTGTGTGCTCAGGGATACTCAGTAACAGTTACAGACAGCGTGGGCTGTACTCCTTCGATAGCTGTAACAATTGCGGAGCCCGCTCCAATAATCGTGGACGTCGATTCGGTTAATGTAACATGCAATGGAGGAAGTGATGGTCAAGCCACAGCGACAACGACAGGCGGAACCGGTAGCTACACATATTTATGGGATGTTGGCGCGGGGAGTCAGACAACATCTGTTGCAACAGGGCTTGCTGCAGGGACCTACCTCCTTACCGTTACAGATGGCAATGGATGCGACACCAACGCAACAGTTACGCTGTTGAACCCAGCGGTATTTTCTGCAGTGATCACTGACTCGGCCAATGCGAGCTGTCTTGGTGCCAGCGATGGAACTGCGAGCATAACGCCAATGGGCGGAGTGACGCCCTATATTTATCTATGGGATGTGTCCGCCGGATCACAAACCGACTCGACAGCCACCGGATTGGCAGCGGGGTCCTATTCAGTTACAGCGACGGATGCTTCCGGCTGTGCTGTTAATGCAACGGTGAGCTTAACCGAACCAACGGCTTTGGCCGCTTCTCTAGACAGCTCAACCAATGTGGCCTGCTTTGGAGGAAGCGACGGGGCGGCCAGCGTAGCTGCAACCGGCGGCACAGCCCCCTACGCCTATTTTTGGAATCCCCCTTTGTCACAAACGGGGAGCTCAGTAAGCAACATACCGGCGGGTATATACAGCGTTCTAATTTCTGACAGCGCAGCTTGCGATACGACCATCTTCGTGATAATAACTGAACCTCCTCTGTCAATAGCTGTTATTTCAGACTCGACAGATGTAAACTGTCAGGGAGGAGCTGACGGAACGGCTACTGCTTCAGGCAATGGCGGCGTTGCTCCGTACACCTACCAGTGGGATGATCTGATGAATCAAACCAATTCTATGGCCATAGGATTGAGTATTGGACTCTATGCGGTAATGATGACCGATGCCAACGGATGTACAGCTTCAACAACAGTTACCATTAATGAACCTGTTTCTTCCATCTCGTTATCGACCACAGTTGGCAATGTAAGCTGTAACGGCGGTGCTGATGGACAGATAACAGTAACTGCTACGGGAGGCACGTCGCCGTACACCTACCTGTGGAATGATCCTGCCATGCAAACAGATTCTACCGCAACGGGATTGTATGCAGGCGTTTACTCTGTTACGGTAACAGATAACCTCGGTGATTGTATAGTGGATACCACGGCAACGGTCATCGACCCCGCCACACCCATCAATCTCACAAGTACAACAATGGATGTAAATTGTTTTGGAGATAGCACTGGAACGGCCACTGCAACACCTGGTGGAGGTACTCCGCCCTATACCTATATCTGGGATGATCCATCGGTACAAACCACCTCGATTGCTACTGGATTGGTAGCGGGAAGCTATAGTGTAACGGTAACCGATAATACGGGTAATTGCGAAATTGATACAGGTGTTGTTGTAAATGAACCATCGGCCGCCTTAGCGGCTACAATGGCTGTAGTGAACATAGATTGCTTTGGCAATAGCAACGGGCTGGCAACGGCGTTGAGCAATGGAGGCACCGCACCATACACCTACCAATGGGATGGCGGAGCCGGATCTCAAACAGACTCCTCTGCCACGGGCTTGTCGGCGGGAACCTATTCGGTAACCATATCGGATGCCAATGGCTGTCAATATCTGGATACGAATGTGGTCATTACTCAGCCGGTTTCTCCATTATCTATAATAGGCTCCTCTACTGATGTGAGCTGTAAAGGGGGAGCTGACGGAACAGCCATCGCCAATACCACGGGAGGAACAGCACCCTATACTTATCTCTGGGATCCAGCCGCAGGTGGACAAACCAGCCAGGCAGCAACTGGACTGGTAACAGGCACTTACAATGTAACGGTAACCGATTCCAATGGCTGTAACATATCGAACATTGTATTGGTAAATGAACCAGCATTGGACCTTACCCATACCACAGCGGTTGCCCATGCGTTGTGTTATGGAGATATGACGGCAACGGCCACCGTAACGCCAACGGGAGGTGTTCCAGCATATACTTATCTGTGGGATCCAGCTACTGCCAGTCAAACTACCCAAACTGCCACAGGACTTGGAGCTGGAACATACAGTGTTACCATTGCGGATTCCTATGGATGTACGGTGGAAGATACGACCCTGACCATAAGTGAACCCGACTCCCTGAACCTGGATAGCCTCACACTTTTTTCCAATGATATCTGCATCGGAGAATCCACTCAGCTCTATGCACTTTACCCAGGAGCTGATTCATCCTTCACCATTATTTGGGACAATGGACTGGGAGCTGGATTGGGCCCTTTTACGGTCAGCCCAACAGGAACAACCACCTACACAATAGCTGTTGGCGATGCCTGCGGCAACACCATCGATAAAAGCACAACAGTAACAGTTTCCCAGTACCCCATCATTAGCCTGGATCCGAATATTGCCACGGGTTGTGTACCACTGACGGTTGACTTTGAGAACCAAACTCCCAACGCAAGCGATAGCCTCTACACCTGGAGCATGGGCAATGGTGATACCGTAACGGGTGGTATGCCCACTTACACATTTAACAGTAGCGGTACTTACACCATAACTGTTGTGCTGACCAACACGAGCAATTGTACCACCACATCATCAGGCCAAAATGAGGTGGTTGTCAATCCATTGCCCACAGCAACCTGCACGGCAGATCCCGCTCAAACGGACATACGTACACCCGTTATTTACTTTAGCGGAGGCGTGGATGACCTATCCTATGCATGGGGCTTTGGAGATGGTGACTCGTCATATGCCCAAAACCCAGCGCACACCTACCCTGGAGTGGGTAGTTATGATGTCACCTTAAACGTAGTAGATTCCAATAATTGTCAGAACAGCTGCGACCTCACCATAATCATCGATCCCTATTATGATATTGTTATCCCCAATGCCTTTACACCCAATCCCAACGGGCCGGGTACGGGGGCTTATGATATCGAAGCACTTGATAACGATGTGTTTTTTGGACTGACTGATTATGTTGAGGAATATCACATGATGATATTCAACCGGTGGGGAGAGCTGATCTTTGAGACGTTTGACATACTGATAGGCTGGGATGGATATTACCGTGGTAAGCTGAGTCAGCAAGATGTATATGCCTGGAAGATCAATGTTAGATACATCGACGGAAAGGAAATTGAACGGTTAGGTGATGTAACTTTAATTAGATAAAGACAGATGAATAAGGGACTATTTATATTGACGATTTTGATAGCATTTCTGGGAAGGGATTGCATAGCTCAGGTGAAGTACACGAAGGAGCAAAAATACCTGAAGAAGGAGGCGGACTATATTTTTGGTTTTGGAGATTATCCAACGGCTAAGGCAAAATACCTGGAGCTATTTGCGATTGACAGTCTTTCTGTTGAGCTAAACCACAAAATTGCTGTTTGTATTTTGTTGGCCGAACATGACCGCAAGGAGTCCAAGCCCTATTTCGAATTTGCCAGTGGGAAGGGATATATTGAATCGGATTATTACATCGCGGGACTGTATCATTTGGAGAACAACTTTGACAGAGCAGCGGAGTATTTCAGGAAATATTTGGCTTCAACCGAAAAGAAGCAGCATGATTACACCACTGTCAGGAAAAAGCTGGATATGGTTGAGCGGGCAAGAAAGATGATCGCAAGCCCGGTTGAAGTGAGGCTGGAGAACATAGGCCCGACAATCAATACCAAATATCACGAATATGTGCCCGTAATTTCTGCGGATGAATCGGTACTGATTTTTACTTCACGAAGGCCGGGCAGCACGGGAGGTAAATTGGATCCCTTTGGCAGGTATTACGAGGATATCTATATCTCTGTAAAGCAGGAGGGAAAATGGAGCCGCCCGGAGGGGATAAGTCCCAATATCAATACTGATAATTATGATGCATGCGTTGGATTGTCGTCAGATGGATTTACTTTAATCATCTACAAGACCAATGAGGATTATACGGGAGGCGATCTATACTGGACCACCTTGGATGGAGATGAATGGCAGGTGGCAGAGAAATACGGGGAGGGCATCAATTCAGCAAACCTAGAACCCAGCGCGAGCTTGTCGGCTGACGGTAACAAGATTTACTTCTCGAGCAACAGGCCAGGGGGTTATGGTGGATTGGACATCTATCGCGCAGTTAAATTCCCGGATGGAAAATGGAGTCTTCCACAAAACCTGGGGCCTGCCATCAATACGGAAGCCCACGAGGATGCCCCTTTTATTCATCCGGATGATAAGACGCTCTATTTTAGCTCGCAGGCACATGAGACAATGGGCGGATATGACATTTTTAAGTCTGAGGTTGATGAGAACGGCGCCTGGTCAAAGCCGAAGAACCTGGGCTATCCAATAAATACTACAGATGACGATAGATACTTTGTTCTATCTGCAGATGGAAGGAAGGGATATTATTCTTCAGGAAAAGATGGGGGATTTGGTGAACATGACATCTATGAGATGCACCTGCCTCATGAATTTAAGGATCTCACCTTGGTAAAAGGAGTGATTTCTGCAGATAATTCTACAAAACAGGCGCTGAAAGCTAAGATCACCTTGAGAGATGCTAAAACCAAGAAGATAGTGGGAATTTATCATTCTAATTCTAAAACCGGTAAATACTTGTTGGTAATCCCTCCTGATGAGAAACTGAAAATGACGGTTTACGCAGGTGGATATGATGGCTATAGTGAGACCTTGTTTTTTCATGACGAAGAGGGCTTTAATAAAGTAATTAAAGACATAAAACTAAAGCCACTGGTAACCTGGATAAAGGGGAATTGATATGAGCTCTTTTGCTAAAACATATTGCTCAATGGTACTGCTCCTGTTTGGCGGGCTCACTGCTTCCTTTGGTCAGGATCCTCAGTTTTCCCAGTTTTATGCTGCACCCATATATTTGAATCCTGCATTTACGGGCAATACAACGCAAGTCAGAGCAGCGGCAATCTATAGAAAACAGTGGCCACGCATTACCAAAGCATTTAATTCCTTTGGATTTTTCTACGACATGAATATTCAAAAGATCAAAAGTGGCATCGGCTTCGTGGTACTTACTGATAAATCTGGTGCCTCTGCATTGAAATTTACTAATATCGGGTTGTCCTATGCGTATAAAACTGGTATCAGCAGAAAAGTTTCTATATCTGCGGGAGCCAGAGCGTCGTACACAATCAGAGGTATCAATAAGTCTGAGCTCAGGTTTTACGATCAGTATGTGCGAGATGATCCCAATAGCACTATTGAAGATCTGCCCACGAACCAGATAACTTATTTCGACCTTGCCGCGGGGATGATTGTCTTTTCCAGGAGCTTCTGGGTTGGTTTGTCATTTGACCACTTGACGCAACCTTACCAATCATTCATAAAAATTGCTACGGTGTTACCGATTAAGTACTCCTTTCATGGCGGGTATAAGATTCCATTCGAAAAAACTATCAAAGGGGATGTTACAAAGAGCCTAACAATTGCAATGAATTACAAAGGCCAGCAGGATTGGGACCAATTGGACCTGGGTTTATACCTGGATTATCAGGGTTTTCTTCTGGGATTGTGGTATCGTGGAATTCCAGTATTAAAAGCTTATCAGGCTGGATATTCCAATAATGACGCCATCATATTCCTGGTGGGATACAAACTAGCAGATTATATTAGCATTGGTTATAGCTTTGACCTAACGATCTCTAAACTGAGCATGGCTTCCGGCGGTTCCCATGAAATATCTCTTATCTACGAATGGGCCCAACCCAAGTACAAGCGGGATAATATGAAGAAGGACTTTATGATGCCTTGTATGAAATTTTAGTAACTCCAGCTATTCGTCCAGCTGTTGAAGAAGTCGAATCCGATCTTGAATTCGCCCCGAATATCGGATTGATTGCTATATGAAACGGCATAGTACATGACCATTTTCATCACCTGCCTTCTAATGCGGAAGGGCCATTCCAAACCAAAAAATATTTCCGCATGCTGAAAATCATTTCTCTCCATAAGCAGGATACCTGCTCCCCCGGCCAGCTGTAATCCTGTCTTTTTGATGAGGGGAATTTTGTTTAACAAGGTGCCATTAAAATTGTGCAGGTAATTCACCATGAAGTAAGGGCCATCCGTGGAAATAGCCGAATATCCCGGCCTTAGCAACTGGAAGCTCTTGAGCGGATTGCTGAATATGTACATATCACTGCGCCTAAAATATTTGTAATCTGTTAACTGCACATTTTTTGAAGTTAAATAGCCTCCGGCCATCGCACGTACTTTACTCACGCCTATGGTACCCACCATAATGTCATCCTTGAACTTGAGCTCCATAAAGTCGTAATCAGCAATGCTTCCAAAGAACCCGGGAATACCCTTTTTATACCGGAGTGTAAATGTTGGCCATTTGCTGGGTAGGTTGATCTTTTTGTAAGGTTCCGTCATATATTGCTGGCCTATGGTATAGCGTAGCTTGATGTCGATAAGTAGTTCTTCGAAGGCTTGAAATTGTTGGGGCTCATTGAATTCACCAAATAGTGTGTCACTCCAGGTAGTCAGCTCAATTCCGGTAATTGGTTTTTTCTCACCATACTCCACCGTGAAATCTATGAACAGTCCATTGATAAACTCCATATCGTGGCCAAGTGAATAGCCGATTTCATTGATGTAATTGCCCCTGCTGAATATGGCCTCGAAGCTCTCGTATTCATTGAGCATGGTGTAAGCATTTTTGTAGTCAGCATGGATGCTGCCAAATTTCCTGGGGAGGTAAAGCACGTCTATTCCCAAGCTTCCTTTTAAGTCATTGTTGTTAAATCCATAGTTTAACAACCAATCGAGCTCTACCCGGTACGCTTTGCTAAGCTCTTTGGTTATCGATCCCCCCGGTGCGTGTCTGTATCCCCCCACGCCGAAAATGTACATTTGCTGAATCAACGGATCGAAATACAGCGTTCTCTTTTTGAAGCTGTTGGTCCATCCAAATCCATTCAGCAGGTAATCCCAGATAGTGTGATGATTGTAAATGCTGTCGTCTTTCACCATGAATTCCGCTGTTAGGTGGTAAGCATCGATGCTGTCTTGCCTCCTTATGAATTCCTTCTCATCATCCTTAAGGGTAATTGGCCGAATCTCTTTCCAGTAACTGCTGTCCACCTCAGCTGCTGTGTCGGTTACGGTTCGAAGCTCATGATGAAAGAATCTCTTATTGAAAGTCGGGTTCAGGTCATAGTCTGAATAAATTATCATTGTATTTCCCAGAATATGCATCTTACCCTCCCTGGTATCATAAAAGAACTCCTCGCGGCTCAGCATCCAGGTGCTGTCTTTAATAAAATCATAATCCTGAAGAATTCTGAAGTATTTGAAATGATAGAGCTCCCTTTTATCTGGTTCCAGGTCCACGGCTTTGATATTCCACCAATCGTCCACGATGTAAATGTAACCTCTGAACAGAGCGGCATCCGTTCTTCTTGGAATCACCTCTATCTTATTAATCCACTTTCCTTCTT
>JYMV01046743.1_pt1 | contig 10470 bp, 11 predicted proteins | sample 338911 | NCBI WGS metagenome assembly JYMV01 (sample SAMN03354496, study PRJNA234377) | hydrothermal vent metagenome | biome: Deep sea; feature: Hydrothermal plumes at the Eastern Lau Spreading Center, Western Pacific Ocean; material: Seawater | place: Tonga | collected 2009 | depth 2000 m m
TGGAATTCCAAATTTTTCGGCCCCGCGTTTCTGCCGGCATATGAGTTCATGGGTAATAAAAGGATTGAAACCACTGACGACATGAAGGGCGTGAAGATGCGGATTTCAGGCCTCAACGCCATGGCATTGCAGGTCTTTGGTGCAGTTCCCACGATGGTAACAGCCACTGAAGGCTATAACGCGCTTCAACGTGGGACGATCGATAGCTTTGGTTTCCCGTATACATATGCGTTTGGATCTTACAAGCTCTACGAAGTTTCCAAATACGTGACCGAAGGATTAGCTATGAGTGGGTTTATGTGTCTGCAGACGGTCAACATTGACGCGTGGAACGAGACACCCGAGGCTGTGAGGAACGCGTTGCCTGCAGCTCAGGAAGCCGCAATTGTGGGGATGATAGAAGCCTATGCGGCAGCTGATAAGAAATGGCGTCCAATCTTCAGGGAGAAATTAGAAGTTGTTACGGTTGACCCCAAAACGCGGGCTAAACTGGCTGAGGGCGCAGGTAAGATCTGGGCTGAATGGACGAAAAAACATGATGCTAAAGGCCGTCCCGCCAGCAAAATTCTCAAGTTCGTCCAGGAGCAGGTTAGCAAAGCGTCTGGGGGCTGAAGCACAATTTCTATGAATAACGCTGTCTAGAGCAGTTCCTCGTTGCAGGAACTTCTACTTATATTCTGCATTATCCTTGCGGTCGGGGCTGTAATCACAGCCCTGGCCGTCAAGGCCGCCGCTCTATTGTTTTTGATCGAGCGATATCTAACGTATGCATCGGCGGCGATAATTATTGGCGTTATGTGTTTTGTCGGTGCGGAAGTTTTCATGCGATATGCCCTTAATTCTCCGATCCCAGGTCATCTGGAAGGCTCCGAATTGCTGGTATGTATCATAGTATTCTTCGCCGTTGCTTATACGCAGTCTCTTAAGGGACATGTGGGAATGACCCTCATTATTGATTCGCTTCCTGATAAGACCAAAAATATTTTAGAGATTATTACGCTGCTGCTTTCCGTCGCCACATGTGCAGTCCTTGGTTATTTTAGTTTCAAGTACGCCTATAACTGTTGGGTCATTGGTGATGTCACGATGACGCCTCCCTATTTTCCTGTTTGGCCATCCGCCTTGGCAGTCCCCATTGGATATATATTACTTTCGATGCGTATGTATCTTCAGGCGTTGCATTTGCTTGTGCCTAATTACTACCCCGCGGAAAGTAACTTCAGAATCTAGGTATTGTTAGTGGATCCTATCTCGCTTGGTTTGGTTGCGCTGGTTGCGTTAACCGTTATGCTTTTTTCGGGTATGCGAATAGCGTTCGCAACAGCAATTTGTGGGTTTGTTGGTTTGTGGGCTTTGCGGGGCTATGTGCCTGCTGCTAGCCTGGCTTCGACTGTAGCTCACGGTCATTTGACGAGTTATTCGCTGCTGGTGCTTCCATTGTTCATCATGATGGGATTTTTTGCGTTCTTTGCCGGTATTACGCGTGACTTGTACTGGGCTGCACGGCAGTGGTTTGGTCACCTGCCGGGAGGGCTTGCTATTGCCACGGTATTTGGTTCAGCCGGTTTTGCCGCGGCTTGCGGTGCGTCGACTGCTTCAGCGGCAGTGATGGGCAGGGTCGCATTGCCAGAACTGAAGAAGTTTGGGTATGACGACAAGGTCGCTACCGGCGCTGTCGCCGCTGGCGGGACAATGGCTACCATGATCCCGCCGTCAGTTCTTATGGTTATTTATGGCTTTATAGCAGAAGAGTCAATCGGAGCACTGCTTCTCGCGGGGATTCTTCCGGGTCTGATGGAAGCTGTTAGTTACGGATTGATGCTCTGGGTTCGTTTCAAAATAAATCCGGAACTTGGTCCTCCGATTAGAGGCATTACCTGGTCTCAACGCTTTAGATCTTTGAAGGGTGTTTGGGGGATGGTTGTTTTGATCATCCTTGTGATGGGCAGCATATATACAGGTTTGGCTACTCCGACAGAATCTGCTGCAGTGGGAGCTATCGGTGCATTCTTAATGGCCTTGCCTCGACTGAACTGGAGATCCTTCAAGGATACGATGTTAGAAACAGCCAAAACGTCGGGAATGATATTCGCCATTATCGCGGGCGTTCTTATTTTTGTACATTTCCTGGGCTTTACCGGTATGCCGGGAGTTATTGCCGAAAGCATTATGACTTTGGATATATCGCCGACGCTCGTATTGATTCTCATCCTATTGCTTTATCTTTTCTTGGGCATGTTCTTGGACGGCATCGGCATGCTTTTACTGACTGTGCCGTTGGTACTGCCCACAATACACCATCTCCATGAGTCAACGGGAAACGAGTTATTTAATCCAATTGTTTTCGGCGTACTGGTGATCAGAATGATCGAGATTGGACTAATCACCCCACCTGTAGGTCTGAACGTTTACGTGTTGAAAGGTGTGGCACCCAAAGTCAAAATGGGTGATATTTTCAAGGGCTGTGGTTGGTTTGTGGTGGTAGATTTAATAAATGTTGCCATTCTGATAAGTTTTCCAGCGATCATCTTGCTAATTCCCACAACGATGATCAGATAACACCGCGTAAAAGACTCACTAATATCCGTTTTGTTACAGATGTCGCGGTTGTTGCTCTATTTATTCGCTTTCCAGAATTGTGACCATTCTTCGGGACCTGATGCTCAGGGAGTTCTAGTCGTTTTCGCTTAAGGATTGATTCCGGTTCGAAATCTGACTGTGAACTGGTTTACAGATTCGACAGTAGAACCGGATGTAGGGTCAAGTATCCTGGGTTCACGGATTCGGCAGAATGTCCTTAGCGATCGTGCGTACACGCGCCAGCAGTGGTCTCTCGGCGCCCGCTGTTACCGTGGAGGTGCATCTGTCCAACGGGTTGCCCTCATTTTCGATTGTGGGTCTACCTGAAACTGTGGTGAGAGAGAGTCGAGAGCGGGTGCGTAGTGCACTGCTCACCTCTGGGTATGACTTTCCGGCTCGCCGGATCACAGTGAATCTTGCACCTGCCGACCTGCCGAAAGAGGGCGGACGATTTGATTTGCCAATTGCACTGGGCATTCTGGAAGCGTCTGACCAGATTCCGGTTCGGTGCCTGAACACACTGGAGTGTGTTGGAGAGTTGGGACTTGGTGGCGAGTTAAGACCCATTCAAGGGGCACTGGTCCTCAGTCGAGCAGTCTCGCAGGAGGATCGAACTTTGGTTCTTCCGGCTGCTAATGTCGAGGAAGCACTGCTGGTCTCATCTGTCCGGACGTCGTGTTTTGCCATACACACGCCCGGAACCATCCAGAACGTTCAGCGTCACCGGGCCCGATATGGCAGACGTTCGGGGTCAGTATTTGGGGCGACGTGCACTCGAACTGGCTGCAGCCGGTGGACACCACCTGCTGCTGGTCGGCCCACCAGGATGCGGTAAGACAATGCTTGCACAACGTTTGCCCGGCTTGTTGCCGTTGATGACTGAGGAAGAGGCACTGGAGAGCGCCGCCACCTTTGCATCATCTGCGGGAGGCGTTAATCTAGACCTCTGGCAGAATAGACCCTTTCGTACTCCGCACCATGGGATCTCTTCTGTGGCTTTGGTGGGCGGCGGTGCTAAAGCTTTACCCGGCGAAGTATCTCTTGCGCACCATGGAATTCTTTTCCTGGACGAATTCTGCGAGTTTGATAAGCGGGTACTGGACCAGTTGCGAGAACCATTGGAACAGGGCTCTATCACGATTTCGCGGGCACGCCGGACGGTCCGCTATCCCAGCCGTTTCCAGTTGGTGGCGGCGATGAACCCCTGTCCGTGTGGTTATTATGGCGATCCTTCAGGTCGTTGTCGCTGTACTGCACAGCGGGTGACGCGTTACATGGATCGAATCTCCGGACCATTAATTGACAGGATAGACTTACAGATCTATCTCGGTCCGGTAGATTCCGCCGCGCTTGGCCCTAAGATTTCCTGCGCAGAGTCGAGTTCGACTGTTCGCCGTCGAGTCGAGCATGCCAGGGCAGCACAGTACACCCGGTTTGGAGAGATTAATGCCAGGGTGGATATCGATGTGTTTGAAAAGAAATGTCAGCTCAATCCAGATGCACATCAGTTTCTAATCGAGTCGATGCGTGCGTTGCGATTTTCTGCCAGAGCGTACCATCGCATCTTACGCCTCGCGCGGACCATAGCCGATCTGTCGGCGTCTGATCACATTGAACCTCAGCACATTACCGAGTCTATTCACTATCGATGTCTGGATCGGGCATCGGTATGATAGAGATGGTTGTTGCCGAAATCGGTAGTTGTCAGAACTGACATCGGGATGCGGTACTACATTTTGTAAACAATCTCTGTTACCGTGCCTGTAACGCCTAAATACTGTGAAGCATTGCCACTTGGACAACACAAACGTTTCAGCGCTCAAGGTGATTGATCTGCACAAGCAGTTTGGTACTGAGTTGGTGCTAAAAGGGGTTCACCTGGAGGCAGCAGTGGGTGACGTGATTTCCATGTTGGGTTCATCGGGTTCTGGCAAGAGCACGTTTCTGCGCTGTATCAACTTGCTGGAGATTCCGGATGCCGGTACGGTGACCATACACGGGGAGACCATAGGTATGACCCGTGATAAGTCAAACAACCCGATTCCCGAAGATATGCAGCAGGTTATCCGACTGCGCTCCCGATTGGGAATGGTCTTCCAGAGTTTTAACCTCTGGGCACATATGACAGTACTGGAAAATGTGACAGAGGCCCTGATTCATGTACTGAAAATGTCCAAGTCCGAAGCGCGTGAGCAGGCCGAAGCCACCTTAAACAAGGTGGGGATGTATGATCGAAAGGACTACTATCCGGCACACATTTCCGGTGGGCAGCAGCAGCGAACAGCGATTGCACGCGCACTCGCGATGGAACCCGAAGTAATGCTGTTTGACGAACCAACTTCGGCACTCGATCCGGAGTTGGTTGGTGAGGTGCTTCGGGTAATGCGTTCATTGGCAGATGAAGGGCGAACAATGATTGTTGTGACGCACGAAGTCGGGTTTGCCCGGGATGTCTCGAACAAGGTGATTTTTCTCCATGAAGGATTGATTGAAATAGAAGGTCCCCCACAAGAAATGTTCAGTAATCCTGATTCGGAGCGGTTCAGGCAGTTTTTATCGAATGCGCTGCACTGAACCGGTTGTCGCTAGAAAAAATCCCTATAGAATGTATGGGGACAAACCACCACGAGAAATAGGAGATTAAGGTAATGAAACTAAGAAGGTTGATTCACGTTTTTGTCGCAGGATCGCTCTTGCTGGTCGGGGGCACTGTACAGGCTGGCGATGCACTTCGGGTCGGTGTTGAGGGTGCGTATCCGCCATTTTCCTGGAAAGAGTCTGATGGCACGCTCAAAGGTTTTGATATCGACTTTGCGCATGAAGTCTGTAAACGCCTGGGAAGAGAATGTGTACTGGTAGAACAAGAATGGGACGGTATGATCCCCGCCTTGCTGGCGAAAAAATTCGATACCATCATTGCGTCCATGTCAATAACTGAAGAACGCAAAAAAAAGATCGACTTTAGCGTCAAGTACTACAACACACCTGCAAAGTTGGTCGCCAAAAAGAACCCAGGGTTTGAAGGAACGGCTGCGGGACTCAACGGTAAACGTCTGGGCGTACAGCGGGCCACAACGCACCAGTGTTCTGCTGAGAAACTCTACCCCGGTGCCGAACTGGTTCTCTATGGAACCCAGGAAGAAGTGTGGCAAGACCTTGCATCCGGCCGACTCGACGCCCAGTTGTCTGATTCACTGCAGGCATATGAGGGTTTTCTAGCTCTTGATGCAGGTAAGGGTTTTGATTTTCTGGGAGGCGCGCTTGACGATGTCGAGTGTCAAGGCGTAGGTGCTGGCTTTGCAGTTCGTAAGGAAGACTCGGCGCTGCGCGATACGCTCAGCAAAACTATCCAAGATATACGGGCAGACGGCACCTACAAGGTTATGAACGACAAGTACTTCGCAGTCGATATCTACGGCGCCGACTAAGTCGATTGAGCTGACGATATTCTGGACGGGCCCCTTGATGGGCCCGTCCCATTGTTCTAAATCAGATTATGGAGTCGGTCTGGGAGTACCGGGCACTACTGTTGTCGGGTACGCTGGTGACAGTCCAGCTGGCAATCGGTTCCCTGCTGATATCGGTGTTGTTGGGCCTTGCCGGGGCCTCGGCTAAGCTGGCACGAAACCCTGTTTCGCAACGCCTAGCAAATGCTTACACCACCCTGGTCCGCGGTGTCCCTGATCTTGTTCTGATGATGTTGCTGTTCTACGGTGGACAGCAGATTTTCAACGACCTAGGTTCCGTAACAGGGCTCTGGGACTACATTGAGATTAACCAGTTTACAGCCGGTGTCGGATCGATAGGTTTTGTATTTGGCGCCTATATGACTGAGACGTTCCGCGGCGCAATCCTCGCTATTCCAAGGGGTCAGATAGAGGCGGGTATTTCCTGCGGTATGACACCGCTCACTATCTTCCGTCGTATCACCTGGCCACAAATGGTCCGTCACGCTCTGCCCAGTTTTACCAACAATTGGCTGGTGTTGATCAAGGCTACCGCCCTGGTCTCTGTGATTGGCTTACATGATCTGGTGTGGAACGCATCCACCGCTGGCCGTTCGGTGCGTGAACCGTTCTCATTCATGCTTGCCGTTCTGGTTATCTACCTGGTGCTCACTGCCTTTTCAGAGGTTGGCCTGCGTTGGTTGGATAGGCGCTACAGTGCCGGAGTGCGACAGGATTAATCTCATGGCCGAGCCCGAGCGAACGTTTGTAGAGTATCTTGTTTATGTCAGCGAGAATTATTCGCCTCTGGATTTCATGCTCATCGCAGATCACATCGATAAGTTTTTTTATGGCTCGTTGCTCACGCTTCAAATCACAGTCCTTTCCTTGCTGATTGGCGGTGTGATGGCGGTACCGCTGGCAGTCGCCCGGGCCTACCGCTTGCGTTGGTTCAATGGACCCATCTGGGCGTTCACTTATTTTTTTCGGGGTACGCCGCTACTGGTACAGACCTATCTCATCTATTACGGTCTTGCTCAGTTTGAATTTGTGCGTGATAGTTTTCTGTGGGGGCCAATCCTTTCCAGTGCCTGGTGGTGCGCTTTGATCACCTTCAGCCTCAATACGGCTGGCTATACCACCGAATTTCTTCGTGGCGCGATAGAGAACACACCCCATGGGGAGGTTGAAGCTGGTCGGGCATGTGGCATGTCGCCATTAAAGTTAATGTGGCGTATCGTTCTGCCCAGCGCTTTCCGACGGGCCCTGCCGGCATATTCGAATGAAGTGATCTTCATGCTGCACAGTTCCGTGGTACTCAGCACGATCACGCTACAAGACATTTTGGGCGTGGGCCGCTGGCTGAACGGGCGCTATTATCTGGCCTACGAGGGGTTCATCACCGCAATGCTGTTCTATATGGTGCTGGTGTTTCTCATCAGTCGCGGCTTTCGGGTCTGGGAGAAATACTGGTTGGGTCACCTGCGTCCTCGAGAAGGATAAATCAAAATATCGAGCCGGTTTTGACTGACAAGTAACGGGATACCGCGACCGGCTCAGCCCCATGTGGTGTCGTAGTCACGGCCGAGCATATCGGTCTGCGTGCCATCACTGTTATAGAAGCGATTGGGTTTTAAGAAGATTGCAAGTATCAGTGCACCGTCTGGCGCATAGGCCGAGTGGCGGCTTCCAGAGGGGCGCCAGACAAAATTTCCGGAGGTGACTTCACCATCTTCATCTACCAGACGTCCAGAAAGAATATAGCTTTGTTCGATTTCAACGTGTTCGTGGTCAGGCAGGATAGCACCCGGTGCCATCCGCACCAGAGTCGTGAGGATGCCGGTGTCCGGGTCAATCAGCAGCGTTTTGAATTCTACGCCGTCGAATTTAGACGGCTGCCATGCCAAAGACTCGACATCGACAAAGCGAGACGCGAATTGGCTTAGATCCTGGTGTCCGGTGATGTTTGGGGTCTGTGCGGTCATGGGTCTCCCTCAGGTTGAAGTTGAGCGATTGTTTTCGGAAGGTTGAAAGCGATCGAGAATATGTCCCGGACCGCTGGTGTGCTCGACATAGCTCTTGCCGTCAAACACCTCTACACCATTCACAAATACGCTGTGTAATCCTAGCGGCCGGCGGATGGTTCGCGGGCCACCACCAGGTAGGTCGTGAATTCTTTCTGCGGGTGTAACGCCCACTTTTTCAGGATCAAACAATATCATGTCAGCGTACGCACCGGGCTGAATCCGACCTCTGTCGATCAGACCGTAGAGGTCTGCAGGATGACTGGTCAGTCGCTGAATCCCCTGGGCCAACGAGAACTCACCCCGTTCTCGAACCCACTTGCCCAGAAAGTGCAGTCCAAATCCGGCATCACACATAAATACCAGATGTGCGCCTGCGTCGCTGAGCGACACGACACCTGATTCGTGCCGTAGCAACTCGGCGACACCGTCATCGCCAACATTCAGGAACTGGCCGATAAAGGTTGTCTTGAGATCCTCTTCGAGGCTCAGGTCCATGATCACATCCAGCGGGTCAGTTCCCTGATCACGAGCAATCGATTCAATGGTCTGGTTCGCGAGGTGGGTATTCTTCGCTAAGGCGGGTACAGCCACGGTGACCCGATTCCAGTTGCCCTGGAAAATCATCCCCGGCTGAGGGTTTTGCAGGCTGCTTCGGAAACGGTTACGAAAATCGTTATCAGAAAATATCTTTTTCAATTCATCTGGGGTGCAGGCTTTTATTGCTCCGAAGGCATCGTGGCTGTAAAACGGATAGGCGTTAGCCATCGTGAAATCGAACGACAATGGCTGACAGGGAATCTGGACGTAAACCTGTTGCCCTCTTGAATTGGCAGCTTTACAGGCATCAAAGATCTGAATCGCCCGATCGGGTTCCTGTTCGTTGAACATGGCCATTCCTGTGGACTGAAACACAGCTCTATTGTGATTGACTGACAGTTCTTCCAGTTCATCCACAGTCCGTATGCCAGAAGCGAGTTGAACGATGCCGTGGTCATGCTGAGACATCGCACCGACTAGCATATCGAACTCAGACCACGGAGTAATGGTTGAGGGCATAGGAACGCCAGCATAGCCGGAATGGTTCAGAGAATAGGAGCTCGCGAAGCCCACGGCCCCTTGGTCCATAGCCTCTCTAACCATCGAACACATTGTCGAAAGTTCTTCTGTTGTCGCCTCATTTCGACTAGAGGCATCTTCGCCCATCACCGATGTGCGAATCACAGAATGTCCAGCCAGTACTGCGACGTTGATGTAAGGCGCGATCGAGCGCAGGGCATCCATGTAGCTACCGAAGCTCTCAAATGCCCAGTTGACGCCGCTACGAAGAGAATCCAGGTCCATACCTTCTACAACGGAGAGGTTTCTCAGAATAAGGTCGCGCACCGCCGGTGGGGAAGGCACGATCCCGAACCCGCAGTTACCGATGACCGCACTGGTTACGCCCAGTGATGGTGACGGGGATAGAGTTGCGTCCCAGGTGATCTGAGCATCGTAATGGGTGTGCAGGTCTACAATACCCGGCGCCAGTGTGAGCCCTGCCGCATCGACTGTCCGTGCTGCTTCACCCACGATCTGTCCAATCGCTGTGAACCGTCCATTGCTGACTGCAACATCAGCAGCAACAGGATCGTTACCGAGTCCATCCACGACATTCGCGTTTCGAATCACCAGGTCATGCATGTGCAGGGTTCTCCTTCATGATCTTTTTTAAACTGAGTGCCTACAACGGTGGGATCATCCGTGCTTCTGCCATTTCAGTCAGTATTCGCGAAAACATGTGTTCGCTGTCCTCAAATGATTCAAATCCATGCTGCCGGGCCTTGGTGGTGCTGGCCATGATATCCCAGTCACAATTAAATATGTAATCGCCAAAGGACCAGTTGACGGCCTTTTCAATATCTGGTGTCACCAGACTGTCATCGTTCATGTCATCGGGTTTCAGTATTTCAGCTAAACCATCCTATACTGCCTTGATCACACTGGCACAGTATAGCCCCAGCCGATTTGTGTAACGATCGGGGTCTACCGTGTTATCACCCGCCACTGGATGGGGCCGGGATAGAAATGACAGAACCAGTTTGTTTGACCAGCACGCTTGAACTCGATACATCCCAGATCGCGATTCTGAACAGCGTACGGGCGGTCGTTGGTCAATTTGACGACGACTACTGGTTGCGACTGGATCGTGTTGGTGAGTTTCCCCACGCGTTTTACGACGAGATGGCCAAAGGTGGTTGGCTCGGCATCGCCATGCCTGAACAAGTGGGTGGCGCAGACCTTGGTATTTTTGAAGCAGCGCTGATGATGTATACGGTTGCCAATTCACCCGGTGGAATGTCGGCAGCCTCTGCAATTCACATCAACATATTCGGGCCGCATCCCATTGTGGTCCATGGTACCGAGGAGCAGAAACGTGC
>JYMV01048401.1_pt1 | contig 10470 bp, 5 predicted proteins | sample 338911 | NCBI WGS metagenome assembly JYMV01 (sample SAMN03354496, study PRJNA234377) | hydrothermal vent metagenome | biome: Deep sea; feature: Hydrothermal plumes at the Eastern Lau Spreading Center, Western Pacific Ocean; material: Seawater | place: Tonga | collected 2009 | depth 2000 m m
TGTTTTCCGATGTATTCAACTGATAGGCTTATTTTTATTGGCTGATAAGACATTGACTGATAAATTCTTATCCAATTGTACTAGCGGTTACATACGATAAATGATTCAAGGTAAAGGGTATTCCGTACTTTCTTAATGTGTATATATACGATAGGTAAGTTGTTTATTTCCATTACTTCAATACGCTCACGTCGTTAACACATGTGTAGTTGTAAAGACATCGACAACTTGAGTGACTGGCTAGTGAATCAGAGATTAACCTGTTGTAAACAGTGTATATAATTATAGAAACTCTCGCTTAACGAAGTATTTTGCCAAAATAATCAGGATATATTATTATTACGCCTATAGGTGATTAAGCTTGGAGAGTTAACAACAAAAACAGACGATTTCTTGATCATTATATGCTTAGGATCGTGAACATGAAGATGGTTTTGGGGATGCAGAAATCTTGCTGTTCAGAAAACGTGCCTATTGGTGGGAAAAAGGTTGAAGGACTGGAAGTGAAATGTGGAAGTTTATATATGATGCAACTTTGCGGCAGTAAATTGATGAATATACCAGTGTTTGTACGAGTATATAGAAACTGTTTTGAACACTACGCTATAATTAATAGAGATCAGAAATATACAAACTCAGCAGTTTATATCAGTCTGAAACACTGTAAAGTTTACAGAAGTGACAATGACAATGAGTTTAAATTAGTACCGGAAGATATAGAAGGGACAAACTGGACATTCCAAGCCAGTAGGAAGCAGGACGTAAACGGTTGGATCTCGGCATTACAGCCATCAATATCGTCCGGTTCACCACCCAAAGGATCGTTGTCGCCATCAGTTCGAAGGTCACTATTGATGCCTACGTTACAGGAGTCGATAGAGGAAGAGGAATGTGAGAGTGACGATGAGGAGGTAGAAAGTTGAGGTCTCTTACGATGCTAACTTCTACTTTCCAAGGAAAACATTGAGTTTTTCCAAATTTAACATTTTCGTGAAATCCAGTATGTGGACAATACGAAGATTATTGTTGCCGGATTTTGCAGTCAGTGCATTCACGTTGTTCCGGTAGAACATACTAGACAATACATTGTCTGTGATTGTGAAACTATTGTAGCTTGTTCAGTGTTGTTCAAATTTACTAGTGCTAACAAACAATGAATGAACGTGGTGCTGGTGGTAGACGTTGTCAACGAAACTAACAAACATATTCAAGAGTTTATATAATGGACTTATGTACTTTTCATCTAGGTAATACAAATTCTGTATATTTAAATTTTTGGGTGTTGAGAAATAGTTTCATTTATCTTTGCATAAGAATATTTTTTATTTTCATAAGTGAAATGTAATTGTCTCATTATTTTATATTTACCTCCTAACCACCAATTATTTTAATATTGTTTTTTTTTTAATTTTATTTTGTATACAAATTTCTATTACTCATAATGGATTATCATAATTTAGAAAACACCTGTTTAACAGGTAAAGTTGTATCAGTAATAGTCAATGATTCATTATTATGTACCCATTCTACACTAGGGTCATACTGTTTTGTTAGTAAGGGCGTTCTGCCAGAGTTCATACAGTGAACGGTAGGAGATTAGATTAAGATACGTTTTATTTGTCTATTTGAGTGCAATATTTTCATGCATTTAAAAAGTGTTTACAATTAGTAATACACATTTATCATTGGTATGTCATATCATTTCATTTACATTTAAACTGAAGGGTATTAAGTGTAATATATTAAGGTGAGAATGTTTAGTTGTAAACACTGTCTTTATTACATATAAACTGAAGGGTATTTATATGTATTGCTATATAATGTGATGGGGAGATGTTCAGTTGTAAACACTTGTTTTTATCATCTGTGATATTAAGATTGATATTTTTATGAAAAGTTTTGTATTTTTATATTCAATGTTGAATTAAAATGTTGGAAAATACGTTATTTTTTGCTTGGAAATTTTCCTGAACTAAACTTTAAGTCATACCTTTTGAATCAGAAATTTTATGTCACCTTCATGAATTGGTTGATTCAAATGACATATGAGTGTCTTGACAGATTGCATACATGTTTCAAATATGAACTTGAGAATATAGGCTGGCTTTGGAAATTTAGACTTACAACAACGGGTGCTATTAATCACAGGTATCCTTGGGACAGGATCCCCCTTTTTTCCAACTACGATTTTTATCGTATTCTGCAATCCTTCAGCTATTGTTTTTAGTTCATCTATACGTTAATCTGATACATCGCTGTTACAAAATGCCCCTTTCTGTGACTGTATCAAATTGTCGTTTAAAAAATCTTCTTTCGACTTGTACATCAATACGCCAGAAACAGAAAGGGTTATTTTGTAACGATCTATCAGATTCAACGCATGAAAATAATAGCTTCAGAATACTTAAAAGGATAATGAAAACACAGCCAGGCATATCCTAGACAAAGTTGGAAAAAATGAAATTGACAAATTACAATTATGAAATGAAAGCTTAAACAAGAATTCCACCAACACGAGCTTACACCTCTCACCTCAACCATTGCACAAAACAACCAGGACATATTGTGTTGGAAATCCAGGTCCTAGATTTGGACAGTTACGGACATGTGGTTGGCTTAAACCGGTTGATGGGATCACAACCCCTCTGATCTCCAACGACATTACATATATAAACAAACAATAGAGAAAACATGTGCAGATTCATGTCCACTCAAACCAGAATGAGAGGATTAATTTGTAGTCTGGCTTAAGAAGAAAATATGAAGTGAGAAAATACACTAACACAAATAGAAGCTTAAGACGGGGTAAAACAGCACAAAACAAAACGCTGAATTGATGAAAGTGAACACAGATGATGGATATGGGATCGATACAGTTGAATGATGAATAACAAGTCAAGTGGAACGGGTAGAGCCACGATTATAATACTACACCACAAGGGAGATATCACTATAACTTCCAATACCACCGCCATTCAACACCCTGTATTTTTTCTCATACTTTCTCTCGGTTACGTTTTGTACTTTTCGCTCCCGGAATCAATATTTAAAAAAAAATGAAATGACAACCATTTGACCTTGCTTGACCACTAAGCGTACTAATCAGACATTTTTTTACATGATTTCCATGACCTTACGTTTCTCCTGACCCATAATTTTAATATTTGGCAGATTTTCTGGTAAAATAAAAATTAAAAATAGGATTATTTAAGTGTTAAATGGTAATGAACAATAAAAGTTACCGTTACAATGATCTAAGACAAATATAAAATATCAATCATGAAGACAAAACTATTTGGTTACTCTTTGTTATATCACCCTTTGCATTCACTCAAACTTCCAAATGTCTGCACAGGGCAAACGTAAGGTCATAGAAATCCAGCAAAAAAAGTAAAATTCGTCCGTTTATTAATCAAGTATGGTCAAAAGGTTGGTTATTTTAAATGTGAAACTATTGATTCCGGGAGCGAAAAGTGCAACAATTAGCCGAGGAAAAAATTGGAAAAACAGTGGTTTGTACATTGGCGGTATAGGAAGTCTTATATCAACCCTGTGTTGTAGTATTACAGATCCGGGTTCTGCCAGTTTCATACCGAGCCCATGTGGATGACAGAATGAGCAGTGCGAACTACCTAGAATTGTGATAGTGGATGTTTAATGCACATCGATTTTCCGCAATTCATTGACATACTTCATTACCAAACTGCTATCGATTAAACCCACCAAGGCTGGGCGTTAACTAACAACCCTTAATAACGATAGGTACTGATTGCACATAAAGATGTATTAAGCGATCACGTCCACAGATGGGAATAATTTATATCAAATATGTGAGTGATTGTTGTTTAAAGCCGGGTAAGCAAAGTTTTAGCTATATCATGTCGTGAGCAAGTTATATTTCGATGAGATTATGTTTATTATGGGAGAAAAAGTTTAAGGAGTGATGATAAGCAATTCAACAATTCCACCAACATCAGCAAAGCCAACAATTACCTCTTGCCTTCACTTTGTATTAGACCAATATGGTTACTTGGATTTGTATAGTGTCGGCTCTTTTAAACAACAGTACTTGTAGACATGTCGTTGTAGTCGGACACATTATCCTGACTTCGAGCCAACAAATTTTTGCTCTTACTCAATAACATTCCATGCTCTGTAACCTTCACTGTGTACTAGACCAACACGCTTAATTGGAATTGAATAGTGGCAGCTCATTGAAACAACAGTCCGCGTGTAGATATGTTGCTCACCTCGGACACAATATCCTTATTCCCAAGCAACCAGTCTGTGCTCTTACTCAATAATGTTCCGTGCTTAGATGAGAAACAGCAAATACTAATTTTATAGTCTTTGGTTTGACCCAACCAAGACTCGAACCTACCATCTACCGCACTCGAGCGAGAATACTAATCATTACCTACTTATGTTAAAATTATCTAATGACAGATGTATGCAGTCTTTTATTGTTTAACGCTAATCATAACACCATCGATGAGGTTTATATCAAACGTGAACATATTTTTAGATACGCTCCCAAAGAAACATTTTAGATTTTTCATCAATTGCACAATAAGGAAATAAGTCATAAACATTCAAACTGACTGAATGTAAATTAGGTCTCCGGTATGCTTCATGATGTTTTTAAACGGGTTTTGACGAAATATAAAATTTACGAACACTTTGTTGTTCCTAATACAATCATCCGATTAATTTGTTATTTTATATTATGGGTTTACGTCTACGATATAACTGCAATATATAGGACAGAAAGCTTGATAGTGAACCACAGTCAAGACCTCTTTTGTAGATTTGTACGAGTAGTCGTGTTGTGCAACTGTAACCGCTGCAAAAAGGTAAATTATGCTTTCTTTTTCCAGTGGGAGTCAAGAAGTTGTTACCCGGGTGTCCCACCCCTACCTATATTTTCAATTGTATTTTTGACATGTTGTACAGCAATGCGGTATTTTTTTGCTTTTCATTTTAATATATATATATAGATATAAGATATTTTAGCCTAAATAATGTTACCTTTTTACCTGTTACATTGCATTTTAAAAATAATAGATAACAATGGAAGATGAAACTGATAGAAATAATATAAATTCTATTCAATTATCATATCTTTCGCTCTGTTTAAATTTCTCTAACGTCATATCATGGATGTAAACATTAAGATGTATTCAGTTTCAACAACACTTCTGAACTTCACACGATCTTTATTTCTAATTTTGATTTTGTAATCTCTTCATCAGTACTATCAATACTTTGTCATTATAATAAATGAACTATATGCCAAACAAATAATCTATCAGTGGCCACAAACACCGCATAGCTGAATATATGTAAATCATTATTGAAACTCACAGAAACATTGGAGTTTAATTAGACATAATAAAAACAAACGGTAGATATTTAATTTAGTGCATACAACCCATTTCTGGATTAACCATTTACCAGGTACGTTTCTAGTCAAAAGATTGGCTACGATATAACTGTAATACAGTACGGAAAGTATAATAGTGGACCATAGCTGGTAACGTGATCGGACAGTGCCACGTTTTCCTGTATGTTCATGAACTCTTTTGTAGATTTATACGAGAAGGCGTGTTGTACAATTGTAGCCGCTGCAAATTTGTAAATTGTGCACTCCTCTCTAACTCCCCATGTTTTTTCCAGTGGGAGTCAAAAGTCGTTACCCCAGTTGTCACTAGAGGAGTTTGAAGATATCAAAGGGAGGTAATCAGAATCCGTATATAGAAGAAGAACAGACAACACTATGACCAAAAGAAAATAAACAAAAGGACAAACAACGATCTACAAAACATACACATAAACATAAAGATCGAGTAGCATGAATCTCACTTAAAACCTAAATAATGTTACCTTTTTACCTATTACATTGTATTTAAAAACTAATAAATAACAGGGAAGGTGAAACTGATAGAAATAATATAAATTCTATTCAATTATCATATCTTTCGCTCTGTTTAAACTTCTCTAACGTCATATCATGGATGTAAACATTAAGATGTATTCAGTTTCAACAACACTTCTGAACTTCACACGAACTTTATTTCTAATTTTGATTTTGTAATCTCTTCATCGGTACATCAATAATGTGTCATTATAATAAATGAACTATATGCCAAACAAATAATCTATCAGTGGTCACAAACACTGCATAACTGAATATATGTAATTCATTATTGGACCTACCAGAAAACATTGGCTGATTGATTGATTGATTGATTGATTGATTGATTGATTGATTGATTGATTGATTGGTGCTTAACGCTAACTTCAGCAATATTTCAACTATATTCGTGGCGTGAACAAATTGTATTATTAACTTAGACGCAGAACACACTGGAGTATAACCAGATATAATAAAAACCTAGATATCTAATTTAGTGCGCACGACCCATTTCTGAATAATTTTTTATCAGGGAAGTTCCAAGTCAAAAGATTGGAGAGATAAATAATTTATAAGTGTTTGGGAGCAAGTAAACCACAGGCCTAAACAGGATAAACAAAATGGGTTAAGGGTTAAGGGTTAAGTGTACCTTTGCCTGAGGCAGATTGACCTTAGTTTTAATCAATTACATTATATAAAAGCTGTACATTTGTATATCTAATAAATCATGAATAATAATTGATGTGGCTTCTTATTAACCAGATATAATTTATAATATTATCAATGTGGTTTTGTAATAAGCACACATATATGTACATGTATATAATTAATGTGGCTTTTCAAAGTACGTTTATTGATGTCTGTTTGGAAATTGAAAATCTATCAAAATAAGTTACAGAGACACATTTTCAATTAAATGGAAGATCCGGTTTCAAAAATAACAACACAGCAATAAAAAGGAGAAGAACTCTATCAATCAAAACTCAAATTACAGTTTTTAAATACTAGTAATGTAATTGATGAAAACTATGATCAATTGTCATGTGACATATCAATTGTCATGTGACATAGCTAAGCTTTTATGCTCAATTGTCATATGACATATCAATTGTCATCTGACATATCTAAGCTTCGCCGGCTACACTGATTAGGTTCTTTTGGTTTACTTACTCCTCAAAAAGGCATTTAAATTATTTGGCTTACCAATCTAATGACTATGAATGTACCCCATTGACGTATTACAGAAAACAAATTGAAGATATCAGAAGCCGTAGATTGACGGATAGACAATGCAACAGCCAAGACAAAAAGGACAAAAGGACAACAATTATCTACAAAAAAATGCACAGAAAACTAAAGATGGAGCTTCGGATGAGATAGGAGTTCCTTCTTCACATGTGTTTCATCCATAATGAATTAGATATGTACTTTTGTATCACATATAATTATTCAAATTGTTACGTCAGTCATCACTTCATGCTTAAATGCAGGTCTGTCTATTGTTATGAACGAAACAAAGTCATTTGTTCCTGTAAAGATTATTCTAGAGGTTATCAATTAAATACAGTGGTGATACTGGATAAATTTGTTTATCTAACATCATCTAAGTTTTCTTTTGAAAATAAAGAAAGTAACCGGTCTGATACAAGGTGTTTGATATAAGATATTGCATCATTACATTGTAGTGATAAAATGATTACGCGCCATTGGATGAGACATTCTCAGTCGGTGTACTGAGTATAGATAAATGGGGTAAAAAAAACTTCAGTACTATTAGGTCATGGACCTAATAAAGCATTTCTGGTACCTGATTCATGTAGAGCGACAGAAATGAACGGTAACAGTAAAAGTGCTGACATCAAAGATGACATCGTTGAAAATGATTAGAATAACGCTTGTTTCAGTTATTTGCAGGTGTTTTTGGTCTTTTTGATATTGCAGGATCAATACAATATACGCACATTGTCGTTAAATATAACATTAATTTGCACTCGCTGCGAAACGGACTAGAAAAGCTCACCAAAGGCTGACTTCTGGTGCCTGTTTCTAAAGCTTGGACAAATAAATTATATATTTTCTGACAATCTACGTATATTGTATATATCTGAACGAACGGCAGCAAATAATATGACGTCATGCACACAATGTAGTCGCTGTATTGTAATAAATTTGTTAATATCAATTCAACCCTTGATATTTGTTTAAAATTTGTTTTTTGATTTAAATGTTAGATAAAATTACATACGTAGTGTCTCGCTTTGTCGTGTGAACTAATCACATCACTACTCGTCGATATCGCGACTCGTAATATTACTGTTTCACACAACAGGGTTGACCTGATGCAAAGTCTTGTACCAACACACCATGTATATAATTGATGTGTAATCGATTTCTTTATAACAATAACAAGATGCTAAGAACACCAATAATATGTTAGTTTGTTGTGACTAAGAAGAAGCCGAATAGAACCTTAATTCAATTACAAACAATATAATATATTATGGTGGCATTAAGTGTAGTATTTCTGTAATCATTAACAAACACTGAATATCCCTGTAGGTAATAAGGTATATGCACTGACATTGATATGTAAAATCAGTACTTTGAATTAACCACAAATGTTCATCTCTCCACATGAAATACTTTCAAGATAAGTTTGATAGCATTACACTCTATATTGTTGTGTTCTGTATGGGAGATATATCAAGATCATTATCTTGTCAATTTACACTACAAATCACACGAATACCTTATATTTTCTCATAAGAAGAGTTTGAAGATACTCAGAATCAGAATCCGTAAATCGTTGATCACATTACTCTTGGCAAACCTACATATACCCTCAACGACATTTGCGAAAGAGGTAATCCTGGACAATCACAGGTTTGTTTTGTGCTCCTTGAAGATTTCAACCAAAGATGAAGAATTGCATCTTTCGTCACTACTAGATACCTAAGGTGTATAATTGTCCTTACAAACAGTGTTATGTTGCTAGGTCTGCCAAATGCTTCTCCAAACATAATTCCGAAATAATTAACATCTATATTCTGAAAAAATAAACGTTAGAGCATACCGAAGGGGCAATCAAAAATGGACAATCCAGAGAAACTGGCAAAATATGGTACACAAGACAACGGCAACCAAAACAAAAACACCATACAATATGTGTTGAACACCACTATACGCAAACAAACACAAATAAGGTAAATAAGAAATGACTCTGATCTGTTAGAGTACATACAATCAAGGTTCCTCTCTTCATGCAATAGCACTAAAACATACGAGTTCTGCACACAACTATTCCCACTACAAACTAAAGGACAGACTAAAAGATTAGATCAACTTTATTTCATAAAAATGAAGGGCCAAGATAGATACATATACATTATTGTAGGAAGAGACATATTTTATTTCAAATGTTAGATAGTAAACAAGGCCATCGGAAGATATAATAAGGAAACAATGGTAAATTCTGAACCAAAATCTAATTACCAGTGTCGTCTCTCGTCATCTGTCTGTAAGTGACAGAATATAATTTTAAAGAAGGTGCTGATATCTTCAGAAACACTAATTGAAAGATAAGATGAGACGATTCCTTAAAAATCCTTGACTTAATAATTTAGTACACAGACTACGGTGACGTTGTGCACAGTCTGAATACATGCTGCATGCAAGCTCGAGAATAACATATAAGTTGTGGTACATAAACTCCATAGTACTATCAAGTTGTGGATAAAAATTGGAGTCGTTTCTTTTGTCATAAAGTTTGGTAGAAAGATAACTAACCAGTGATGTCAAATTTGATGTAATGTCAAGAAATGAGATAGAGGAGGTTGTTTCTGTTCTTCTCTGCCGGTATAATAATGTATGCAATGTTGTATTGAAGAAAAAAATCAAAAACTGGGGAAAACAGTAAATATTCATATACTGCGCCATACAGATAATTTAAAATGTTTCACCCGTATCGGTGGTGTAATGGTTATCGTGCTCGTCTCGAGTACGGTAGATCGTGGGTTCGAACCCCGATCGGGTCTAACTAAAGACTATGAAATGGTATTTGTTGTTTCTCCGCTAAGCATGCAGCATTAAGGTGAAAGAGTAAAGACTGGTTGGCTCGGAATCAGGATAATGTGTTCGAGTGGGGCGACATATTTATCCGTGGACTGTTGTTTCAGTGAGATAGCACTATAAAAATCCAACTAAGCGTGTTGGTCTAGTAAAAAGCGGACCTCATCATCATTTCATTGAAAATTTATTTGTTCTCGCCTTGACATAGCTAATAAATTTCTGAGTTGGCGTTAAACAACAATCCCTCACTCACTCTAAAATGTTGCTGTAATCTCCTGATTTTAACAAGGGTCTGTTCATACATGTATATGGGTATGTAATGTGGTTGACGAAATTAACAACAGAGCAGATGGTGTTGGTATGCCATAAATATATTTCTTTCCACTTTAAGGTGTGAAACCTATAATTAATTTCTTTAAGGTTTTCTACTAAATTTGTGTTTTTTCGAGTCTACCTGGCCATTTTATCTTAAGTTTAACCTTTCGAAG
>JYMV01052394.1_pt1 | contig 10468 bp, 8 predicted proteins | sample 338911 | NCBI WGS metagenome assembly JYMV01 (sample SAMN03354496, study PRJNA234377) | hydrothermal vent metagenome | biome: Deep sea; feature: Hydrothermal plumes at the Eastern Lau Spreading Center, Western Pacific Ocean; material: Seawater | place: Tonga | collected 2009 | depth 2000 m m
TTTCATATTTACTCATGCCTTCATTTGCTTGGCATATGCATCAAGGATTCACTCATACTATATTGTTAGGATTGGGAATTATTATTTCACTGCATGCGCTACTAAGTTTAAAGAATAACCCAACTATTAAGAACTACCTATATTTTGGATTTGCTCTAGGCGTTGGACTCATGGGAAAGTATAGTTTTTTATTATTTATGTTTCCATTACTCATATCCACCTTTTCTATTACTTCATTTAGAAAGATTGTTTTTGACCGAAAAATACTTTTAAGCATTGGCATCTTTGCATTGATTCTTGGACCGCATTTTTATTGGCTAACGCAACATTACCAAGAAATTTTCATCTCGATTGATCAAAAACTTAAAATTACTAGCGATAATTTGTTAGTTAGTCGGATTAAATCTGCTGGGAAGTTTGTGGGCACTGCTATTGCCTTTGTTATGCCTTTTGCGGCTGTTCTTACCATTAGTGCATGGAGAAGATTACTTAACATTGATAAACACTTAAAAAAGAATGATCACTTTATCCTACTTAATAGATTTTTTCTTGTGGTCATCATCTCGGTTATGGTTCTGACAATTTTTGTGAGTATGCCGAATTTTAAGATGCGTTGGTTTCATCCGCTAATGATGATATTTCCTTTGTGGATGTTAGCTAGAATTGAACGAAAAGAGTTACTCTCAAATACAATAATGCGTTGGTTTACCAACATTACTATTGGTTTCACTGTGTTGATATTATCAACCCGAATTGCACAAGTAACCATAGGGCCAGATTTAGGTACGTACGGCAGACTTAATATACCAATTATTGAAACAATTGAGAAACTACCCACACATCTTATAAAACACTCAATATTAATAACAAAGGATAGGTTTATTGGCTCACACTTATTGTCACATTACCAACAACGCAGCATTGTAATTGAAGGCAGTCTCTTAAGAGAGGAAAAAGCTAGAACCGCTACACAATGTTTATGGTTGTGGGACGATAACAGGTCTGATACTGCACCAAGCGTTAATAATATAATTGAGTCTGGAGAACTTGTAACTATGGTCGCAAATACAAAATATACTTTATTTTATGCGCTCACACTAAAACAAGAGTGCGATTAAATATCACTAGTTTGTTCTTTTCGAATTAACATAAGATTACGAATATAGACAAATAAGCCCATACCTTGACCAATAATAAATACTGGGTCTTGCCTAAGGATGGCATAGCTTAAAAGTGTCAGACCACCGGCCAGGCTAAAATACCAAAAAGCAGTAGGAATTACGCTCTTTTTATGTTTCTCACTATAGATCCATTGAATCAAAAATCGCATAGAGAATAATGCTTGCCCCACAAGCCCTAGTATTAACCATGAAGTTGGAATGTCCTGCATAATTAAAGCTCCTGTGTTTTAGTTATATGAGTACGATTTTGTAGCCACCTAACTCCCAATATATCAACAATACCTACCCATAGGCGATTATAAAAACCATACTTAGAAACACCCTGTATGCGATGCCGATGATTAACCTCTATTGATACTACTCTACCACCTTGGCGTTGGAATAATGCCGGGATGTAGCGATGCATATGATCAAAATAAGGTAGATCTAGAAAACTATCTCGTGCAAACACTTTAAGACCACAACCAGTATCAGGAGTGCCATCTCCCAATAATTTATCACGTATTTTGTTAGCGTATTTTGAAGAGGTGCGCTTCAACCAAGTATCTTTGCGTTTTTTTCTATATCCTGCTACTACTAGCCAAGGATCAGAATTTTGATTATTAATAAGTTCATCATAAAGCTTGGGGATATCGGCCGGATCGTTTTGACCATCGCCATCTAACGTAGCAATCCAGGGTGATTTAGCATATTGCACACCTGTTCTCACTGCTGTTGATTGGCCACTATTTTGCAAATGCTTAATAATTCTAAGTGTAGCTAAGTCTTGCTTCATCTCTAATAGCACATCAAGTGTATTATCCGTACTACCGTCATCAACAACAATAATTTCATGTTGGTATTCCCCATTAAGCGCGCTGGTAATTTCGTTGATTAGTGTTCCAATACTTTCTTCTTCGTTACAAACTGGAATAACAATAGAAAAATCCATAGCCCTATCCTATAGGTTTATTGATGGTATTCTTTATACCACTTAGCAAAATTCTCAACACCTTGCTTTACACTCATTGATGGTTTATAACCAAACTCTTTCACCAAGTCATCTACATCAGCATAAGTATCTGGTACATCACCAGGTTGTAGTGGTAGTAACTCTTTATCTGCCTTAATACCGAGCGAGTTTTCTAAGGCCTCAATATAATCCATTAATTCTACTGGATTATTATTTCCAATATTATAGACACGCCACGGTGCCTTACTAGATCTAGTATCTGGATTATCGCCATCCCAATCTGGGTTTGGTGGTGCTGGACGGTCAAGTATACGAATCACGCCTTCAACAATATCATCAATATAAGTAAAGTCACGTCGATGTCTGCCATAGTTAAATACTTGTATTTTCTCACCTGCTATCATTGCTTTTGCAAATTTCTGTAGCGCCATATCAGGCCTATCCCATGGGCCATAAACCGTAAAAAATCTCAAGCCTGTTGTGGGTAAATCATATAAATGACTATAGGTATGAGCCATTAACTCATTGGCTTTTTTAGTAGCAGCATATAGACTTACTGGATGATTAACATTATCACTGGTTGAAAATGGTTGCTTGGTATTAGAGCCATAAACTGAACTACTAGAAGCATAGACCAAATGCCCTACTTTATTATGGCGACATCCCTCTAAAATATGAGCAAAACCAACTAAGTTAGTATCAACATAAGCCAGTGGGTTCTCGATGGAATAACGTACTCCGGCTTGGGCTGCAAGATTAACCACACTTTCAAATTGATGTGTTTTAAATAACTCAGCTATACCTTCGCGATCTTCAAGATTCATGCGGATGTGTGTGTAGTTTGGATGATTTTCATGGCGGGCAAGACGAGCTTCTTTTAGTGCTGGATTGTAGTAATCATTATGATTATCAATACCGATGACGGTGTCACCTCTATCTAGTAATCTGATTGAGAGTGCCGAGCCAATAAAGCCAGCTGCACCTGTTACTAATACTTTCATGCTTACCTTTTAATCTGAGTTAAATAAATCGCGTGTATAAACCTTATCCTTTACATCACTCAAATCATCAGTCATGCGATTGGCAACAATCACATCGCTCATTTGCTTGAATACATCTAGGTCTTTTATCACCCTTGAATGAAAGAACTCTGCCTCTTCAAGGACGGGCTCATAAATAACAACCTCAATGCCTTTGGCTTTTATGCGTTTCATAATACCTTGAATTGATGAAGCTCTAAAGTTATCAGAGCCACTTTTCATAATAAGACGATGAATGCCTACGACCTTAGGATTTTTAGCTATGATTGAATCTGAAATAAAGTCTTTACGGGTAGAATTGGCATCAACAATGGCACTGATTAAGCTATTAGGTATATCTTTATAGTTTGCGCGAAGTTGTTTGGTATCTTTGGGTAGACAATAACCACCATAACCAAAAGATGGATTATTGTAATAATTACCAATCCTTGGGTCCAGGCCAACGCCTTCAATAATTTGTTTACTGTTTAGCCCATGAGCCTCAGCATAGGAATCAAGCTCATTAAAGTAAGATACTCTCATAGCTAAATAAGTATTTGAGAAGAGCTTAACGGCTTCTGCTTCAGTTGAGTTAGTAAAAAGTACATCAATATCTTGTTTAGTAGCGCCCTCTATTAATAAATCAGCAAATTGTTTTGCTCTGTCTGATTGCTCACCTACAATGATACGAGATGGGTACAGATTATCATGCAGTGCTAAACCTTCTCGCAAGAACTCCGGAGAGAAAATGATATTATTGCAATTAAACTTTGCCTTAATCTCATCAGTGTAGCCAACTGGTACCGTTGATTTAATAATCATTACCGCATTAGGGTTAATAGTCATAGCGTCTTTAATAACCACTTCTACTGAAGTGGTATTAAAATAGTTATTAACGGTATCGTAATCAGTTGGTGTGGCAATAATGATAAAGTCAGCATCCTTATAGGCAAACTCTTTATCTAGAGTGGCGGTAAAGTTAAGATCTTTGTTAGCTAGAAAGTCTTCAATCTCAGCATCTACTATTGGGGAGATTTTGTTGTTAAGTTGCTCGATCTTCTCAGGAATGATGTCAAGGGCCACCACCTCATGATTTTGAGATAAAAGCATGGCATTGGACAGACCAACATAACCGGTTCCTGCTATTGCTATTTTCATTTACTGTCCTCTAATAATTCTTTTGACATTTTAACAATGTCGCTCACTTTTATATTCTTAATTGAAAAATCATTTTTATTGATTTTATAAGGATCAACCTCTGATTCAGACTCAAGAATTCGGTTAATATCTGTTGTAAAAGTATTGCGATATCCTGGTGTTGATCCAAATAGCGTGATGGACGGAACATTAAGTGCCCATGCCATATGTGTTGGCCCGGTATCACCACCAATAACAAGGTTCATTCGTGAGATAAATGTCTTTAACTCATTGAGTGTTAATCTATCAGAGATATTGACCTCGGGAGAAATTTCCTGGATATCTTCTGCCATTTTATTTTCTATCTCACTACCCCACAAAATAACAATATTAGCGTCTAATTGTTGTATAAGCTGCGCATATCGTTTCACTGGATAAATTTTAGACTCAAATGATGCGCCTGGTATCAGTGCTATATTAGGTTTTATGTTAGAGATAAAATTAAGTGGGGATTGATTGCTGGAATATAAAAAAGGTTGTTTGTTTAGAATATCTTTATGTGAAATAGTAATATCTAGGGTGCTTGCCACAATGGCAACATTGCGTTCAATGATATTTTCAGCGTAATCTATCTTGCAAGTTTCTGAATAAAACGTCGTGGCAAAAGATTCACGCAAAGACTCTTTGTCAAAACCGAAGATCTTATCTGACGGGATGGCGCGAGATACAATGGCAGATTTAATTAAACCTTGAGTATCAATAACTAAATCATACTTTTGTAATTTCCTAAGTTTTATTAGTTCCTTAAATAGTAAGCGTAGTGATTTTTTTTGCTTAACTTTCTTGAGGTTGACGGTGTGTATTTGATTGATGTGTGGGTTGTTAGTCAATACGTCTTTAAAACCTTCTTCAACTATCCAGTCAATAACTGCGTTAGGATAATATTTTTTAATAAACTGCAACACAACCATGGCGTGAATAATATCACCTAGGGCAGAAAGTTAAGCAAAAAAAATCACTACGCTTACTGTTTAAGGAACTAAGAAAACTTAGGAAATTACAAAAGTATGATTTAGTTATTGATACTCAAGGTTTAATTAAATCTGCTATTGTATCTCGTACCATCCCGTCAGACAAGACCTTTGGTTTTGACAAAGAGTCCTTGCGAGAATCTTTTGCTGCGATGTTTTATTCAGCAACTTGCAAGATAGATTACTCTGAAAATATCATTGAACGCAATGTTGCCGTTGTGAAAAATGCATTAGACATTACTATCTCACGTGATGATATTCTAAACAAACAACCTTTTTTATATTCCAGCAATCAATCACCACTTAATTTTATCTCTAACGCAAAACCTAATATAGCACTGATTCCAGGTGCATCATTTGAGTCTAAAGTTTATCCAGTAGAACAATATGCAGATCTCACTAAACAATTAGATGCAAACATTATTGTTTTGTGGGGTAATGAGTCAGAAAAGAAAATGGCAGAGAAAATACAAATAGTTTCTCCAACAGTGCATATTTCAAGTAAGCTACCACTCGATGAATTAAAGGCGTTTATCTCACAAATGAACCTTGTTATTGGTGGTGATACCGGGCCAACACATATGGCCTGGGCGCTTAATATTCCATCAATCACTTTATTTGGCTCAACTCCTGGTTATCGTAATACACTCACAACAAAGATTAATCGAGTCATTGAATCAAGTTCAGAGGTTAATCCCTATAAAATTAACAAAAATGATTTTTCAATTAAGAATATCAAAGTGAATGACATTGTTAAAATATCAAAAGAATTACTAGAGGACAACAAATGAAAATAACCATCGCTGGTACCGGCTATGTTGGGCTTTCCAATGCTATGCTTTTATCTCAAAATCATGAGGTAGTTGCACTTGATATCGTTCCTGAAAAAATTGAGATGCTAAATAAGGGTATTTCACCAATAGTAGACACTGAGATCGAAGACTTTTTGGCCAATAAAGACCTTAACTTTATTGCAACGTTAGATAAAGAGTTAGCTTATAAAGATGCTGATTTTGTCATTATTGCCACACCTACTGATTATGATGTTGATACTAATTATTTTAATACTAGCTTAGTTGAGGCCGTTGTTCAGGATGTGATGGTTATCAATCCCAATGCAGTGATGGTTATAAAATCAACTGTACCAGTTGGCTATACAGAATCTATTAAAGAGAAGTTTAACTGTGGAAATATTATTTTTTCACCTGAGTTTTTAAGGGAAGGTAGTGCACTATATGATAATTTACACCCTTCAAGAATCATTGTGGGTGAGCGTTCAGATCGTGCAAAGCAGTTTGCTGATTTATTAGTGGAAGGTGCAATTAAAGAAAACATTGATGTATTGTTTACCAATTCAACCGAAGCAGAAGCAGTCAAGCTGTTTTCAAATACTTACCTTGCAATGCGTGTCTCTTATTTTAATGAGCTCGATTCTTATGCCGAGATTCATAGATTAAATTCAAGGCAGATTATTGAAGGAGTTAGTTTAGATCCCCGTATTGGATTTCACTACAATAATCCATCGTTTGGCTATGGCGGTTATTGTCTGCCTAAAGATACTAAGCAACTAAGAGCCAACTATCAAGATGTGCCAAATAGCCTTATTAGTGCAATTGTTGATGCCAATGCAACCCGTAAGGATTTTATTGCCGACTCAATCATTAGTAAGAATCCTAAAGTAGTAGGTATTCATCGTCTTATTATGAAAAGTGGATCTGACAACTTTAGAGCCTCATCTATCCAAGGTATTATGAAGCGTATTAAAGCTAAAGGCATTGAAGTGGTAGTATACGAACCGGTAATAGAAGAGGATGAGTACTTCCATTCAAAAGTTATTAGCGATTTAAAAGAGTTTAAACAAATATCAGATGTGATTGTTTCCAATCGCATGACGGATGATTTGAACGATGTGAAGGATAAAGTTTATACACGCGATTTATTTAACTCAGATTAAAAGATAAGCATGAAAGTATTAGTAACAGGTGCAGCTGGCTTTATTGGCTCGGCGCTCTCAATCAGATTACTTGATAGAGGTGATACCGTCATTGGTATTGATAATCATAATGATTACTACGATCCAGCACTAAAAGAAGCTCGTCTTGGCCGCCATGAAAATCATCCAAACTACACACACATCCGCATGAATCTTGAAGATCGCGAAGGTATGGCTGGGTTATTTAAAACACATGAATTTGAAGGTGTGGTTAATCTTGCAGCTCAAGCCGGAGTACGTTATTCCATCGAGAACCCACTGGCTTATGTTGATACTAACTTAGTTGGCTTTGCTCATATTTTAGAGGGATGTCGCCATAATAAAGTAAGGCATTTAGTCTATGCTTCTAGTAGTTCAGTTTATGGCTCTAATACCAAGCAACCATTTTCAACTAGCGATAATGTTAATCATCCAGTAAGTCTATATGCTGCTACTAAAAAAGCCAATGAGTTAATGGCTCATACTTATAGTCATTTATATGATTTACCCACAACAGGCTTGAGATTTTTTACGGTTTACGGCCCATGGGATAGGCCTGATATGGCGTTACAGAAATTTGCAAAAGCAATGATGGCAGGTGAGAAAATACAAGTATTTAACTACGGTAGACATCGACGTGACTTCACTTATATTGATGATATTGTTGAAGGTGTGATTCGTATCCTTGATCGTCCAGCACCACCAAATCCAGATTGGGATGGCGATAATCCAGATACTAAATCGAGCAAAGCGCCGTGGCGTATTTATAATATTGGGAATAATAATCCAGTAGAATTAATGGATTATATTGAAGCCTTAGAAAACTCGCTCGGTGTTAAAGCAGATAAAGAGTTACTGCCTCTACAACCTGGTGATGTGCCAGATACTTATGCTGATGTAGATGACTTGGTGAAAGAGTTTGGTTATAAACCATCAATGAGTGTGAAACGAGGTGTTGAGAATTTTGCTAAGTGGTATAAAGAATACCATCAATAAACCTATAGGATGGGGCTATGGATTTTTCTATTGTTATTCCAGTTTGTAACGAAGAAGAAAGTATTGGAACACTAATCAACGAAATTATCAGCGCGCTTAATGGGGAATACCAGTATGAAATTATTGTTGTGGATGATGGCAGTACGGATAATACACTTGAGGTGCTATTAGAGATGAAGAAAGACCAAGCTACACTTAGAATTATTAAGCATTTGCAAAATAGTGGCCAATCTACAGCAGTGAGAACAGGTGTGCAATATGCTAAGTCACCCTGGATTGCTACATTAGATGGCGATGGTCAAAACGATCCAGCCGATATCCCCAAGCTTTATGATGAACTTATTAATAATCAAAATTCTGATCCTTGGTTAGTAGTAGCAGGGTATAGAAAAAAACGTAAAGACACTTGGCTAAAACGCATATCTTCAAAATATGCTAACAAAATACGTGATAAATTATTAAGAGATGGCACTCCTGATACAGGCTGTGGTCTTAAAGTATTTGCACGTGATAGCTTCCTAGATCTGCCTTATTTTGATCATATGCATCGCTACCTACCGGCGTTATTCCAACGTCAAGGTGGTAGAGTGGTATCAATAGAGGTTAATCATCGGCATCGTATGCAGGGTGTATCAAAGTATGGTTTTCACAATCGCTTATGGGTCGGTATTGTTGATATTTTAGGAGTTAGGTGGCTACAAAATCGTGCACGCATTACTAAAATACAGGAGCTTTAATTATGCAAGATATTCCAACTTCATGGCTAATATTAGGGCTTGTGGGGCAAGCATTATTCTCCATGCGATTTTTGATTCAATGGATCTATAGTGAGAAACATAAAAAGAGCATCATTCCTACTGCTTTTTGGTATTTTAGTTTAGCCGGTGGTCTGACACTTTTAAGCTATGCCGTTCTTAGACAAGACCCAGTATTTATTATTGGTCAAGGCATGGGCTTATTTGTCTATATTCGTAATCTTATGTTGATTCGAAAAGAACAAATTAGTGATATCTAATCACACTCTTGTTTTAGTGTGAGCGCATAAAATAAAGTATATTTTGTATTTGCGACTATAGTTATAAGTTCTCCAGACTCAATTATATTATTAACGCTTGATGCAGTATAAGGCTTGTTATCGTCCCACAGCCATAAACATTGTGTAGCGCTTCTAGCTTTTTCTCCTCTAAAGAGACTATCTTTAATTACAATGCTGCGTTGTTGATAATGTAACAATAAGTGTGAGCCAATAAACTTATCCTTTGTTATTAATATTGAGTGTTTCACAAGATGTGTGGGCAGTTTCTCAAATGTTTCAATAATTGGTATATTAAGTCTGCCGTAATTACCTAAATCTGGGCCTATGGTTACTTGCGCAATTCGGGTTGATAATATCAACACAGTGAAACCAATAGTAATGCCGGTAAACCAACGCATTATTGAGTTTGAGAGTAACTCTTTTCGTTCAATTTTAGCTAACATCCACAAAGGAAATATCATCATTAGTGGATGAAACCAACGCACCTTAAAGTCCGGCATACTCACAAAAATTGCCAGAACCATAACCGATATGATGATCACAAGAAAAAATCTATTAAGTAAGATAAGTTGATCATTCTTTTTTAAGTGTTTATCAATGTTAAATAATCTTCTCCATGCACTAATGGTAAGAACAGCCGCAAAAGGCATAACAAAAGCAATAGCAGCACCCACAAACTCCCCAGCAGATTTCATTCGATCAAGTAACAAGTTATCGCTAGTAACTTTAAGTTTTTGATCTATTGTGCTGAAAATTTCTTGATAATGTTGTGTTAGCCAATAAGTGTGTGGCCCAAGAAAGAATGCAAAGATGCCAATGCTTAAAAGTATTTTTCGATCAAAAACAATCTTTCTAAATGAAGTAATAGAAAGGGTGGATATGAGTAATGGAAACACAAATAATAAAAAACTATACTTTGCCATGAGTCCAACGCCCACGGCAAATCCAAAATATAGGTAGTTCTTAATAGTTGGGCTATTCTTTAAACATAGTAGCGCATGAAGTGAAACAATAATTCCCAATCCTAACAATATAGTATGAGTGAATCCTTGATGCATATGCCAAGCCTTTGTTAATCAGCTCAATTGCATATTCATAAAATTTTGGAAAGTAGTTGGAACTATATTGAATCTCACCATCCCAT
>JYMV01008454.1_pt1 | contig 10466 bp, 9 predicted proteins | sample 338911 | NCBI WGS metagenome assembly JYMV01 (sample SAMN03354496, study PRJNA234377) | hydrothermal vent metagenome | biome: Deep sea; feature: Hydrothermal plumes at the Eastern Lau Spreading Center, Western Pacific Ocean; material: Seawater | place: Tonga | collected 2009 | depth 2000 m m
AGAATTCCTCGCCGACCTGGAATATATAAATGCCCGTTGCCAACAATATAACATCCCTATCCCGGAAACCTTTTGTTATCCAGCAGCTATCCACAGCCCGCAATCTCTAGAGGTGCTAACAAAAAAAGGGATGCGCTTTGCACGACGCGGAGATGCAAGATGCGGGATGGAACCAGAGGGAGGACGTGGTCCAGCTTATGATCCTAACGTTCATCATCGACTGCTAATACCTACTACTGGCATGTCTGGTCCAAATTGGAGTTTCGATGATTTCGTGTGGGCTGTTGAGCAGGCTAAGGATGGAAAAATAGCAGTATTAACCTTTCACGGAGTACCTGCTTTGGAACATCCCTGGGTTAACACCCTCCCGGACGATTTTAAAGCGTATATGGATTTCATGAATGACCATGGATTTACTGTCATTGCTTTGCGAGATCTGTCAAAATATGTAGAATTTAAGGATGGAGCGTAATAACAATCTTGACTGATACCTCGGTTTAATAGTACAAGTTCTCTGTGATTATGTATTATGAGTGAGTTGGCACACCGAGGTCATCATTTCGATAGATGTCTGGTCTCTGTGTGGACGACATATATCTTAGGATGATGGATGCTCAACGAATCAACACTTTTAGACTGTACGGACTTGATCGGCGATCATGATCGACTCCTCGACCACGGTCTTCAGAATGGATATCTCTTCTTTCCCGAGCTTCTCCCTCCAGATCCTGTGCTCGACTTACGTCGACAGGTGCTCTGTGTAGCTGATCAGCACGATCTCCTTGAACCAGGTACTGATCCCAACGCCGGCATACGCAGAAAAGGTGTTTTCATCTGTGAACAGGATGGATCTGAGACCTACAGACGCTTCTACGCCGACATCCAGAAAATCCGATCCTTTCACGAACTTCCCCATCATGAACATATCACGCGTATTCTGGAAACACTATTTGGCGAACCTGTTTGTATCCACCCTCGTCATATTTGTCACGTCATCTTCCCGGGAGAACACCAGTATACCACTCCTCCTCATCAGGACTTCCATCCGGTTCGCGGTTCGCAGAACACGTGGACTGTGTGGACACCGCTGGGAGACTGTGACGCTGAGTTAGGAGGTCTAGCGATCGCACGGGCCTCAAACCTCCGTGGCTTCCTGAAAGATGAAAATGGTTCTGACGCCAATGTCCGTTCAGGGAAGTTGGTCGAAGATGACACGGAATGGGTCTGGAACCCTTTCAAATGCGGTGATGTCCTGATGTTTCACAGTTTGACGATTCACCGCGGTCGTGACAACCTGACTAAGGATCGTATACGATTCGCAACCAGTGCCCGATACCAGCCGGTCAGTGAACCCATCGACAAAGCGGCTTTCGGCGTTCATATAGGGGTTGCGAAATGGGAGGAAGTCTATTCAGGGTGGGAAACAGACGATCCGCTGAAGTATTATTGGAAATCGATCGACATGGATGTCAGAAAGCCGTGGACCCAACAGTAGATTTAGTTGCAACAGGTTTTTTTATGACTACCTGAACCAATTGGTGAACAGGTTCAGAAGATCACACCAGATCAAGGTAAATCAAATAACCTAATTATTAGCTAATTCGATGATTGTATGGATTCTATCGAAAGAAGTATAATATTTAGCAGGAGGTAGTAGTCATGGATTTAATCATGAAATCAAGGGAAATGAGATTCAGCATCTTCACATTCTTTTCATTCATACTCATCTTAGTATATGCTAGCATCTGTGTTGGAGAGGTACTGTTTAAGGAGAACTTCGAGGGAGGAAAAATTGACCAGAAAAGATGGAACCCTGCAGCAACCTGGGTTGTAAAGAAAGGGGTATTGGATGCCAATGGCGGAGAGATAGGAATTACCGTCAAGAATGACTTTACTGACTTTGAGTTCTATGCCGACTTTAATATGTTATCCGCCAATAAATTTGCGCCGAATTTCGTTCTGCGTGCAAAAGATAAAGACAATTGTACTCTGGTTCAAATTGTGGCAGATGATCGCAATCAACTTTGGTGGTTTATGAGAGTTGGCGGAGGTTTTGATGTTAATGCGAAGAATTTTAAGGCGAATGAGTCAGGTGTGCAAGTTGAGCTGGAAAAATGGTATTCCATAAAACTAGTTGCTGAAGGCAATCGTTACGAACTCCATTTAGGTAAACAAGGCAAAGAACTGAAATTGGCTTGCACATGGGAAGATAAAACTCATAAAAGAGGCAGTATAGGTTTCAGAGAGGGTGGCGGCGAACATTGCCTGTATGACAATATTTTAGTTACAACTGTAGGACACAATTTTGCGGTGAACCCGCATAATAATTTGCCAACCGTTTGGGGTAGGATTAAAGGAGGTGAATAACCACAAAGCATAACCAGTATAGGAAGTATAGATTTTGTCAAAGGAACATAATATTTAATAGGAGGTAGTAGTCATGGATTTAATCATGAAATCAAGGGAAATGAGATTCAGCATCTTTACATTCTTTTCATTCATACTCGTCTTAGCCTATACTAGCACCTGTGTTGGCGAGGTGCTGTTTGAGGATGACTTTGAGGGAGGAACTGTTGACAAGAAAAAATGGAACCCTGCAGAAACCTGGGTTGTAGATAAAGGGGCGTTGGGTGCCAATGGCGGAGAGATAGGAATTACCGTCAAGAATGACTTTACTGACTTTGAGTTCCATACCGACTTTAATATGGTAGCTCCACTATTTGCGCCGAATTTCGTTCTGCGTGCAAAAGATAAAGACAATTGTACTCTGGTTCAACTGGTGGCAGATGCTCGCAATCAATTTTGGTGGTTCACGAAAGTTGGCGGAAAGTATATCGTTGATGCGAAGAATTTTAAGGCGAATGAGTCAGGTGTGAAACCTGAGCTTGGCAAATGGTATTCCATAAAACTAGTTGCCAAAGGCAATCGTTACGAACTCCATTTAGGTGAACAAGGCAAAGAACTGAAATTGGCTTGCACATGGGAAGATAAAACCCATAACAAAGGCGGTATAGGTTTCAGAGAGGGTGCCGGCGAACATTGCAAGTATGACAATGTTGTAGTCACAACCATAGGGCATAGTTTTGATAATGCAACCCCAGTTAATAAGAATGACAAATTGCCAACCATGTGGGGGAATATCAAGAGAAGCTACTAATTTTCACTTCCCTTAAATTTCCCCTTTTTTTACACTTTGGGCTTTCGGCATCTTCAGCCTCGTCGGCATGTCGAAAGCCCTTCATTTTTTAGCAGATGCATTCGATTGCTATAAATATCTGCGACGCTATAGCTTTTCCGTTCCTAAAAGTTGCTGGTTCCTAGCCAGCGCCGTCCATGTGATACTTAAACGAGAAATTTGGCAGGAGTTCAAGAATGGGAGATTTAAACGGTAAGCATACACCCATAATAACAGATTGAGCCAAGTCAGAAAGAAGCCAAGAAACACCACAAAACGCCCATGCCAACACCAGAACCATTTTCATCAATAGGCGCTCGGTCACAACGTCCTCATTGGCGAGCAGTCTTGGTTGGACTCATTTTAATACCGGTCAACTGTTATTGGATCACGTCTATCGAAATGGTGCAATATTTCGCCCAGCCAACGACAGTCTCGCTCATCTTCACGGTAGTTTTTAACCTGTTTGTCCTGACCTCGTTGAACCTGTTGGCCAAACGATTCCTCCCTTGGTTAGCCTTCTCCCAAGGCGAGTTGCTAATCATCTACGCTATGTTATCGGTTGTATCTGCAATTGCTGGGGCCAGTTTTATGGAGATTTTAGTTCCAATCTTGGGACATGCTTTTTGGTTTGCCACCCCCGAAAACGATTGGAAGGATCTTTTTTGGAGGTATATTCCTAAATGGCTGTCGATGGATAATAAAAGGATACTTTCAGGATATTACCAGGGGGATTCAACACTACATACTGCCCAGCATCTCTTGGGGTGGCTAACTCCGGTGATGAATTGGTTTGCATTTGTCTTGGCGTTGCTTTTGGTCATGATTTGTATCAATCTCATTGTTAGGAAGCCGTGGACCGAACAAGAGAAATTGGCTTACCCTATTATTCAACTTCCTTTTGCTTTGACAAGTGAAGGTTTTTTCATCAATAAGACCATGTGGGTTGGTTTTGGGTTGATGGCAGGTTTAGATATTATCAATGGTCTGCACTCCATCTTTCCGGCGATACCACGCTTATTTGCCCGGTCATATTTCTTCAGCTTTGCCGAGCCACCATGGAGCGCAATGGGTCGAGTGATATTGGGGATTTATCCGTTTGTTCTGGGAATAGGGTTTCTAATTCCCTCCTCTTTGTTGTTTTCCTGCTGTTTTTTCTTTTGGCTGTGGAAAGGACAGTTGCTCCTAGGAGGTATCATGGGATGGCAAACCTCGGCTGGGTTCGGTGGTACAAGCTACCCATATGTGAACTATCAAGGATTCGGCGCATATCTTGGGATCTTTCTCATTGCCTGTGTTAGGAGTAGAAAGCATCTTTTCACGGTTTTTCGGAAGTTTTTGGGTTGGGGAAAAGATCTTTCAGATCCTAGCGAACCGATGCCGTACCGGGTCACCTTTTTGGTGCTGGTTTTAGGAAGCACCTTTTTGGTGTTTTTTTGCTTAAAAGCTGGCATGTCTTTATGGACAATTACAGTCTTTTTTTCGTTGTATTTTGCGGTCTCACTGGCAATCTCCAGACTGCGAGTAGAGTTAGGTGCGCCGATGCATGACCTTCACTACACCGGACCAGAACAGGTTATGATAGCAGCAACGGGCACCCGGGCGTTGGGGCCGAGTAATCTCTTGATGTTTTCGTTCTTCTGGTTTTTTACCCGAACCTTTGACTCTCATCCGATGCCCCACCAGCTTGAAGGGTTCAAACTTGCCGAACGTGCCCGCATCAAAAGCGACTTCTTTTTGTTTGCCCTGCTCATTGCAATTGTAGTGGGTATCCTTTCACAATTTTGGGCGCTTTTATCCATTCCTTACCAACTTGGTACTGAACAACGGATGTCCCGGGTCCCGATGATATATGGACAAGAGGCGTGGAGCCATCTACAACGATGGTTGCTTAATCCTGTCGATCCGAACTATGGGGCGGTGGGATTTGTCATGATTGGACTATTGTCCTCGATTTTTGTGATGGGAATGCGGATAAAGTTTTTATGGTGGCCCTTTCATGAGGCGGCGTATGCTGTAGTATCAGGCAGCTACGCAATCACCCATATCTGGTTTAGTCTCTCGTTGGCCTGGGTGGCGAAACTACTCCTGCTTCAATACGGTGGAGTGCGCGCTTATCGAAAAACAACGCCCTTTTTCTTCGGATTGATATTGGGACAGTTTTTGGTTGGGAGTTTTTGGACGATAGTAGGAGTGTTTTTTGACATCCCGATGTATGGCCAATATATGCCATATTATGGGAGGTAAAGATTAGGGCATTTAGGTTGGCTAATAAATCATCATATGTCCGACGCCTTGTTGCCATCCCTCAATTCTCAGGGTTACTGGCAACCATAACCAAATCGAAGATATTAACTGTTTTGTCACCATTGACGTCTCCCACCATATCGTCACCATCCTTGCCAAAATTACTGGCAACCATGACCAAGTCGAAGATATTAACTGTTTTGTCACCGTTGACATCTCCTGCTAGAATCACTTCCTTAACTTGAATAGTAATCTTTCCTTCCAAACTGTCTAGTTCACCATCATTGACTTTATAAGTAAAACTGTCTTCTCCATGAAACAATCCTACCAAGGATTGTTGCCTCTTATCCCGGTTCTTAGTGAAGGCGTTTGATAGATCCAACATTTTTTAAACAGGGAACAGGAGATCTTGAAGCAGATATATTTTTATATGGCATTCTCCTGTATAATGATTTGACCTGAAACCCTGAGATTTACCTAATCCTAACCTATCCAGTTTTATTGGGTTGGTTGTTGTTTTCATTTTGGAAAGACTTAAGAATTAACTTTGACTGTTTGGAGAAAAATTATGATGAGGGTATTGATATACACATCCATATTTACTTTGGTTTTTGGAGAATTGGAAGCTGAAGATTGGCCTCAATGGCTTGGAATAAATCGAGATGCTGTATGGCAGGAAACTGGAATTATCAATACATTTGATGAGTCTAAACCTAAACTAATATGGAAATCGGAGATTGGTGGTGGATATTCAGGTCCAGCTGTTTCTGATGGCCAGGTTTTCGTTATGGATCGTGTGGGACATGATACAGACTTGAAAAATGGTAGCTTGCTGCATACCGGAGATCCTCCTGGAAACTCCAACTTCGTCAAGCGTATGTTAGCGGGTTTTGAGCGTGTGTTGTGTCTGGAAGAGAAAACCGGCCAGATCATCTGGGAGCATAAATATGATTGCCCATATAGGTCGGTTGCGATTTATGCCATAGGTCCGCGGGTCACACCAACCGTTGATGAAGATCGGGTATATACACTTGGAGCTGAAGGCGACTTATTATGTCTGAAAGTAGAAACTGGCAATTTATTGTGGTCGCGTAAACTCCGGGTTGAATTTGATGTTGCAACTCCGGAGTGGGGATTCTCAGCCCATCCGCTTGTTGATAAAAATAAATTGATCTGCATGGTTGGAGGGGAAAATTCTACAGTGGTGGCTTTCGACAAACTAACTGGAAAAGAAATATGGCGCAGTGGCAACGCGCGACAACCAGGATATTGCGCGCCAGTAATCTACATGCTGGGCGGGAAACGGCAACTTATAGTATGGGATAGTGACCAGCTACGTGGTCTCAACCCCGAAACCGGAAAACCCTACTGGGAAGTGGACATCAAACCGACGTTTGCGATGTCCATTGGTGTTCCTCAACATGAAGGTAACAGGTTGTTCGTGATGAGTTACTCACATGTGTCAGCTATGGTTGAAGTAGCTGAAGACGGCAATAGTGCGGAGGTTATTTGGAGAGGTGATACTACACGGGGTATTGGAGGTGTTTTCAATACAGCTACTATTCGGGACGGCCATGTATATGGCTGTGACCAGAACGGCCGGTATATGTGTATTAGGTTAAATGATGGCCAGCGCAAATGGTCTACGTTTGAACCTTCAACTGGTTTTCGTCCGGCGAGCTGGGCCAACGTATTTACTGTTCAGAATGGAGAGCATTACTGGTTATTCAATGATTTGGGGGATGTAATGATTGCCAAGATGGACCCACAGGAGTTCCGCATGATTAGCAAAACACATTTGATTGAACCAACACATCAGGTTGGTAACCGAATGGTGGTGTGGTCCCATCCTGCTTTGGCTAACGCTTGTGTTTTTATTCGAAACGACAAGGAAATCCGGTGTTATGACGTGGCACGCTAATAACAAACGGGTTTTGTCCCTTTATCGAATTATCAAAGATTATAATTGGACTCTTCAACCGATTAGTTTAGTCGAATTGTCTCAAGCACTTGGACTCGGCTTGAAGGTAATCAATTGATGAGTCTTTCACTACAAATAGGACAATCACCCCAAACCAGGAAAACTATAATCAGGAATACTTGTCTGTTTCCCATCATTTTTTTTCAAAACACACTTTTGAGAGGTGAGCTGACTTAAGACTATTATCTTCATCCGCATGATCTATTTGCCAAACTGGTAGGATCAAAAACAAGGAATTCTTTGGTGAACGAACTATGGTTCCGGGTTTTCATCCAGTGAGATGTAACTTGGGAATTGTACGGATATGTGTTTTCGAGGTTACCTTCATTGGGTATATAAGTAACTTTGGAGTCCGTGATTTCCGATAATTTACCCTTGGTTGGTGGGGCCACAATTGAATAAGTGAAGGCCTCACTATCAATGTCTTCTACTACAAATGTGATTTCTTGCGAGTCACCCTGATCAAAGGTTAATTCTTGACCTTTAACTGTAGGAATATCATTAACTGGAGTGATAGTGATCTTGATAGTTGCTTCTTCTATATCAGTAGTTCCATCACTTGCCTTGAAGGTAAAACTATCCTCTCAACTGATCTAGGACTAATTCTTGACCTTTGATTGTAGGATTATCATTGATTTGGAGTGATAGTGATCTTGATAGTTGCTTCTTTAGTGTCAGTAGTTCCATCATTGGCCTTGAAGGTAAAACTGTCATTACCATTGAAACCGGCATTAGGCTTGTAGGTCAAGTTAGGCGCAGTACCAGTCAACACACCATTGCTAGGTTGGCTGACTACTGTGTAGGTTAAACTGTCACCATCAGCATCACTAGCTGACAGGGTGATGGAGATGGATTGATCTTCATCGGTAACAACAGACTGGCCTTGCGCTACTAGGGGAAAGGCATTGGCACCAATGCTGATCACTGAAGACGGAATCACTACAGAGGTTAGCTGGGTGTTGGAAAAGGCCCAACTACCAATGCTGGTCACTGAAGACGGAATCACTACAGAGGTTAGATTAGTGTTGGAAAAGGCCCAACCACCAATGCTGGTCACTGAAGACGGAATCACTACAGAGGTTAGTTTTGTGTCTTGGAAGGCACCAGCACCAATGCTGATCACTGAATTTCCTATGACTACCTCCGTCAGCTGGGTGTTGTAAAAGGCATAATTACTAATGCTGGTCACTGAGTCTGGAATCACTACAGAGGTCAGCTGGGTGTTGGTAAAGGCACCAGCACCAATGCTGGTCACTGAGTCTGGAATCACTACAGAGGTTAGTTTTGTGTCTTGGAAGGCATAATTACCAATGCTGGTCACTGAAGACGGAATCACTACCTCCGTCAGCTGGGTGTCTCTAAAGGCACCAGCACCAATGCTGGTCACTGAGTCTGGAATCACTACAGAGGTTAGCTTAGATTTGCTTGGAATGTGGGTGTCTCTAAAGGCATATTTACCAATGCTGGTCACTGAAGACGGAATCACTACCTCCGTCAGCTGGGTGCTGGAAAAGGCACTATCACTAATGCTGGTCACTGAATTACCGATGGCCGAAATAGGAACCTGAACAGCTACCGCTGAAGAAGCGCCCAAATTATCGTTGGCAACCACTTCAAATCCACCAAGGCTTTTGCCTACATCAGTTGAATCGGCTGTCCAGAAGACCATATTGTTGGCATCAATCAGGAAGTTGGTCGCATCGAATGTGGTGGCTGATGTCGAATCACTACCAAGACGCAGGCTGCCTGAGACAACAGCCCGAACGCTAAAACTAACAGTATCAGCGCTTTCATCGCCTTGGTTCTTGAGATCGGCCAAGGTGATCTCAATTTCAGGGGTGATGACCGTGTTAACAGGGGCTGAAAAGGAAGTCAGGGTAGGGGCTGCAAATAGTTCAGTGCTAACCAATATCGTCAATGCCAATAGGATAAATGTCAATCGTTTAATCATTATATTCCTTCCTTATAAATAAGACGTGCTAACCAGGATTTTATTTTGTCTAGTTTCATCATCAATCACCCTCCAACGGAGTTATTGGTCAAGAAGCATTTGAACTATATTCTGTACTTGTTGCGTACCTAGTTGTTGAACCAGCTTAGGTTTCCTGATATTAACACGATGTAGAATATCGTTCAAATCCAGAGGTTTCCCAGTTTGCATGAGAGGCTGAATGTTTGAACGTAGATAGCTATGGAGTTGCTGTTTAGCCTCCTGATGAATGGAAGATCCCTCAGCGATAGCGGGATTATCGGTGACTTGGGCCATAGCCATGTGGAGCTTTGTGTTGTAGAACCGCCCCGACAGCGGGGTCATCGAATCCAACCTCAAGGGATGCTGTGGCAATGACCACTTCAGTGTCTGATTCCACTCCAGGTGAGAGCGAACTGACATCATCCACTTTAAGTGGTCTACTTATTAGTCTTTGGTTTGGCTACTGGTATATCTTATGCTTTTGGTTTTGTCCTAGTTGTAGCTGGAATGCGATTAAGTGGTATTGTTGTTACTACTGCAGTTATTGGGCTATCGATGATTCTGCCGATCCTCTTTTCAGTAATTGTTTGGAATGAGGAACCAAATCTTTGGCAGACACTAGGGATTTTGATTGCTTTGGTTGCCCTCCCGCTATTGTCTGGGACAACTAAAGCGACTCAAGACACGAATCGGCCAACTTGGTATGCGACACCGAAAATTGGTCTGATTGTGGTTGTGTTACTTTTTCTGAACGCAGGAGTGGGTCGTTTGGCCATGAAGGGATTTAACGAAATGTGCCCCATTGACCAAAAGTCGATGTATTTATTTTTTCTTTTCATAGTGACAACAGTGTCATATCTATTTATCTGTCTCCGCAAACGACAATTACCCACAATTTTGGAACTGGGCTATGGTATTTTGATCGGTGTTTGCAATGTGCTAGGGAGTGGGACGTTTATAGCTGCTTTGGATCGGTTGGATGCGCTCATTGCTTTCCCTGTCTCAGGTTCCGGTGGAATGTTATTCACAACTACCGTTGGTATTTTGGTTCTAGGTGAGCGATTAAATAAGCGATTAGCAGTGGGGGTTGT
>JYMV01040991.1_pt1 | contig 10465 bp, 6 predicted proteins | sample 338911 | NCBI WGS metagenome assembly JYMV01 (sample SAMN03354496, study PRJNA234377) | hydrothermal vent metagenome | biome: Deep sea; feature: Hydrothermal plumes at the Eastern Lau Spreading Center, Western Pacific Ocean; material: Seawater | place: Tonga | collected 2009 | depth 2000 m m
TATCGGGTTAAATTGAATTAACATATTATTGGGAAAAAAAATGATAAAAAATCAAATCCTGTGCATTACATCCATATATTTTCTATTACTTTCTTTCAACTTCAGCAATGCTGAACAGATGAAAAAACAAGAAACTATAATAGAGAATCTTGATAGAAGTGCAGATCCATCTGTACCAGAAGAATTAGGAGGAAATGGCTTTAAGGAAATAGCAAAAGATCTTGGTTATATAACCTATAACTTCACTGAAGAAGATTTATATTTTTTTGGTGATCCAAGAGCTGTAAAAGGTGGGACACTGCGACACATCACGAGCAGATTTCCAGCCACACTTCGCACTTTAGGACAGAACTCAAACTATGTAGAGAATTCCACGATTGAAGGACTTTGTTATGAATCGTTGATTTCCACTCATCCGTTGAATCTAGATTTTATCCCTGTGTTAGCAACACATTGGAAAATTTCTGATGATAAAATGCAGTTTTGGTTCCGTATCGATCCAAGAGCACGGTTCTCTGATGGCATGCCTGTAACCGCCGATGATGTTGTAGCAACATGGGATCTGCTGATGGACGAAACGATCCTTGAGCCTTCTTCTCAATTAGTTTATGGAAAATTTGAGCGTCCTGTGGCAGAAAGTAAGTATATCGTAAGCGTTAAGTGTGAACAACTTAATTGGCGAAACCTTCTATACTTTGGTGGAATGTCCATTTTACCTTCCCACATTTTAAACGATTTGGACGGTACTGATTATCTTGAAGAATATCAGTGGAAAATGTTACCTGGATCAGGATCGTATATTATTAATGATAATGATATTGTCAATCAGGAATCGTTCACGCTTACCCGCCGTACAGATTACTGGGCCGCTGATGATCTCACAAACAAGTATACATCGAATTTTGATAAGATCAAATTTATCGTTGTGAAAGATAATCAACCGCTCGAGTTTGAAAAATTTAAAAAAGGGGAACAAGATTTTTATACGGTTGCTAAAGCAAGGGTTTGGGTGGAAGAATGTGACTTTGAAGGGATCCAAAATGGTTGGATAAAAAAACACAGAATATTTTCGGAAAAGCCAGCGGGCACAAGCGGTTTTGCTTTCAATATGAGAAAATGGCCCTTTGATGACCGCCGTTTGCGCTATGCATTTGCGTATCTGTATGACCGGGAAAAAATGAATCGTGAAATGTATTACAGCGAATATTCAATGATGCATTCGCTGTGGTCAGGTTCGGTTTATGAAAATCCAAACAATGAAAAAGTGCTATATAACCCCCAAAAAGCTGTGCAGTTTCTTCGTGATGCTGGATACAAAGACAGAAACAAAGTAGGCTGGTTATATCATGAAGAGACAGGTAAAGTACTGGAATTTGATCTTTCGATTGGTAAAGGTCTTGCCTACATGGTTACACCAGTGCAGCAGATGCTCGCAGAATATGGAATCAATATAAAAATAAAATTTGTGGATGGCACTACAAACTGGAAAAATTTGATGGAAAGAAATTTTACGGTTTATATGCAAAGCTGGGGAGGGTTGGTTTTCCCGAATCCAGAGACTTCATTGCACTCTTCATTAGCCGATCAATCAAATAATAACAATATTTCAGGATTCAAAAATGCCCGCGTTGATACTTTGCTCGAACTTTATGATGTGGAATTTAATCAGCAAAAAAGAGTTGAAATTATTCGTGAGATTGACGGAATTTATTCCAATATTCATCCAGCAGCTTGGGGCATTGCACGGAATTATCAACGTTTGCTTTGGTGGGATAAATTCGGTCATCCGGAATATGTGGTTTCTCGATATACCGGTGATTACCGGTCAATCTTTTCTTATTGGTGGGTGGACCCTGAAAAAGAAGCCCGCCTGAACAAAGCAATAGAAATAGGTGAAGCGCTTCCAGTTACTGATATTGACATCACATTTTGGCCGGAATATTTGAAATTAAATCAATAAATCGCTGGAAATCTAAATGACAACCTATTTTCTTCGTAGGCTATTATTGATGGTCCCAACCTTTTTAGGATCGACAATTTTGGTATTTACGATACTTCAAATGGCGCCAGGTGGACCGCTTGAGAAGCAAATCCAAAGGTTACAAATGGGTGCAGCAGTAGAAGGTGAATCGGTTGGAAGTGTTTCGGATATAATGAGTGGAGGCTCGCAGATCTTGCCGGAGAAAGCACTGAAAGAGCTTAAACGCTTCTATGGTTTTGATAAACCGATTTGGCAGCGATACATGATGTGGCTTGGTGTTTGGCAACGAGAAATTAAACAAAGAGATATCGTATTTCGGGAAGATCAGTTTGAAATCAAAAAACGAGTTGGAAAAAAAGCCGGAAAAATACTCAGGGTGGATATCCGTAGAAAGGGCGAGGATTTGACCGTCTACGATAAGAACAATTCTATCAGTTCTGTATGGAAAGCACACATCGAGGAAACTGACAATGCCGGCGATATCCATGGTGTGATTTACCAGACTGAATATTCTGGAATTATGACAGGAAATTTTGGCAAATCATACACTTATCTGCAACCAGTTATCGAAGTAATGAAACCGCGATTTAAAATTTCACTATTCTTTGGTCTAACTGGTATGTTCCTTTCTTACATTGTTTGTATTCCCCTCGGAATTCGTAAAGCTCTCAAGCACGGTTCACCATTTGATTTTGTATCAAGTGTTATTATTTTTGTGGCTTACTCGATTCCAGGGTGGGCATTGGGTGGTGTATTTTTAGTGTTGTTTGGCGGTGGATCGTTTTGGGATGTTTTTCCTCTGGGCGGATTTCGATCTCAAATGGAAGTATGGGAAACACTTTCCTTGTTGGAAAAAATCCTTGATCAATTGCACCACGCAGTCCTGCCAATTATTGCCTGGTCAATCGCTAGTTTTACAACCCTGACGGTTTTGATGAAAAACAGTCTTCTTGAGCAACTTTCACAGGATTATATCCGTACAGCATTTGCAAAAGGAATTTCTGAAAAACGTGTGGTTTGGCTTCATGCAATCCGCAATTCAGTTATTCCGATCGCAGCTGGGATTGGGCACATCATTGGAATTGTATTTGCCGGTTCGTATTTAATCGAATTAGTGTTTAATATCGAAGGATTCGGTAAAATGGGTTTTCAAGCTGTGATGGATCGAGATTATCCAATTACACTGGCATTTTTAGTTATTGCTGTACTGATTCGGTTAGTAGGGAACATTATTTCAGATATTGCACTGGCAACTGTTGATCCCAGGATTCGTTTCAAATGATTTTCAAAAAGGAAAAAAAAGAAAATTTTCAAGACATCTCGCTTTCAATCTATAAAAAACGATGGTTGAAGTTCAAAATGATGAAACGGGGATATTACTCCTTTTTTATCATTACAATTCTTTATCTCCTCTCGTGGTTTTTGCCCTTACTTGTAAATAGCAAAGCCTTGATCGTGAAACATGAGGGGAAATATTATTTCCCAGCGATTCACAGTTTTGCACTGATTCCAGGTAGAATATTTATGGGTAATGAATTCGGGCAAGATGTTCCGGGAGAGGCAAATTATCGATTACTGCAAAAGAAGTGGTATGATGAGAATAGCGATAACTGGATTCTTATGCCGCCCTATCCTTTTGATCCACTCGAAGGTGTGGGATCCCAAGATAATGCGCGCTGGGGATTAAAAATGTATTCCCCACCCTCATCGCAGCATTGGTTTGGAACGGACGACACAGGGCGGGATGTATTTTCCAGATTGGTTTATGCGTTTAACATTTCAATTACTTTTGCCTTGATCCTGGCGGTGCTCAATTATGCAATTGGCATTGCGATTGGTGGTGCGATGGGATATTATGGCGGGAAATTTGATCTTTTTTTTCAGAGGATCATTGAAATTTGGGGAACATTGCCGATGCTGTTTGTCATCATCATCATCGCGTCAATCATTCGCCCAACATTCTTCCTGCTGATATTCATTTACATCATCGTGAATTGGATTGGTATGACATATCTGATGCGTGCAGAATTCTATCGTGAAAAGGCAAAAGATTATGTAGCTGCCGCTCTCTCGATAGGACAAAGTAATGCGAAAGTAATTTTTAAACACATTTTACCCAATTCTCTCGTCCCTGTCATAACATATTTCCCATTTGCGATTGTTGGCTATATTGCCTCTTTGGTGGCTCTAGATTTTCTTGGTTTTGGATTGCCACCGCCAACACCAAGTTGGGGGCAAATGCTTGGTGTTGGGCTGCAAAATATATCAAAATGGTGGATGGTTTTTTCTCCAGTCGGAGCCGAATTTTTCACGCTGATGCTTGTCGTATTTATTGGGGAGGGAGTTAGAGAAGCTTTCGATCCAAAAGTTTATTCGAGATTGCGATGAGTAAGAAGAAATTAGTCGAAATTAAAAATCTGAAAACCCATTTCAAAGTCGGAGATCAATGGGCGACTGCAGTTCACGGTGTCGATCTTGATATTTATGAAGGCGAAACGCTTGGAATCGTTGGTGAATCTGGTTCTGGAAAATCAGTTTCTGTACTCTCTCTAATACAATTGATCCCGAACCCGCCTGGTGAAGTAGTTGAGGGTGAATTTTATTTCAAAGGTGAAAAGATTTTCGATGGTGAGGAACTGGCGCAAATCAAAGAAGTTCCAAAATATCGCTATTTCCGGGGACTCTCGGAAAATGCACGCAAAACAGTGGCGATTCTCTTTTTTAGTGGCTGGCTGGTTTTGCATGTGGCACTCAATATCCCAGGAGTTATAGTATTTTAACGAGTTATCTATTTTTTAATTCGCCGTATAAAAAAACTTATAACAAATGGCGCGAAAATATGTTCCAAAGAATGCGTGAATTGCGTGGTGATGAGATTGCGATGATCTTTCAAGAACCGATGACTTCCCTGAATCCGGTTTACACAGTCGGATTTCAAATCATTGAAACACTGAAGCGACTCACATTTCAGGAGTATATCAAAAACGGAATTATCAATCTTGCTAAAAGTTTAAAGAGCACACCGAAGGATATACGAATCAAAACGACCGTATTTTTCGGATTATTTGTGATGATCTTTACCCAATTGATCAATGGTTGGACATTTGAAATTGCCACAGTATTTACATCCTTACTAAAAGGTGCAGTATTTCCTACAATTGTCGCATATATTGTTATTGGTCTAGATAAGTTGATTTCAGAGCAATATCACACAAAATGGGAAAAACTTTTTGAAGAGGGTGTGATCTTGCTCAATATGGTAGGCATTCCTTCTGCAAAACAGAGAATGGATGATTATCCGCATCAGTTTTCCGGTGGTATGCGGCAACGGGTAATGATCGCAATGGCACTTGCTAAAAATCCATCCCTGCTGATCGCCGATGAACCGACAACCGCACTCGATGTGACCATTCAGGCACAGATTCTGGAACTGATGATCGAACTGAAAAATAAGAAAACTGACGCAGCTATCGTATTGATCACGCACGATTTAGCGGTTATTGCGGAAACTTGTGAGCGTGTGGTTGTGATGTATGGTGGTCGAATTCAGGAAGTCGCATCTGCCGAAGAATTATTTGGGAACCCGTTGCATCCATATACACACGGACTTCTGAGATCGATCCCGCGTCCAGATAAGGATACGAAAAAAGAGCGACTGGATATCATCGAAGGAATTGTACCCAGTATTTTAGATATGCCGGTTGGGTGTAAATTTTGCACACGGTGTGATGTAAGAATTGACAAATGCGATACCGATGAACCACCACTACAGGAAATTAAAAAAAATCATTTCGTACGTTGTCATGTTGTTGAAATGGAAAATATGAGGGCGCAAGTATGAGAAACGGGGAATTAGTTAATGTCAAAGATCTGACCGTTCATTTTCCGGTATTCGGCGGAGTCCTCTCCAAGCGCGTTGCTACGGTCAAAGCCGTGGATGGAGTTTCCTTTTCTATCGGAAAAAAAGAGACGATTGGACTGGTCGGAGAATCGGGATGCGGAAAAACAACAGTTGGTCGTGCCATGATCAATATTTTGCGACATGTTGCACCAGATGTCGAAATCGGTGGAAGTATCGAATATCATTTTGATGATAGGATCGTTGATTTTTCCAAACTTCATCCGAAGCATATGCGCCAATATCGCAGCCGTGTGCAAATGATCTTTCAGGATCCATATGCCTCACTCAATCCTCGTATGACTGTGGCTCAGATCATCAGTGAGCCGTTGAAACTGCATACTAAAATGAATCCCAAAGAAATGCAGGATCGTGTTGGATGGCTACTGGAAAAAGTTGGAATGCAGAATGAACAGGCTCGCCGTTATCCACACGAATTTTCTGGTGGACAGCGTCAGCGTGTTGGGATTGCCCGTGCAATTGCAACAAATCCAGATCTCATAATATGTGATGAACCAGTATCCGCACTGGATGTTTCGATTCAGGCTCAAGTTATCAATTTGATGATGGATTTGCAGGATGAATTTGATCTTTCATTCTTATTTATTGCTCACGATCTAAGTGTGGTTGAGCATATTTCCACGAGAATTGCTGTGATGTATCTTGGAAACATAGTTGAGCTTGGCGACGCAAAGGAGGTGTACCATAATCCAAGACACCCATACAGTCAGGCTCTCATCTCGGCTGTTCCTTTACCTGATCCTAAAAAGAAGGATAAAGGGCGAATCGTCTTGGAAGGAGATATACCGACGCCTACGAATAAGCCCTCGGGCTGTGGTTTCCGTACCCGATGTCAATTAGCGAAAAAATCCTGTGCTGAAGCTGAACCTGCGTTTGAGGAACATGCGAAAGATCACTGGGTTGCCTGCCCGGTCGTAAGGGAAGCAAACTGACCGAAGATTGAGTGTACAGGATAGTTGGTTAATATGAACATTGCAAAAAAAACATACGGATTCGCGTTAGTAGAAAAAAAGAAAGTCGCTGAGATCAATTCGATGGTTCGGTTATTTCGGCATGATTCCGGTGCGGAATTACTTCACATTGAGAATGATGATGATAATAAAGTCTTTGCAATTACGTTTCGAACACCCCCGGAAAACAGTAAAGGCATACCGCATATTTTGGAACATTCCGTTTTATGCGGTTCGCGTAAATATCCTATTAAAGAGCCCTTCGTAGAACTATTAAAGGGATCCTTTAAGACGTTTCTTAATGCCATGACCTTTGCAGATAAGACAATGTACCCGGTTGCCAGCACCAATGAGAAGGATTTTGTTAATCTGATGGATGTGTATCTGGATGCGGTTTTTTATCCCAATATTTATGAACAACCGGAGATCCTCATGCAGGAAGGCTGGCATCATGAATTGAATAAAAAAGAGGATGAGATTTCCATAAAAGGCGTGGTGTACAACGAAATGCAGGGGGCATTTTCATCCCCAGAGCAAATTTTGTTCAGAAATATCCAGCACTCCCTGTTTCCTGATCATGTTTATGGATTTGAGTCCGGTGGTGATCCTGATGATATCCTAAACCTTTCTTATGAAGAGTTTATCGATTTTCATAAGCGTTACTATCATCCTTCTAACAGCAGGATTTTTGTCTATGGCGATGGTCCAGTCGAAGATCGGCTTAAGTTCTTCCATAAAGAATATTTGGAGGAATTTGCTGAATCTGAGATTGATTCTGATATTCCATTGGTTAAGCCCTGGGATAAACCCGATGAGATTGAAAAATATTATCCTATATCAGCAGACGAAGATGAGAAGGAGAAAACGTATCTGAGTATGAATTTTGTGACTGGAGAATCCAACAATTTGGAATTAAGTATGGCAATGGGAATGCTGGATTATATTCTTATGGAATCTCCAGCCGCCCCATTAAAGAAAGCACTGCTGGAATCCAGATTGGGAAAGGATGTTTTTGGCAGTTATAATAATCATTTGCGACAGCCGTTTTTCAGCATCATTGTAAAAAATTCTGAGAGCGAACGAAAAACAGAATTCAGTGAACTTCTGTATAGTACATTGGAAAAAATTATGAAAAATGGTATTGACAAGAAATTGATTGAAGCAGCGATCAATATCATTGAATTCCATTTGCGGGAGGCTGATTTCGGCTCTTATCCTAAAGGATTAGTGTATTGCATGGAGGTAATGAACAGTTGGAATTATAATGGTAATCCAATTCAAGCGCTTGAATATGAAACTTCATTAAAGAAAATTAAATCTGCTTTAACAACGAATTATTTTGAGAAGTTGATCGATAAATATTTAATGAATAATGCTCACCGAAATCTCTTGGTGCTTTCACCTGAAAAGAACCTGGCTGAGAAAAAAGCTGAGATGATTCGCCGTAAAATGGCTTCCCTGAAACATGGATTGTCTGAGAACGATGTTGAAAAAATGATTTCTGACACAGAAAGTCTGAAACGAAAACAGTCTACCCCGGACTCTCCGGAAGATCTGGCGAAAATCCCTTCGCTATCCCTGGATGAGATCCAAAGGGAAGCCGAAATACTTCCCATGGAAGAAAAGACAGAATCCGGGCTAACTGTACTTAGTCATGACATTTTTACCAGTGGAATTTCATATGTGAACCTGTATTTTGATACGACGGTAATTCCGAAGGAAAAAATCCAATATCTTCCGATTTTGGCAAGGTTAATGGGTGAGATCAGCACGGAAAAATATCACTACTCCAATTTATCGAACGAGATAAACATTCACACGGGCGGAATTGGTTTTGCCAACAGCAATTATGTAGAAGATAGCGACGATTCAACATACTACCCTAAAATGGTAGTAAAAGGCAAAGCGCTGAGTAAAAAGCTTCCTAAGGTTTTTGAGCTGATGAAAGAAATAATCAACCATACAAAATTTGATGATAAAAACAGAATTCGTGAAGTCATACAGGAATCAAAATCCAGAATGGAAATGTCCATTTCTGAAGCAGGCCATTCGGTTGCATCGTCACGATTGTTTTCGTACTTCTCCCAGGCAGGTAAATACAATGAAATCACTACTGGATTATCGTACTATAAATTCATTTCTGATCTGGAAAGAAATTTTGATGAGAGATACCCGGTTCTTGTAAAAATCCTGAAAGAAATTACTGCTCAGATATTTAATAAGAATAATTTGCTTGTCAGTGTTACCCAGTTCAAGGATGATTATTCCGCTTTTGCCGATTCATTCTCCACTTTTCTTGAAGGATTGAGGTCAGCCAGCATGGTAAAACATGATTATCAATTTGAACTTTCAACAAAAAATGAAGGATTGCTGACACCTGCGAATGTCCAGTATGTAGCTAAAGGATTTAATTTCAAGCACTTAGGGCATAAGTACACCGGCTCAATGGCTGTATTCTCAGGGATAGCCAGGTTGGATTATATGTGGAATCGGATTCGCGTTCAGGGTGGTGCGTATGGTGCTTTTGCGGTTTTTGGCAGGAGTGGAAATGTGTATTTGGGGACCTACCGTGACCCAAACCTCAGAGAATCGCTTGATGCATTTGATCAGATGGCGGATTATTACCGTCAGTTTGACCCGGAAGAGAAAGAGATGAGCAAATACATCATAGGGACAATTTCGCAATTGGATTCCCCGCTGACACCCTCTATGAAAGGCAGTATATCTGCTTCACGCTACATCAGCCATATTTCTCAGGAAGATATCCAGAAGAACAGGGACGAAGTCCTGAACACTTCCTCTGGGCAGATTCGGGACATCGCTGAAATTCTTGATGCGATGATGCATAAGGATAGGTACTGCGTATTGGGAAATGAAAATCGTATAAAGGAAGAAAGTGAACTCTTTGGTGAACTGGTGAAAGTGTTTGAATAGTTAAAAATTAGGATACGAATTAGAAAATGAGCATTAAAAAATATAATGATTATCACTACGAACGCATAGATGTAAATAAACTCAGTCCGCAGTTCAATGAGATAATATCTAAGTTTGAATCGTCAAAAAGCGTTGAGGAGCAAAGTGATTTAATCCGTGAGGTGGATAAAGTATTTTCGGAGTATTCTACTTATCAGGCGATAGCACATTTGAACTTTGCCCGGGATACCAGAAGTAAGGAAACAAAAGCTGAGAGTGAGTATTACGACAAGATTGATCCGTCAATGTCCGAATTCAGCACACGCTTTGCTAAAGTGGTTGTTTCATCCAAGTACAGGGATGAACTGGTACGTGAGTGGGGACGCCAGTACTTTAATCTCCTGGAAATGGAGCTGAAAACCTTTGATCCTAAAATCAAGGAAATGCTCATTGAAGAATCAAAACTCAAGAATGAGTACACAACTCTGCTGGCCAGTGCCAAGATTCCATTTAAGGACGAAACCTATAATTTAACCGGATTGGGACCGTTTCACACCGATCTGGACCGTGATACCAGAAAAAGTTCCTACGAGGCTCGCTTCAATTTTTTTGAAGAAAATTCAGAAAAGCTTTATGATTTATACGATCAACTGGTAAAGCTGAGACACAAGATGGCTCTTGAGCTTGGGTATAAGAACTATA
>JYMV01022836.1_pt1 | contig 10464 bp, 6 predicted proteins | sample 338911 | NCBI WGS metagenome assembly JYMV01 (sample SAMN03354496, study PRJNA234377) | hydrothermal vent metagenome | biome: Deep sea; feature: Hydrothermal plumes at the Eastern Lau Spreading Center, Western Pacific Ocean; material: Seawater | place: Tonga | collected 2009 | depth 2000 m m
CGCGGCCCAGGCGGCCATTGATAAATTAACTGAACGCGGCGGGACAGGCGGCGTCATTGTTATGGATGGCAAAGGGAATATCGCCGTGCCCTTTAATACGGAGGGTATGTATAGGGGGTTTTATTTAAATAACGTTGAGTTGACCGTTAAGATATATAAAGATTAGTCCTCGTAATCCTCTATAGGTGGACACGAACACACCAGATTTCTATCTCCATACGCATTATCCACTCTGCCGACTGCAGGCCAAAACTTTGAGTCTCGTGTCCATTCTGCCGGATAGGCTGCCTGTTCTCTCCCATAGGGATGGTTCCAATCATCAGAAGTAACATGTTGAGCCGTGTGCGGAGCATTTTTTAATACGTTCTCTGTTTTATCCGCATCGCCATTTTCAACAGCAAGGATTTCATCTTTTATAGAAATTAACGCTTCACAAAAGTGATCCAGTTCAAATTTGGTTTCACTTTCTGTAGGTTCGATCATCAGTGTCCCTGGAACGGGGAATGACATCGTGGGCGCATGGAAACCATAATCCATCAATCGTTTAGCGACATCTTCATCGGTTATTCCACTGGATTTTCTAAAGGGACGCATATCTACTATAAATTCATGACCCACCATTCCATTTTGGCCTGTATATAAAATATCAAAATGTGCGCTCAATTGTTTGGCCATGTAGTTTGCGTTGAGAATGGCCACTTGGGTTGCTTTTTTTAGTCCCTTGTTACCCAACATTTTTATATACGCCCATGATATGGATAGAATACTAGCGCTGCCAAAGGGAGCTGCTGAAACAGCTTTGACACCTTCTTTACCGCTGGTGCTTACAATCGGGTGACCGGGCAGGAAAAGAGTTAAATGATCTTTTGTAAAAATGGGACCCATGCCGGGGCCACCACCACCATGAGGAATACAAAATGTTTTGTGCAAATTAATGTGGCACACATCGGCGCCAAAATCTGCCGGTTTACATAAGCCCACCATGGCATTCAAATTGGCGCCGTCCAAATATACCTGGCCGCCATGATCATGAATGACATTACATACTTCCTTGATATGGGCTTCAAACACTCCATGGGTGGAAGGATACGTAACCATAAATGCTGCCAGATCATTGCTATGAACTTCGGCTTTTGCTTTGAGGTCAGCCATATCGATGTTGCCGCCTTCGTCACATTTTACGACAACTACTTGCATACCATTCATAACTGCACTTGCGGGATTTGTACCGTGGGCTGAGGCGGGGATCAGGCACACATTACGATGCTCATTTCCATTGGCTCGATGGTAAGCGGCAATGACTTTTAGCCCGGTAAATTCGCCTTGGGCACCGGAATTTGGTTGAAATGAATAGCCCTTAAAACCAGTCATGTCACAGAGCCAACCACCTAATTCTGATATAATATCTTTATATCCTTTAGCGTGGTGTACCGGGGCAAAAGGATGGAGGTAAGCAAACTCCGGCCAGGTGATACCCATCATTTCTGATGTTGCGTTTAATTTCATGGTACACGAACCAAGGGGAATCATACTAGTGGCCATGGACAGGTCTTTCTGCTGAAGCTTATATATATAACGCAGCATTTCCGTTTCAGAGTGATGAGTATTAAATACGGGATGGTCTAAATAAGTGGATGTTCTGCTGAGAACATGTTGAATTGGTGTACCACTAGGATCAATGGGTTCTGCAGCGAACACATTGAGAATATCTATAATATTCTCTTTATTTGATGTTTCATCTATTGTTATCCCTAATGTGCCATCACCATAATCGCGGAGGAGCATGCCAGCTTCTGTAGCTTTCTTCACGCAGTTTGAATCAGCTTTAAAACGAACAGTATCAAAAAAATGATCATGGATAAATTCATAACCAGCATTTTTAAGGGAAGCAGCCAGCATGGAGGTTAAATAATTTACGCGTTCAGCAATGCGTCGAATGCCTTGAGGACCATGATAAACAGCGTACATGCTGGACATAATGGCCAATAGAACCTGGGCTGTACATATATTAGATGTGGCGCGGTCCCTGCGAATATGCTGTTCACGGGTCTGCAGTGCCATACGCAGGGCCGGACTGCCATGGACATCTTGAGATACACCGATGATCCTGCCGGGGATTTTGCGTTCATATTTATGATGCGTTGCAAAAAAAGCAGCGTGGGGACCACCATAACTCATGGGTACACCAAAACGCTGGGAACTGCCTACAACAACATCAGCTCCCCATTCACCCGGTGGTTTAAGCAGTGCCAGGCTCAACAGATCTGCGGCTACGGCGACAAGGACTCCCGCTTCATGGGCTTGGTCACATATTTTAGAATAATCTGAAATTCGACCATCGGTAGCAGGATATTGAATAAGGATACCCAATGTATCATCATTAAACTCAAAATCATGCTCATCAGCAACAATCAGAGTTAAGCCTATGGGTTCCGCCCGTGTTTGCAGCACAGCAATGGTTTGCGGATGGCAATCTTTCGACACAAAAAAACAATTTCGTTTGGGACTCAAACGGGCGAACATGGCCATGGCTTCAGCAGCAGCAGTGGATTCATCCAAAAGGGAAGCATTGGCAATATCCATTCCGGTCATATCACAAACCATGGTCTGGAAATTCAAAAGCGCTTCCAATCTGCCTTGGCTGATTTCAGCCTGGTAAGGAGTATATTGTGTATACCAGCCCGGATTTTCCAGAACATTCCGCTGAATAACAGGTGGTGTAATTGTCCCGGTATATCCTTGTCCTATATAAGAACGAGTTACAGTGTTTTTTCCGGCGATGGCCCGCAATGTTTTAATCGTATTCAGTTCATCAACTGCAGCGCCGATATTGAGGGGTGCATCATCCAATATTTCCGCTGGAATCGTCTTTTGGACAAGTTCATCTAGGGACGTAAGCCCAAGGGTATCCAGCATGATGGTTATTTCCTCATCATTTGGTCCTATGTGCCGGGCAGAGAAATTGTCTGCTGGAGGTAAGTGTTTAAACATGGATGGTATTATTGATAGACGTAAAATCAGTCAAGTAATTTAGGGTGTTTTGTTTTAAACTTTCGAAAAGATAATATTCAAAATTACAGTATTTATACCATGTCTTTAAAATCAATCAATCCTGCCAATGGCGAAGAAATCGCTGCCTATAAAGAAATGTCGACAGATGAAGTTGATGGTATTCTAACCTCTGTAAATGACGCTTTTAACTCATGGCGCAAAACATCTTTTTCTATTCGAGGAGAATTATTGAAGAATGCCGCTGCGATATTGCAGTCAAATAAAGAAGCATTTGGACGGCTCATGAGCTTGGAAATGGGTAAACCCTACAGCCAATCTTTAGCAGAAGTGGTTAAATGTGCCAAGGGATGTGAATACTATGCTGATAATACGGAAGAAATTTTAGCGGACAGGATCATCGAGACAGATGCCTCAAAAAGCTATGTATCTCATCAGCCCATAGGCATTGTCCTGGCTGTCATGCCCTGGAATTTTCCTTTCTGGCAGGTGTTTCGCTTTGCAGCTCCAGCCCTCATGGCGGGGAATGTAGGCGTTTTAAAACATGCATCAAATGTACAGGGCTGTGCTCTAGCAATTGAAAATATCTTCGTCGAAAGCGGCTTTCCTGAAAATGTGTTTCGCACCTTAGTGATTGGTTCAAAACATGTTGAGAATGTTATTAATAATCCACACGTGAAAGCGGTAACCCTCACAGGCAGCACACCTGCAGGAAGAGCAGTTGCCTCTCAATCTGGTGCGGCATTAAAAAAGACAGTCCTGGAATTGGGCGGCAGCGATCCCTATGTTATATTAAAAGATGCTGATCTGGATCAAGCTGTGGAAGCTTGTGTCATCGGACGCCTGTTAAATACGGGGCAGAGCTGTATTGCCGCAAAGCGATTTATTGTAGTTACAGACGTTTTGGCAGATTTTCAGGAAAGACTGATTGATGAAATGAGGGTTAAAAAATGGGGTGATCCCTTTGAAGAGGATGTTGATTTGGGCCCCATGGTGAATGAAACAGCCCGTGACGAAATTCATAATCAAGTATTGATGAGCGTAGAAAAAGGTGCAGCCATACTATTGGGCGGAAAAGTCCCTGATAATCCTGGCGCTTATTATCCTGCAACTGTTTTAGGCAATGTCCGTCCGGGAATGCCCGCATTTGACGAAGAACTCTTTGGACCGGTGGCGGCCGTCATTGCTGCAGAAAATGAAGCAGAAGCCATAAAATTAGCCAATCAAACACCTTTTGGTCTCGGTGCAGCTGTTTTTACAAGTGATATTAAAAAAGGTGAAAAAATAGCATCAGAACAGTTGGAAGCCGGCAGCTGTTTCGTGAATGATTTTGTACGCTCTGACCCCCGACTGCCTTTTGGTGGGATCAAAGCGTCCGGTTATGGACGGGAATTATCGTCAAACGGCATCCTTGAATTTGTCAATTCCAAAACAGTTTATATACGCTAAATTTAAATTAATTTTTTATTTCTTGTTTATTCTAATAATGTAGTTAATTTCACCCCCGATTTTTAAGAGATATAGATAGAAATAAATTATCCTTTCTTTTGCTTAAAACATCGGAATTTTTTTGTGCTTTACAAAAAATAAAATATTGAAGAACCAACTAACCAAGGAGACAAAATGCGTATCCTTAAAACAATATTAATTGCATCGTTATTTGTCGCTTCGGCGTTTGCAGCTGTTTCAGGGACGGTTTCTGATGCAAAAACAGATGAACCCCTTGTAGGTACGTCTGTGTTTGTAAAAGGTACTTTTGTGGGTACCACTACAGATGATAGAGGAACATATTCATTAGATGCTTCACCGGGTGACGTTCTTGTGGTAGCTTATATTGGCTATAAAACACAGGAAATCGTTGTCGGAGAAGGAGTACTTGACATTGCTCTTGAAACAGACGTTTTAAGACAAGACGAAGTTATTGTTACTGGTCTGGCAACCACGGTAAAACGCCGAAATGCCGCCAATGCCGTTGCTGTCGTTTCGGGCGCTGATTTAGTCAATGCACCGATCCAAACACTCGATCAAGCATTGAGCGGACAGTTTGCCGGTGTAAACGTTCGCCGCAATACTGGAGCTCCCGGTGGTGGTGTTAATGTCAATCTCCGCGGTACATCAACGCTCACAGGAAGCACACAACCATTATACGTGATTGATGGAGTAATTATTAACAACGATGCCAACCAATCAGGTGTTGATGTAATCACAAAATCCACTGGTGCGGGTAGTGAAAGGCCCCAGGGCCAACCCACCAATCGTATTGGTGACATCAACCCCAATGATATTGAAAGCATTGAAGTATTGAAAGGTGCCAGCGCCGCAGCCATCTATGGGGCTAAAGCCTCCAATGGTGTGATTATTATCAATACCAAGCGAGGTCGCGGAGGTAAAACAAAATTCAATTTTTCAACTCGTACTGGTCAATCATCTCTTCTAAAAAAGATGGGCCACCGTGTTTTTGAAGACTATCAAGAAGCTGAAGATCAATATGGAGCAGACATTGCATCATTAGGAAATAATTCAAGCGGCACTTGGGCTGGAAACGATTTTGACTACGAAGAAATCCTTTATGGCGAAGAGGGGAAGTTAACAGAGCACACATTAAGCGCCATAGGCGGTAATGAAAGAACCCAGTTCTATTTTGGTGGTCAATATATGGATGAGGGCGGTATTATTGTAAATACCGGTTATAAGAAAATGTCGGGCCGAATCAACGTTAGTCACCGCTTCAGTGAAAAAGCAAAGCTTTCTATAGCTACGAATCTTATTCGCTCTGAAGCAGATCGTGGCGTTACTGGAAATGATAATACCAATATGACCTATGGGTTTTCCATTGGTTTTACACCCAGTTTCATTGATATAACGGACTCAGATGGTGATGGTGTGTTTCCAGACAATCCAACAAACCCGTCCAACCCGTTGGAAACTGCTGAATATTTTGTGAACAATGAATTAACGCATAGAGCACTGGGTTCGCTGACGTTCGATTACAACCTTTTTAAACAGGCAAACCAAAGTCTTAGCTTTTTAGGTGTTGGCGGTGCGGATTTTTACAACCAGGAAAATGAAGTATTTATACCACCATTCCTGCAGATCGAAGAATCCAATGATGAACCGGGTCAAGCTGTGATGACCACGACAGATAACTTGAACACAAACTTGTCATTGAACCTCGTTCATAAACTGAAGATGTCTGGCATGAATTTCAATACCACCGCAGGTCTCCAATATGAGACCTATGACTGGAATTCAGTTTTTGTTCATGCTACAGGCATGATTCCGACCCAGACCAACGTGGATAAAGCCAGCTCTCAATCTGTGTATCATGACAGATCTAAACGCCAGGATCGTGGACGATTCTTCCAGGAAGAAATCACTGTTGGTGACAATATCTATCTGGCTTTCGGTTTGCGCGGTGATGTGTCCAGCACCATGGGTAATACTGAAGAATACCAATGGTATCCCAAATTGGCTGCTTCGTATCAATTTGGTGAATTTGCAGGAATATTCGACAACTTAAAGCTTCGTTTTGCTAATGGCGAAACAGGAAACATGCCCCAACCAAGAGCAAAGTTTACCACCTTGTCATCTTCTAATATAGGTGGTATCAACGGACTTATTCCTGCGTCAACAAGAGGTAATTCTGGTATTAAACCGGAACGCACCGCAGAAACAGAATTTGGTGCAGACTTCTCTGTAATGGGAGGCTTGGCGACTGTGGAGGCAACCATGTATACACAGAACATCACAGACCTTATTCTTCTGGTAGACCTGCCTGCTTCATCTGGCTCGCTCTATGGCTGGGAAAACGGTGGAGAAATGGAAACGAAAGGGACTGAGCTTACGCTGGGGCTGAACCCAACACAACTTGTCAGCCTGGGAGGCTTGGACTGGAATTTCCGAATGAATTATTATACATCAGAATCTAAGGTTACAAAGTTGACGGTGGATCCTTACAATTTTGGTGGTTTTGCCACATTTCTGGGCACGTACCGCATTGAAGAAGGATGGTCACCTACAGCTATTGTGGGATCAGAAACAAATGCAGATGGAAGTTATCAAAAACTGGGTGATGAAAATCCTGATTACAGGATTTCTTTCCATAATTCATTCCGGTTGGGTCCAGTAGAACTTGCCTTTTTGATCGATCACAAGGAAGGTGGCCACGCCATTAACCTGGCCAACCTGATCTATGACCTTGGCGGTACGACAGCCGATTATGAAGAGAATGGCGGCGACCGACTTGGTGGTTTGGGTACGGTAACACAGCCCTATATCGAATCGACTACCTATACTGCTTTACGGGATATCAGCTTGAACTACACTTTGCCCAGCAGCGTATCTGATCGACTTGGACTGAATTATCTTCAGGTAGGGTTTTCCGGCCGCAACCTATGGTTAGACACTGATTATACGGGGTTGAGCCCTGAAGTGAGTCAGTTTGGTAATGAAGCAGTTGGCGGTTCAGTTGATACGAATCCTTTCCCGCTTTCTAAGAGTATGTATTTCACACTTTCACTCGGATTATAATCCAGGAGGAAATAATTATGAAAACGATTAGAACAAATAAAACATTGAAGATCCTCCCCATGATAGCAGTTCTTTTTTGGGCTGGATGTGAAGATCTGGATTTTCCGGATCCAAATAACCCCACAGATGAGACAGCGACAATTCAAACACTGGTAACGGGAGCCGAAGCTGTCATGCGTCAGGATCTTGGTGTCTACCTCAGGGATCTATTGGTTGTGGGCCGTGAAGCCTACTACCTTGAACCTGCTGACCCAAGGTATACAGCCTCTGTTATCGCCCATGGCAAACCGCCTATAAGGTTATTGCAAATTGTGAGACCATTATGGGTAGTGCAAATGCAGATGCAGGTGCAATAGGGGTCGCTCAAACACTGCACGCCTATAGCTTGATGCGCTTGGTTTACTTGTGGGATGAAAGCGGCGCCCGCTTAAACTATGATGGTGATATTACTGCTGATGTAGCCACCAAAGCAGAAGTGCTGGCCAAGATTGAGAGTCTATTAGATGCCGGTTATAGTGACCTTAATTCTGCAGGAAGTGCTTTTTCATTCTCGCTATCCAGCGGGTTTGATGGTTTTGATACACCGGCAGCGTTTGCTTTATTCAATCGCGGTTTACGTGCCAGGGTAGCTGTCCATCAAAATGATTGGAGTGCAGCCCAAACGGCTCTAGACAATTGTTCAGCCTGGGCAACCTCCTCTGATCCGGATGAAGGTGTGTACCATGCATTCAGTTCTGGTGCCAATGATCAGGGTAATGAAATGTATGAAGATCCTACAGCCACAACGATCAAATTAGTGGTCCATCCCACCTTCTATACGGATGCAGATGCAGGTGATTCTCGCGTAAGCGATAATGTTGTCGTTAGGGCTGACACCATTATCTACGATGAACTGGAAAGCTATTTGGCTCCAAACCTGTATAGCAGCTCCTACGATCCGGTTCCGATAATGAGAGCCGTAGAACTGCAGCTGCTTCAGGCTGAAGTTCATATCGGTAATAGTGATTATTCATCTGCTGAAACAATTTTGAATAGCATTCGTACCGCAGCAGGAGTAGCTTCGTATTCTGGAACAGATGCCAGCAATGCCGTTGATCGTGTGCTTCATGAAAAACGCTATTCGCTTTTTCTTGAAGGTCATAGATTGGCAGATATGAGACATTATGGGAAAACAGATGAGCTGCCCATTGATCGGCCAGATCGCGGGGATACTATAGTAACATTCCCTATTCCGGAAACGGAAACACCTGGTTAAGTCATTATTAATTAATTAAAACACCAAAGGCCTCAATTGAGGCCTTTGGTGTTTTATAGAGAAAAGGAGAATACAATGAGGAAATTTATTCTTATTTCTTTCACCTTCATATGGGTGCTTTCAGCTCAAAACAGTGAGATAGATAAATTGGTAAAAGGGTTGTTGGGTGATACTCCAATAGAAGAAGATTTAAAAGAACTTTGTGATGTTATCGGTGGTCGGCCAACTGGGTCTATAGCTAATATTCTGTCCATAGACTGGGGATTAGAAAAATTCCAAAAGGCGGGAGTTAGCGTTAGCAAAGAGGCCTTTACGATGCCGGGCCTTTGGCTTGAAAATGAGTCATCCGCCAAAATTAGCGGTGCTGCAGAATTTGATCCAAGAGTTGTAGCCCTAACCTTTTCTAAAGGAACCCACCGCACGGGTTTAAGAGGAAATCTTGTAGATGGTGGACATGGTACGATGGATGATTTTGCAAGACTGGGTGAGAATGCAAAAGGGAATTTTGTGCTTGTTGAAACTGATGAATTACTTGATATAGACGGTCTTTTTAAAGAATATGCCGATGCAGTACTGATAGAAGATTTAGCATATAAAGCAGGTGTAAAAGGATTGGTTTATATGTCTTCTCGTCCCATGCGGCTGCTTTATCGTCATAATGCATCAAGAAGCTTCGAGAATTCTTTACCCATGGTTGTTATGGCCAGAGAAGATGCTAAGCGCTGCCTGAGAATATTACGTAATGATAAATCACTGTCTCTTTTGGTAAAAATAAACGTAAGAGAAGGCGGCCCTTACAAATCTTATAATGTTGTAGGAGAAATCAAAGGCTCTGAACGACCTGATGAAGTAGTTATAATTGGAGCACATTTGGATTCTTGGGGTCTTGGAACGGGTGCAAACGATAATGGTTGTAATGTTGCAATGATGATTGATATAGCCCGACAAATGATAAAGCTGGACATAAAACCAAAGAGAACGATTAGATTCGCTCTTTGGAATGGTGAAGAACTTGGATTGTATGGATCCATGGCTTACACCGAAAAATATGAATCACAGCTTGATAATCATGTTATGGCAATGTCAGTAGATATTGGGAGTGGCCCAATTACTGGTTTTTTTACTGGTGGTCGCCCAGATGTATTAGATGCTACAAACAAGATTATGGATTCTTTAACGGATCTAGGGATGTTTACAAATATTGATATTCCTCTTGTAGGAACAGATAATTTTGATTTCATGATGCATGGAGTTGGAAATCTCATTGCAAATCATGAGCCAGCAAATTATGCGCCAAATTATCATGCTGAATCTGACACTTATGATAAAGTCAACTTGCAGGCATTAAAGCACAATTCGGCCATCGTAGCAGCAGTCACCCTTGGATATGCCAACGACTTCAATATTGATCTTCCGCGGCAGTCAAGGCAAGATATTGAAAAACTGGTTGAATCTACTGACCTTGAGCAACAGATGAAATCCATGATGGGTATATGGTACCAGTGGGTAGATGGCAAACGAGGAAGATAAAAGTATAATTTTTATTGAGAGAACGGGATAATCTGAATTAAGAAAAAAATATCTTTTTTGCTAAAAAAGGGCTCATTTGAGCACTTTTTTTTATTTCTTGATATTTCAAAAGATAGGGTTGAAATTCTGTCGGAACTGTA
>JYMV01008633.1_pt1 | contig 10462 bp, 5 predicted proteins | sample 338911 | NCBI WGS metagenome assembly JYMV01 (sample SAMN03354496, study PRJNA234377) | hydrothermal vent metagenome | biome: Deep sea; feature: Hydrothermal plumes at the Eastern Lau Spreading Center, Western Pacific Ocean; material: Seawater | place: Tonga | collected 2009 | depth 2000 m m
AGAGACACTGGCAACATTGGGCACACAAGACACAAGACGAAGACAAACAAAACAAAAAACACAACACAATGTGTGTTGGACACCACTATTGATTAACTAATTAACTAATTTATTAAATATCTATATATTATCTGTGTCACAAATGACCACGAGTATGTTCCGTTAGTCGTACTCAAAATCCGGTCCTTCCCTCATTCATAACTTATCACAGGGTTTGTAAAAAGAGTAACACGACAGGCGCCACTTGTAGAGCAGGAGCCACTTGCCCTTCTAGAGCACCCGAGTTTAACCCGGGTTTCAGTGGGGTTCGTGTTACTCGATCTTTAGCTTTCTCTGTAGTGTATTATATATCATTGTTTGTATTTTTTTCCATTTTGTGTGGCCATTGTGCTGCGATATACGGCTTCTCCTTACCCCTTTGACATCTTCCAACCTGTCTTATGCGAATGCTTTTGAAAAGTTAATTAGCAATTTACCACATTTTACTTAATCTCAGAAATATAAAACTGAAAATAAACGCTAAGATGGAAACTTATAAATTCAAGTTGTGTTGATGAAAACATCCACCCAAAAGCCCATACAGAGCCCTGTTGTATACTTTCATGATTTAGCGTATGTTCATGTAATGAATACTACTAAAATACTGCTCATGTAATGTTAAACATCAATCAATCAAAGATGTCGTCGTGGCCGTGATCGCATGATAGTTGGATTTACAACTACCTATACAACCAGTGTCTATCATTGATAACGCTGTGAGTTCGAATCCCGTTCAGGCGAGATGTACTCGATACAACATATGTGATAAAGTTTGTCAGTGACTTGCGGCATGTCAGTGGTTTTCTCGGGTACTCCGGTTTCCTCATACCAATAAAACTGTTATGACTGAAATATTATTGAAAGTGGCGTAAAACACCATAATCCTCCTCCACCTCTTCAATCAATCAACCTATCAAAATGAACATATATTGGATGCCTATGCAAATATTAACTACGCATGGATATAGAAACTAAAATATTTTGCAAATTCCATGCGCAAATGTTACGATCCGCCTTCACACTTATCCACGGGTGAGAACGGTAACTGGAATCGTTGGGTTTGGTCAATTACGTTCCTCATAATAATATCATTTTCAGTTACACAGTCTAAGGTTCACATTTCAATCCGTGTAAAAATATTTACACAGTTCACTGAAAAGATTAAATGCGATCTCCATAAATTTTCTGTGCTTTTTTTGCATAACCCCAAAGCATACACATGTCTATTTTATGAATATGAATGTCGTACAAATTGGCGTTTTGTATCAAGCATTCAGATTTGTTGCCGATATTTCTGACTGCATCCAGTTAAATCCGTCATCGTGTGACCATGAAAAATCAGCTACCACAATGGAGGATGCGGAAGAGTGGAGGCAGATCGTAACACATGGCTAGGGAAGATGCAAAATGCGTAAACATAGATATTAAATACCTCCAAGTAGAAAACTGTCAATACAGTGCTGTGAATCACAATAACATGTCTCTCCTTTAGTATAGGAATGTGATGAACACTCTGGTTTCTGAAACATAACGGCAACATATTTCTATCAATTATGTTATATGTGTTACTCGATCTTTAGTTGTATGTGTATGTTTTGTAGATCGTTCCTTGTCCTTTTGTATTTTTTTTTTTGGTCATTGTGTTGTCTGTTTTTCGATATACAGATTCTGATTATCCCTTTGGTATCTTTAAACTCTTATTATATTGTTAGTCTACGGTGAACCTCCATCACACCATAGTACCTAATTTTGTCTTTGACACTGACTTATCTTCGTGTTTCAAGTGATTCAAGCGGCAAAAATCGTGATTTTCGTCGGTGATAAATTATGTATATGACAAAACCTTATGATAAATCAAACTATCAGTAACAATGTTTGATCCACACAATAGGTGTAATGTTACTTTATTACAAAAAAGATCTCATACAAAGGTAATTAGATGATGCCATTGATGCATAGTTAAATCTCATAAATACAGGAGTGTTGAGGTTATAACGTGCTTCCTTTTTTCTTTTGTTAATTTTCTCTTTCGTGTTGAATCCTTTATGACTGATATCCTCTCGCTTTGTTCGTTTCTGGTGATCTTTGCACAGCCGGAACTTCGCATAAGTTTGTATATCGTCGAATGGGCTCAAATCAGAGAACATTTGAATACAATGACCCGTTTGTTGAATTACTGTAACGATCTCATCATCTCTTATTCTGTACAAATGGGGCGAGTTCGACTCTCAATGAATTAGAAACAATAGGTTTTTACTCATTTGGATGGAAAGCTACAACAGAATGTTGATTGTTAAAATATATCGTATTGGTGCTTTGTTTTACTTTGTATTACAGGGTATTTAACATATTGATGTATTATGAATCAATCAAAGTCGTTTTAAAGCGGGAGTACCATAGATGGATTTATGATTGATTTATGATTTCTTGTGTTTAACGCCACTTTCAGCAATATTTCAGCTATATCATGTCGACCAGTTTTAGTGGTGGAATAAGTCAGGGTACCCGGAGAGAACCACCGACCATGGGCAAGCAACTGGTAAGCTTTATCACTTGCGGCTGTGAGTCGAGTGTACTCTTTTTTGTAATTTACAAAGCCGGGCGCGAACCCACGCCGTATTTGTGATAGGCTTGTATGAGTTGTTAGGTAATCCAACTACCAAACTCATTGGGCCACACGGCCCTCACCATAGATGAAATATGGAAAGCTTGGAGATACCAAGGAGATAATCATCAACCTTAGACCAAAGAACAGAACATATAATGGCATATACAAAACCAGACAAACTGATATGCAAAACACTACACAGGAGGTTAAGATTACTTCGTTTAATGATAAATGATGCAAGTCATCACTTCGAAAGTTTTACGGTCGCCACCATGACTTGGTTGACCGTTATTGAATATATGTGTTACAAATGACCACGGATATGATCCTCTTGTCGTAAAAACCTCTCGGTCCTTTCCTCATTCATAACTTATCATCGGGTTTGTAACTAGATTAACACAACGGGTGCCAGTAGTGGAGCAGGAACTGCTTACCCTTCTGGAGCACCTGAGTTCACCTCCGGTTTTTATTGGGGTTCGTGTTACTCGATCCTTAGTTTTATGTGCATGTATTGTAGATAGTTGTTTGTCCTTTTGTCCTTTATCTTTTGGCCATTGTGTTGTCTGTTCCTTTTCGATATACGGATTCTGATCATTACCCCTTTGGTATCTTCAAACTCCTCATATATACATGTAATAAGAAAATAAATTCCGTACTTGAAAGAGTGGCTGGGATAAGAAAAGTTGCAGATACCAAAAGGGTAATCAGAAACTGGATTTAGGGCACACTATTCCGCATTTGTATGTAGTTGTCCTGTTAAAATTGAGTACATTGAACTACTAACAAAGTTTGCAGATATAAAAGGGGTAATCAAAAGCCGTAAATCGAAAAACACACAATACAAAAGGAAAAAAACAAAAAGGACCAACAATGAACTACAAACAAAACACAGAAAACTAAAGATTGAGCAACGCAAACGCAACAAAAACCGGGAATGAACTGATATGCTTCGGAATGGTGAGTAGTTGCTGCTTCACTAGTGGCGACCGTAGTTTCTATTCTCTCAGGAAAACGTTTCAAACTATGACAGATTGAAATGATATAAAATGATATAATGTAACCGAAAGACAAAACTAATCATGTTGATATAGAGTACACTGTCAAATCAATCAAATATGTTGATCACTTACATGGTGTTTGGCGTCACAACGAGAATTGAAACTACTCAACGATGACAATAGACATACCTGTAAAAATAGAAATATTTATTTAGTCAATACTACAAAATGTTGAGAATAAGTAAGTTTTTCGAGCTGTTTTAAGTGCACTCGAAAACAAAACGATTCTATCCTTTTAACAATAATGTAAAGATATATGAAATTAAAGAAGTCTGCATTGATGCAAATATATCCTGGGGCCGTCGTTCCCGTGACCGTATGGTAGTTTAATTTACAACTACCTATGCAATTAGTGCCTATAACCACTGATGTTGTGAGTTCGAATTTCGATCAGGGCGAGGTGCACAACATTATGTGATAACGTTTGTCAGTGACTTACGACAGGTCAGTGGTTTTCTCCGGTTTCCTCCACAAATAAAACTGACCGCCACGATATAACTGAAATATTATTGAAAGTCACTATAAAACCAAACCGAAAGCAAGCCTATGGATATATCTAGCGGCCAAGCAAAACTAAGCGAATGTTAAAAATACTGCTAATATACAGATTCGAGTCAAAAGACCACACACTGTCTGCGAAATGATATAAATAAAGTTAGAATAAAAGCTGGGTCAGTGCATGCTCTTAGTTAACACTACAAAATGAGCGTTAGGAAGAAACAAATCAATCATGCATAATCCACTGATATAGGCATCATAAGGCTCAAGACACAGACCGACGGCAAGCAAAAATATAAATGTAACTTTTATGGATTTTTTCATTAAAAGTTTAGAAGGGAGTCTATCATTTGTTAATATCTAAAGAAAATATTCACTTACGTCAGCTCCAGTACACATATGACCATGACAATTATAACCAGAGGATGTCTTTCCTAAAACAGTAATAATGGAACAAATCAGAATAAAACAAATACATGTATTATCTACTTTTATATCTATCTCTCTATTATTGAAACATTATTGACAATGCCAACTTAAACTATTATTTATAAAGGATACCATTGAAAGTAAGCTGAATGACTTTCATGGATTATCCAAATGACAATTATCAACATTTAATCAAATGACATGAACATTTCAAACAATAATTAAAATGTGTTGCTTTAGCTTAGATTAATTAGAAATTTTAAATATTTTGCTTTTTATCTTATCGTTACTTGATATTTACCTGTTTTATATGTGTGTATTGCGTCATCAATACATGTTTGAGTGCCACAGGTGCATGGGTGATTTGTTCTAGGACCAGTGTTAGTACACGCCGGGTAATGACTTAAAGCTGTCTGAGAAACAGAAATATATAATACATGTAGATATTAATATACAACAGAATAGAATAAACATTTACATATTAAGATATTCTACCAGCTTCATGCATTCTGAAACAAAATATGCTTAATTATACATAAAACAAATATAACTAACCTTATTCCATACACACGTCTTTCAAATCACCAATTAATCAATAGATATGCCAAATTAGAGAAACATGTCAAAAACTGGCTTAAACGTTACTAAAGATAAGCAATATTTATCTGTGAAACAGATGTGAACATCTTAAAATTGTGTTTCAATGAGGAATAAGTGTGTAAGTAAAAACCACTCATTAACTATTAGTTTTATACCTGTGAGATACAGCATATTTATCTATGAAACAGACGTGAACATCTAAATATTGTGTTTGAATGAGGAATAAGTGTGCAAATAAAAACCACTCATTAACTATTAGTTTTATACCTGTGAGATACAGCTTCCATGTATCCCTCTACTGTTAACGGCTAATGCACAAATCTGAAAGTAAAAATAATGCGAAATTTGAGACTTCAATATATTATAGTTACAATAGCAACATTCGTTCAAACATACATTTTGTACATGAAAATATAGCATTATTTTTAACAAAATGTTGTTTTTCCTTTACATATATACATGGTTTATTTCTCTCAGGCGCAAATGATGCCATAACCATGGTTACATATAACATCTTGGTTAAATTGAAGTCATCACCTCGAAGGTTTTACGGTCGCCACTATGACTTTGTTGACCGTTCTGAAATATCTGTGCCACAAATGACCACGGATATGTTCCACTTGTAGTACACACTTTTTCCTTTGGTCATTGTGTTGTCTGTTCCTCTTGATATACGGATGCTAATTACCCTTTGGTACCTTCATACTCTTCTAACTATTAAACAGTTACAAAATCATACTTGCATGACCGCATAATATCACTAAGAGGTGAGGTTTGTGCTTATAAAACTAGTTTACATGTAATTCCACCACTTTTTATTGAAGTCCCTATGTCAAGCCTGGGCAATGAACGTGTGTGTGTGTGTGTGTGTGTGTGTGTGTGTGTGTGTGATGGCGGGTATTGATCTGGTCTCTTTCTAGTATTTTATTACATCTTCATAACAGAATAAAAACGTATATATCAAATTTAGTGCGCGCGGCGCGTTTCGGGAATAACTGTCATCAGTTACGCTCAGAATCAAATTAATAGAAAGCCAAATAACTTAAAAATGTTTGTGAACATTAAACCCAAAGGGTCTAAACAGGATAGTCAAAGTCGGCTAAAGTCACCTATGCATGAAGGTGAAGAACACTAGTTTTGATAATATTTATAGCATTTATCTCCTTGTCATTGGCGAAACACCGCCTACTGGGCGGATGATACCCTTGGGGACTTATTAATATATCTTGTCTTTTATGTCTGTATAATTCAATAACGACGTATAGTGATTTATATCTCGATGGCCTTTCTAGTTACTATTGAAATATCTTTATTTTTGCTTTATTGTGCTCTGCATATTTACCAATGAACATTCTACCTGATATATGTTTTTTTCTGACAATGCCATACATAGCCATAGTACCACCGAAAACTCCGTGGGGTCTCTTTCTTGTTACCTCAAAGTACATACGAGTCTATAGAAATGATATCTGGAAATATTACACATATAGCTCCTGAACTAATTAATTCAAATATTGATAGCTACTGTGGTATAAAGTATGGTTGAATGCAATCACGTAAAAAATGTAAACTAAAATTACCTACCTCTCGCGCATCACATCTATGACTATGACAATTCAAATGACTTCTTGTCTGTGCTGCAAAAATATATAAACGAACGTTTTGAAGATACCAAGAGAGTAATTAGAAACCGTCAGTCGGAGAAGGACAGATAATACAAGAGCCAAAAGACAAAGTGCAAAAATACTAGCAATCATCGACACATCACTACACAGAAAGCTAACGATTGAGCTGCACGAACCCAACTAAAAACCAGGATTGAAGTTAAGTGAACGTATAAGATGAAAGAGCTCTGAATATCAGTAATACTAGATAGTTCAAGATAACAGAATAGCGCAAGTTGGTTGAAAGATTTCATTGCTAGAGATCTTTGAACGAATGTCATAACGTAAAGAGGACATGATGCTTCATTATCAAGCAATACGAGGATTGTCAAGTTACCCATGCTACCCATTGTCTTTTACGTGAAAGGAATAATTGTATGTCCTTCAGATTACGGCTTTTTATTTACTCTTGGGCATCTTCAACATTGCCGACGTTCGTTTAACTCTGAAAAAAGTATTCTAAAATGATAATCGTGAGAGACAAACTAACTGTGATTGTTAACTCATTTCATATAGCTATCAATCTCGTTAAAACTTAATCCTATTTAATGTTCATTGTTCAACTCCACAATCCACATCAACTTTAACTATTTCTTTAATTCTTGGTGTGTTTGCGATATATAACAGCTGATTGATTGATTTGATTGATTTAGTGTTTAACGCCACTTTTAGCAATATTTCAGCTATATCATGGCGACCAGGTTTAGTGGTGGAGAAAGCAGGAGTACCCGGAGAGAACCACCGGCCATGGGCAAGAACTGGTAAGCTTTATTACTTGCGGCTGCGAGTCGAGTGCACCATTTTTGTAATTTACAAAGCTGGGCACGAACCCACGCCGTCTTCAACATGTTTACTGGGAAATATCTTTTATTCGTGAGAAACACATTTTCGTGGATATCAATGCTCTAACCCCATAAACTCATGTAAGAATCCAACAAAGTATATTTGTCCTTTTACTTACGGAGATATCTCTAATATATATAACACGAAGAGGGGAGTTCGAGGCTTAGTCCCATGAAACTAATCTAACCTCCCTACTTTTTATTGAAGTGTCTGTATCAAGCCAGGAAGGTGAGTTGTCATGTATATGTGTGCTAGAGGTATTGATTATGCTTCTTTCTACGATTGCTCTTTTGAATTTTGGAAACGTTTAAACAATGTTATTTTTTTTGTGGTTTTATATCTTTTGATTTTGATATATCATTTCCGGTAACTCGGAATCCCAGAATTTATTAATGTGATGTCTTTTGTGAACAATCCATGAATTCAATTCTATGTTTAGATATTACTATAAAGTTCAAAACTTCAAGTTTGATTGGATCTTACTGAATAAAATTTCCACGTTTTCAAACATTGCTAATCAATTCTATACTGACATCGTGAGCATGTTAACAAAATTGCGCTAGCGTTAAGATTGAAAATAATACCATCGACCATACAGTTCCTGTTTCTTATTACACACCCGTCGTGTTTCTCATATACAAGTCTGGTAGATTTGTTCTCCTTTTTCGTACTGGGCTTTTAATCAGTGGTATACATAATACAATGTAGTTCTAATATTTCAGAGCACAACCACATCGGTGTGTAATGGTTAGCGTGCTCGCCTCGAGTGTGGTAGACCGTGGTCAAATCAACTACTATGATATTGGCTTCTCTGCTAAGCCGGCAGCATGAAGAAGTAAGAGCAAAGACTAGTTGGTTCTGGACCAGGATAATGTTTCCAAGTGGAGTGAAATGGCTACTCGTTGTTTCAGTGAGTTAACATTCTAATATTCCAACTAAGCCTGTTGGTTTAGTACAACGAGGACATCATCATCTAATTGAAATACTGATATAGCTGAAGACTTGCTCACTGGGAGTTAAACACTCACTCACTCACTATAGATCACAATGGTGTAGTGTATTATTTAAATCTAAGACGCCATGACTGGTGGTATATACTACAAATATAAATATTTATAAAAACGAATAAAAAGAAATAAATACCTGCATTATATGAACTTTCTATCGTATCTACGCATGCCTGGTTACTACAGTAACAGGAATTACCAATACGAAGCGCCGTGTGAGAACAGCTAGGGATACGATGACTATAATGGACAGCCTATGACATAGATAGAAAACTCAATGAGTTGTATATTTCCTACACTGTATTAACATATAAAAGGATAATTGTAACATCTAGTTAACACTTTTATATAGTCAAACACGCCTAATGAATAACCTCGTTGTTTTATGTAAATTTGTTGCTGTTTATCTTTGTGGATCTTGCCTTTTATGGTTGTTTTTCTAATAATTTTTGGAATAGGTACTGTGTTTGGGGGTGTTTTTTTGCAAGAAATAATCCTTTGCTATAAATACATATAAAGACTACCTTATCCTAACAGAAATATTGCGTTTCTTTTTTTGTTGATTTATTTTTTCCCACTTGATTTATGATGAATATAGATAACACTTCTCGCGACATATTGAAACTAACAATATGATATAATATCGGATATAAAACAATATATAAGAATTATCCGCCCTACTAACCAGACCCGATTATACGTAATGCAATAAATAGATAAGAACTGTCGATGCTGTTTCTGCTACAAATTAACAATAGATTGATGATTCAACTGCTTATCTTAAATATTTGGATAAATCTGTGAGCGTTAAAACTAAAACACGCTTATGTTTTGAGGAAAAGCTTTCATAATTTGTGTTATTGGACAAATGACGATAATTGTCTAAAAATACTAATCTGTCAGCTCCGCCTTAACACATGCAATTGTTATCGTTATCAGTTGCACACCACGGCAATTAGACAATTACAAAAGACAAAACAAAGCAAAAAAAAAAAACAAACAAACAAGCAAACAAAACAAAAACACAAAAAAAAGAAAGAAAAAAAGATTGGTCCAGTTATCGAGAAGGGTATGTTGGGATCCCATTAGCAGGTTTATCCTCGCCACTATTCTGTGTATGTCCCAAGTCAGAACCTGGATTACTAAAGTCACATGTGGTAAATTGTTTTAGAGTTCAGTGAGTTAAGATGAGAGCTGATTGTTCGTTTTGTTGACATTGGTGAAATTGTTGACCATCACTGTTTAACTTTCTTTTTAAACCTGAACATTAATAAAAACGTAGATATCAAACTTAGTGCGCACGACGCGTTTCAGGAATAACCTTCATCAGGTACCTTCAAAATCGAAAGATTGCATATAATCATTCTATCGTGTAGTATAATGTACATATTATAGACATATCGCCACTATATAACTGAAATATTGTTGAAAGTGGCGTTAAGCACCATAACTTTAACATTAATCTATTATAAACCTGTGTTCAATCAACATTTATATTTTCACACATACCACAGAAATACAAGAACCGTGTAATAATGTACATATTATAGACATATGTTCAGTCAACATTTATATTGTCACACATACCAAAGAAATACAAGAACCGTGTAATAATGTACATATTATAGACATATTATGTTCAGTCAACATTTATATTGTCACTCATACCACAAAAATACAAGAACCGTGTAATAATGTACATATTATAGACATATT
>JYMV01009349.1_pt1 | contig 10462 bp, 7 predicted proteins | sample 338911 | NCBI WGS metagenome assembly JYMV01 (sample SAMN03354496, study PRJNA234377) | hydrothermal vent metagenome | biome: Deep sea; feature: Hydrothermal plumes at the Eastern Lau Spreading Center, Western Pacific Ocean; material: Seawater | place: Tonga | collected 2009 | depth 2000 m m
AGCGAGGCGGGCCGAGACTATTCGGCGGCGATTACGGCGCTGATGACTGGCGAAGCCTACGCGCAATCGGCACGGATTGCTCGTGACCACGGCGGTTCGTTTGATGGCTACGAAAAGAACGAGGAGCCGTTCCTGCGAGTCATGCGGAAGCATCGCTCGGCACTGAAGGATATCGACAGGACAAACGTACCGAGTGAACTCTACGCTGCGGCTAAGCAGTCCTGGAACGACGCGATCGATTTGGGTGAGGAGTATGGCTACCGCAACGCCCAGGCAACCGTACTCGCCCCAACTGGCACGATCGGGTTCATGATGGATTGCGATACGACCGGCGTTGAACCCGACATCGCTCTGGTCAAGTATAAGAAACTCGTTGGTGGTGGCATCATGAAGATTGTCAACCATACGGTACCCATGGCGCTGGACCGTCTGGGCTATACGTCGTCACAGGTCGACGAGATCATTGCTTATATTGATGAACACGAGACAATCGAGGGAGCACCGCATCTGAAGGATAAGGATATCCCGGTTTTTGACTGTGCCTTTAAACCTGCACAAGGTGAGCGGTCGATTCACTATATGGGTCACGTCAGGATGATCGGCGCAACTCAGCCCTTCATTTCAGGTGCTATCTCGAAGACTGTTAACGTGCCGAAGGAGGCGACAGCTGATGAGATTCAGAAAGCCTATGTCGACTCGTGGCGACTAGGCACTAAGGCAGTGTCAATTTACCGTGATGGCAGCAAGCGAACGCAACCTCTCAACACTTCGCGTGATGCTAAGACCGGAGTGGTCGAAGGGCTCCTCGGCCAACCGGTCCGCCGTCGATTACCCGACGAACGTCAAGCGATAACCCACAAGTTTGAAATTGCTGGTCACGAGGGCTACATCACCATTGGTTTGTTTGAAGATGGTTCACCGGGAGAGATTTTTCTGGTCATGGCGAAGGAAGGGTCGACGATCTCTGGGTTCGCTGACGCGTTCGCGCAGGCGGTGTCCTATGCGCTGCAGTACGGTGTTCCTTTGCAGGTATTGGTCGACAAATTTACGCATGTTCGGTTTGAGCCGTCTGGCGTGACGAAGAATCCGGAGGTACGGTTCGCGAAATCGATTGTCGACTACATTTTTCGTTGGATGGCGACAAAGTTTCTTTCGAGCGAGGCGCAATTTGAGGCAGGCGTCAACCAGCTGGTTGCGCCAGAAGGACAACCCGTCAAGGAACCCAAATTGCCGCTCGATCAAACGGCGGGCAACGGCTCGGGTGAACGAGTCGCAACGTTGTTCGCTGCTATCCAAAACCATGAGGATGCGCCGCCGTGTTCGACGTGCGGCGAGATTATGGTGCGCAGCGGTAGTTGCTACAAATGTAATAATTGCGGCTCAACGAGTGGCTGCGCGTAGGTTCGCTGAGCATCAATCGGTACGGGTCGTTGCTGACGGGCAACGGCCCGTTTGTATGTACGTCCTTCCGTATTTTTCGCCTTGAGTTTCTCGCCTTAGGCAGGATAGGAATTGAATGGATCTCGAACTAAACGACAAAATCGCAATTGTCACTGGTTCAAGTAAGGGTCTTGGCTTTGCGAGCGCCAAGGCACTCGTCGAAGAAGGTTGCCGAGTTACGATCTGCGCTCGTAATGCCGATCGGTTGGCTGAGGCTGAAGATGAGTTGAAAGCTGCCTCAGGGCGAATTAACTCTGTGCTAGCTATGCAGGTTGACGTCTCGACGGCCAGTGGTATCTCGGAGCTTGTCGACCAGACCGTTGAAACATTCGGTGGACTTGATATTCTTGTCAATAACGTCGGAAAAGCTGGTGGAGGAGACATTACCGCTGCGACCGACGACGACTGGCACGCTGCATTCAATGTCACTCTGTATCCGGCCATTCGTGCGTCGCGTGCTGCGGTTCCACACCTGCGCAAGCGCAAGGGTGGTGTCATCCTTATGATCACGTCGATTTGGGGTCGCGAATCTGGTGGAAGAATGACCTACAATGCTGTCAAGGCAGCCGAGATTAGTTTGGGTAAGTCGATGGCGCAGCAGTTGGCCCCCGAGGGCATTCGTGTTGTCAGCTTGGCTCCCGGTTCAATTTTGTTCCCTGGTGGCTCCTGGCACACGCGCCAGCAAGAAGATCCAACAGGCATAGCAAAATTCATCGAACACGAGCTCCCATTCGGTCGATTCGGCCGGCCTGAGGAGATTGGTGAAGTTGTCGCTTTTCTGGCTTCGTCCAGGGCCAGTTGGGTTAGCGGAGCCTGTATACCTGTCGATGGCTGCCAGTCTCGTTCTCTGATCTAGTCACCTGCCGATTTTCACATCTGGGATGGCCTTTCTTGATGTTTCCAAACCAGAACGCTCTCTAGAAAGCGATTCGTCTCGCCAGCCCGTTCTCTGGATGAGGGGCGTTACGCTACGGAGGGATTTCGTAGTTACGAAAGCGAATGGATGGTGTTCTATTAGCGTGTGGATACCGGGGGCGAGTGGGAAGTTATCTCGGCACGGTTTGAGAATCTACCGACTTCTTAGCCTTGGACTTTCTCCGTTTGAGCTGTTCTTTCACCGAAGCTACGGTCTGGGAACCGAACTTCTTGGTGAAGCGCTCCACACGTCCTTCAGGGTCGATTAGTTTTTGCTTTCCCGTGAAGAACGGATGACAATTTGAACAGATCTCAAGACGAAGTTCCTTCTTGGTCGACCGAGTCTTCCAAGTGGCGCCGCAGGCGCACCGCGCTTTGACCTCAAAATACTCAGGATGAATCCCTTTCTTCACTGTCTGCTCCCCTCAATTGCAAGCGAAGGGGACATTGTATCATGCACCCGTATGTGTCAATCCAGCTAGCGTCGCCGGTATGTCCGGCGCACCATCACCTGCGATCTGAAACTTGGAGGATCATTTTCCAGAGGTCTTGTAGTCCATCCCCACTTTTGGCCGACACCAATAAAACTCGGCCTCCTGTGCGGCTTCCAATTACTCGTACTACACGTTTTTGCTCAGCCCGTGGCACTGTATCTGCTTTTGTCCCCACCGTTATCGTTGCCAGGCCTTGGTTCTCCAGCCAGGCGTGAGCATCTCGGTCGGACTTGAGATCGGAATGCCGAGAGTCTACGAGGTGAAGTGCCAATGGGACGGAACCGTCAGCACGTGATGGTTCACTGGGTGCTCTGAAATAACTTTCGGTAATCTTCGCGTATGACTCGGCGCGCCGATTTCCTCCTCGCGCGTAACCATATCCCGGCAGGTCGACAAAATCGATCATCTCGACTTGCCTTGCAGTAACCGCAAGCCGTACTCGGTAGATATTGACGAGGTCGGTCTTACCAGGCGAACGGCTCGTGCGAGCTAGTTTGCGGCGTATGAGAGCGTTTATCAGGCTAGATTTTCCTACGTTGGATCGACCGACGAATACAATCTGGGATCTGACTGGAGACCTTGGACTGGCGGTGCCAGGGGTGCTCGAAATCAAATCGACCTGAAGGATTTTCACGGCTGAATGTTCTGGGCGGTGGACTAGCCGTACCCAAGGTCTGTGCTAACTGATCGCAACTCAGTGCGTGATCGTATCGTCCAATGAAGCCGCCGCCGGCTCGGATTCGGCTGGCAGAGTTGCCTGTAGAGGCCGACTCATGGCGATCTTCAATACCTCGCCTATTGTTTCGACCATGTAAATATCGAGCACGTCAGTGACGTTTTTAGGGATGTCCGCCAAATCCTTTTCGTTGTCTTTAGGTAGGATAACACCCTTTAGTCCGGCTCGATGGGCGGCTAACACCTTTTCTTTAACACCACCGATCGGCAGTACTTTGCCACGCAAGGTGATCTCACCAGTCATCGCGATGTCGCGCCTTGTCTCCACGTTGGTAAGCGCCGACACGAGAGCCGTCGCGAGCGTGATGCCAGCCGAGGGGCCGTCCTTTGGGATGGCTCCTTCGGGTAAGTGAACGTGGACATCGGTTTTTCTGTGGAAGTCACTTGGAATTCCCAATTCAACGGCTTTTGCGCGGACGTAACTCATCGCTGCCTGCGCCGATTCCTGCATAACATCGCCCAGCTGGCCAGTGAGTGTCAGTCGCCCCCCGCCCGGCATAAGCGTTGCTTCGGTGACGAGTAGTTCTCCTCCGGCTTCTGTCCAGGCAAGACCAGTTGCCACGCCGACCTCGTTTTGCTCTTCGGCCATTGACGGACGAAAGCGGGGTACTCCCAAGTACTCAGTAATCTTTTCTGCTGTGAACTGTTCGGAGAACTGCTTACCTTCAACTACAACTTTGCGTGCAACCTTTCGACAGACAGAGGAAATCTCCCGTTCAAGGCTTCGGACACCAGCCTCACGGGTGTAGCGTTGGATGATTGTCTGGAATGCCTCATCAGTGAAGGTCAGGTGCTTAGTGGTAAGGCCAGTGGCCTTAATAGCCTTTGGCTCAAGAAACTGTTTTGCGATTTCGATCTTTTCCAGCTCGGTATAGCCAGGAAGTTGGAGGACCTCCATCCGGTCGCGCAACGCCTGCGGCACCGTGTGTAAAACGTTCGCGGTACATATAAATATCACGTGCGACAGGTCATACTCGACATCCAGATAATGGTCGAGGAAGGTGTTGTTTTGCTCAGGATCGAGTACCTCTAGCAGAGCTGCTGACGGGTCACCGCGGAAATCCATCGACATCTTGTCAACTTCATCCAACAAAAAGACCGGATTCAGAGTGGTGGCCTTCTTCATCATTTGGATGATTTGACCGGGGAATGCGCCGATGTAAGTACGCCTATGGCCGCGGACTTCAGCTTCGTCTCGCACGCCACCAAGTGAAAGTCGCACAAATTTTCGGTTTGTGGCCCTGGCGATTGATTTTGCGAGGGAGGTTTTCCCAACGCCCGGTGGCCCGGTCAGCGTGAGAATGGTTCCTTTTGGTTTCTTAACAAGTGTTCTGACAGCCAGAAACTCAAGGATTCGATCCTTAATCTTTTCAAGCCCGTGATGGTCCTCATTCAAAATCTGCTCAGAGCGCTTAAGGTCTCGGCTTTCACGCGATTTCTTGTGCCAGGGCACCGCTATTAGCCACTCGACATAGTTCCGTGACACTGTCGCCTCAGCTGACATCGGAGGCATTGACTCGAGGCGTTTGAGCTCCTGAACGGCCTTCTCTTCAACTTCAGAAGGCATTTTCGATTCTTCAATTTTTTCCTTTAATTCGTCAATTTCGTTTCCTTTATCTTCTTTCCGACCCAATTCCTTCTGGATTGCCCTCATCTTCTCGTTTAGGTAGTACTCCTTTTGGGCTTTCTCCATCTGCTTCCTGACGCGAGATTGGATACGGCGGTCCACCTGAAGTTTGTCGACTTCGGCCTCGATGATGCCAGCAATCCGGCTCAATCGCTCAGTTGGCGAAATGATTTCCAAAAGGTTTTGCTTCTCGTCGACACCGACCTGTAGGTGAGCGGCAATCGTATCTGCTAACTTACTTGGGTCGTCCACCCGCACAGCAGCAACCATTGCATCGTAATGTAGGGTGTTCGACAGTTTGACGTATTGTTCGAAGAGCGAGACTGCCTTGCTCATCGTACTCTCGATGTCATCTCCAGTCTCCTGTTGCTTTTCGATAACCTTGATGACGACGCGATAAAAGCCTTTATCTTCCTTCCACTCCATCGCACGAGCTCGGTCCACTCCTTCAACGAGGACCTTCACATTACCATCCGGAAGTTTCAGGCTTTGCACGATGTTAGCTACACAACCCATTGCGTAGATATCCTTTGGCGCCGGGTCATCGTTTGTAGCATCGTGTTGAGCCGCCAAGAAGATCCGCTTGTCCTTCTTCAGAGCGTGTTCAAGCGCGCGGGTCGATGACGGTCGGCCAATGACGAACGGCATCATCATGTGAGGAAAGACCACAACATCGCGAAGTGGGACGATTGGTATAGTTTCGTAGGAATCCACCATAAGGGCGCTATCTCCGTAAGGCTTATCTGCGCGACGACTGCTTAATTCCGGCTATCCAGCCTTCTCGAACAAGGTAGTCGGCTTGTCTTTGGCTAGGACCACGTCACGCGTAATCGTGCACTCGCGTATCTTCTTCTGGCCAGGCAAGTTGTACATAATGTCGAGCATCAGCTCCTCAATGATCATTCGGAGCCCACGCGCGCCAAGTTTTCGTTCAAGGGTCAATTCAGCAATCGCCGTGAGAGCGTCTTCAGTAAAGTGTAACTTCACGTTCTCATACTCGAGAAGTTTCTGGTACTGACGCGTGATCGCGTTCCGAGGCTTCGTCAATATTTGCATTAGGGCCGATTTATCGAGTTCATGCAGTGTTCCCATGACCGGTAACCGGCCCACGAACTCAGGAATCAGGCCATACTGAATAAGATCGCCGGGCTCCACCAGTTCGAGCGTTGACCCAATATCACGATCGCGCATTGACTTAACTTCGGCACGAAAACCAAGTCCTTTCTTACCAACACGTCGGTTGATGTTCTTGTCGAGCCCGACGAACGCACCACCACAGATGAACAAAATGTTGGTCGTGTCTACTTGGAAAAATTCTTGGTGGGGATGCTTGCGTCCCCCTTGGGGTGGGACGTTAGCGATCGTACCCTCAAGGATCTTCAACAGTGCCTGCTGCACGCCTTCGCCAGACACGTCACGCGTGATTGAAGGGTTTTCGTCTTTCCGGCAAATCTTGTCAACTTCATCGACGTAGATGATGCCCTGCTGACACTTCTCGATGTCCCCGCCGGCCGCTTGCAGAAGTTTGAGGATGATATTTTCGACATCCTCACCGACGTAGCCAGCTTCGGTAAGCGTCGTAGCATCGACAATAGTGAAAGGTACCGACAGAAGCTTCGCTAAGGTCTGCGCAAGCAAGGTCTTGCCAGCACCCGTTGGGCCAACAAGCAAGATGTTAGATTTGGTTAGCTCGATGTCGTTACGGTTCTTGGTCTGTCTTTGAATTTCAATCCGCTTGTAGTGGTTGTAGACGGCAACAGCGAGCTTCTTCTTCGTTTGCTCTTGCCCGATGACGTACTCGTCAAGAAAGTTCTTAATCTCATGCGGTACCGGAAGGGACGATCGGACCCCCGACCGGCTCTCGAAACGACTATCATCAGCGACGATGTCGTTGCACACTTCAACGCACTCATCGCAAATGAACACGGTTGGACCAGCGATGAGTTTCCGCACATCATTCTGGTCTTTGTTGCAGAACGAGCAACGGAGAATCTCCGAGTCACCCTGTTTCTTACCCATGCCTCATGCTCGTCAATCAGTTTACTCAGTCGATCCGAGCTCTCAGTCGCGCTTGCGGATCACCTCGTCAATGATACCGTATTCTTGGGCTTGCTCGGCCGACATGATGTAGTCTCGCTCGGTGTCTTCCTGTATCCGTTCGACCGTCTGACCGGTGTGTTTTACGAGGAGTTGGTTCAAACGTTCGCGAGTCCTGATGATCTCCCGCGCTGCGATATCGATGTCGGTTGCCTGGCCACCCAGGCCAGACATGAGCGGTTGATGGATTACGATCCTAGAATTTGGCAACGAAAAACGCTTGCCCTGAGTGCCGGATGCCAGCAACACAGCACCCATGGACGCAGCTTGGCCGATGCAATAGGTTTGCACGTCTGGCTTGATGAACTGCATCGTGTCGTAGATGGCCAAGCCGGCTGTGATCGCCCCGCCGGGACTGTTGATGTAAAGCAAGAGGTCACGGTCGGGATCCTCAGCCTCCAAGAAAAGCATTTGGGCAATGACTAGGTTCGCGATTGCATCATCGATGGGAGAACCTATGAAGATAATGCTATCCTTGAGCAACCGCGAGAAGATGTCGTAGGCACGCTCCCCGCGGTTCGACTGTTCGACGACCATTGGAATTAGTTGTGCTCGTTCGTCAGTCATGTTCGTTTCTCAACAGATTACCGCACACATCTGCGACTATTTGCTCGTGGCGTCGGTCTCCAGTTGCCTTGAAATATTCCCCCAGTACTCCCCCACCACGATATCGGCAACTTGATGGGATTCCGCACTCAGTGAAGCAACTAATCACACAGTGATGATTTTAGCACGCGACAAGAGCAGGTTCATGGCTTTCTCCCGACGGAGGCCGGTCTCAACTCGCGCCATACCACCTTCTTGTTCCAGTTTTGCACGAACAGTCGCGGCTGGGCGGCCTGCCCGCTGGGCGTAGCGAGCTAACTCACTTTCGATGTCTTGCTCGGACGGGCTGAGTGACTCACGGCGTGCAATCTCGTCGATAACCAAGGCGCTACACACCGCTTCCTGTGCCGGTTTGCGCTGCTGTTCGCGAAACTCTTCCCAGTTAATGTTGGCCTTTTTTGGATCGACATGCTGTTCAAGTAAGCGCCGTACAAATTCCTCGACCCGCCGGTCCACTTCGCGGCTGACGAGAGCCTCCGGTAAGTCGACCGTGACCCTCTCCGCGAGCTGCTTAACTAACTCGGCCCTCACCTGCCGGTCAGCGTCCTGCTCAGCTTCATTCTTGAGGTCCTCAGACACGCGGGTGCGCAACGCGTCTAGGTTCTCGAAATCACCGATGTCCTTCGCGAACTCGTCGTCGAGTTCTGGTACGATTCGACGCTTAATCGCTTTTACTTTTACATCGTAACGGACCATGGTGCCAGCCAGTTCCGACGTTGCGTGATCAACCGGATACGACAGCGTAAACTCCTTTACGTCATCTACATCGAGACCGCATATCTCATCATCAAACCCCGGTGGATTTTCCACTGCACCGATCTCGATTGTGACACCTTTGCGTGTGTCCGGTTTTAACTGCTCTGGTGGCACCGCGGTGGACTTCGGTCCGCTGACAACCTCGCGTGTAAGGTCAAGCACGATCGAATCACCCTGTTCGGCCAGACGGCCGCTTACGGGGTCAAAGCGCGCAGACCGCTCCCGGAGCTGGTTCAGAGTCTTATCGATTGCGTCCTCCTCGACCGAAATGGGTGGTCGTCTGAGCGTGAAGGTCTCATAGTCACCTGGATCGATTGGTGGCACAGTTTCGAAAGTGGCTGTGAACGTGAGCGCGCTGCCTTTGTTGATTACCACGTCGCGGATGTCCGGCGTATCCACCGGCTCGAGGTCGCGTTCACGGAGTGCTTCCTCGACGGCCATTGGGATCAGGTCGTGCGTCACTTCGTGCAAGATTTTTTCTCGGAACCGCTGCTGAATTATTTTGGCAGGCACCTTGCCCGGCCGGAAGCCGGGTATTCTGGCACTGCGTCCGAAATCGCTTGTGACACGATCGATCTTGGTGTCGACGACCTCACTCGGGATTTCTATGGCAATTTTTTTCTGCGTACTACTGATGTCGGTGAACTCGGTTTTCATTTTCTGACGCTTCGATGCTGCGAATTGGTGCGAAAGGGGGGATTTGAACCCCCACAGCCTCACGGCCACCGGATCCTAAATCCGGCGCGTCTGCCAGTTCCGCCACTTTCGCACGCAGTGGACGATGTCGTTCCGGTGTGGCAGGGCACACGGTGGATGATGACGAGTAGAACACCGCCGCCGAGCGTACCCCGCTAGTATAGCCCGGTGCCTGACCCTCAGGCGAGAGGCCGAAGACTCCTTGTAGCTGGTTAAGTAATGCGAGGTTCGGTTCCAAGCATCATCTGGTACCATGGAGCGGTCTTGCGTTTGGTTTTGCGGCCTGTGCTGGGCGCTGCGCTATCCAAGGTCCGCACCTACCCGATGAGGCGAACCGAATGATTGCTAATGACCGCCCGGTGCCCGATAGAGGCGCTCGCTTCCTGATTATCGCCGCCAGTCTCGTTATTGTTCTCGCCGGCTTGCGGGCATCAGGGCAGCTGCTGCTCCCTTTTCTCGTTTCCGTGTTTCTCGCTATCATCAGCCTGCCGTTCCTGGCGGGGTTGCGTCGTTGGGGATTGCCGCCTGTACTGGCCGTTTTGGCGACGGTATTGACGGCTGTGGCTGTTCTGGCCGGCGTTGTGGTTGTCGTTGGGCGGTCCCTTAACGAGTTCACTGCGGCGGCTCCTGGCTACCAGGCACGTTTCCAGGACCTCATAGGTTGGGTGTTGGAATGGCTTGAGGCGCGTGGTGTTGAGACTGCTGGGTGGGGCACACCTGACATACTCAATCCTGCTGGTCTCATGGACCTAGTGGGTGGCACACTCCGAGCTGTGGCGGCCATCGCCCAAAATACGTTTCTCGTTATCCTGACAATGGTATTCATACTCGCCGAGGCAGCAGGCTTTTCTGGAAAACTCAAGGCAGCCTTTGGCGATCAGTCAGACCACGTTGAGCGATTTGGCCGGATTACACGGCAAATCCAACGCTACTTGGCGATCAAGACGCTCATTAGTCTGGCGACTGGGATTTTCGTGGGCCTATGGGTTTCTTTACTTGGACTCGGATTTCCGCTCCTATGGGGACTGGTCGCATTTATTTTCAATTACATTCCCAATCTTGGTTCAATTCTTGCAGCCATTCCGCCCGTACTGCT
>JYMV01007599.1_pt1 | contig 10461 bp, 3 predicted proteins | sample 338911 | NCBI WGS metagenome assembly JYMV01 (sample SAMN03354496, study PRJNA234377) | hydrothermal vent metagenome | biome: Deep sea; feature: Hydrothermal plumes at the Eastern Lau Spreading Center, Western Pacific Ocean; material: Seawater | place: Tonga | collected 2009 | depth 2000 m m
ACTATTTATCTTTTCGTATGCACTATAGATTTTAATGGTTTAACTTCATTCATATCAAAAACATATTGATTTGGATTTATACTGTTAACTTATTGAATGGAATGACTTTCATCAGATATGCTCTTGGTCAAAACATTTGAAAGCCAAATACTTTGAATGTCTTTGAGAACAAGAAGCATAAAGTGCAGGCATTGTCACTTATGACAGATGAGAGGGAGTGTTGATATAATTAATAATCCACCAGCAGAGGTGCCGACCAACTGATAAATCATAGTCAATGTTCATGTCACGTGGTAAGAGGCAAAACAGAAATACAAACTTTATAATCTTTGGTTTGATCGGTGATCGAACTCACAATCTGCCGCAATCAAGACGCTTACAATAACCTTGATATATCAAGAATATGGTATGAAAGTGGCTTTCATTACTCTGTATTGTGCTTAAGTATATTAATCATTACTTTTTTTATTTTTGCTTAACGTCCACAGGCAAATATTTCATGATTATACAGGACAAGAACGAACAAATTAATAATATCAAACGACAATAGAGAAATGAAGGAGGAATGGGACAACCGAGACAATGGCTACCACAGTACAGGATATGAGAGTTCGTTGATTTAATTGATTGATTGATGATGTTTAGCGACAACCTAGTAGTATTTCAGCTATATGTATATCGTGGCGTGAATTTGTTTTATATATAAACTTAGACACCTACAAGATCATTAGCAACAAAACAACCGGGTTATATGTACAAATAAAAGAAATAACGGAAGAATTGAAGAGTTGGACAGGAACGAATAATTTCGTCATCTGTAGCGGCTATTATGCACCTACTTTTTCCGAATGACATTTTAAACGGGCAGGGAGCGTAGCATTCTCCAAGCTTATTGCCCATTTCCCACTACCAGCCCATCTGAATTATAACCTGACACCCCATATCCACCACCTAGAGACGCACTGGAAACGTTCTGGTTGTCGATGCTCGGAAACCGTGAACGATACGCAGAGGTTTCATTACACATCGTTTATTTAGAAATCAAGCTAATTCAGTTGGTACAAAGTTATCGTTTGGTATTTACTTGCATTGTATACTAGACGTTTGCGTTCTATAAATAAGGATAGTAATTATGATTATTTGTCTTTTCATATGCACTATTGCCTTTTACGGTTTTACTTCATTAATATCAAAAACATATTTTTCTAATCTTGTCCTTCTGGGTTTTGACCCAATTAAAAAAAAATGTTTACATATTGTCCAGATGACAGTGGTGATAGAGTTGCATCTAATCCATTGCTGTCCGCGTTCAGCAAGCTGCGTCTCTAATTTTCCATCTACAAGTTGTATTTCTACTGCAGGAACAGAAACAATACTGCATGCTCTGTGCCTGATAACTCCTAATTGATGTTGTGCTCAGAATCACAACGTACCTCTTGGTAATTGAAAATGCCAAAAGTCGTGTTGTTCGATCTTTGGTTTTTAATGTGGATCGCTGTTTACTCTATCGTCATTTTTCTTTTAGCCATTCTATTGTGTGCCCTTCTTCGAATAACAAACGACATAATAGTCATATGATTTGAAATCGTTAGCGTCATTAAAAAAGATGATTTTTGACATGCAAATAGCCCACGTTTGATACAAATTTCCAAATTCTAAGCAAATAGAATAATTATTTCTGTAATTCAATGAATTGTTTTTCCGTATAAACATTTAAAGCATAAATATATTTACACGAATGTTTCAAAAATAGTCATGTCAGTGTTTATAGCAACAGCTAAATGTTTTTTCTGCAGTAAAGAGTCGCATCAAGTTATCATCAATAAATGTTTTGACATCGCATTGCAAAGTTGTATACTTATTTGACTTTCCAACTTTTTGACATTGAATGAGCGTACCTGGTGAAGATTATTTAAAAAAAAACACGTCATGCGCACTAACTTTGAGACTTATTATTATATATTTTATGAAAATTAGCTTGGAAATCTTGCATTTTCATTCGTTTACAAGAATATGATCTCTTAGTGTGTCACTCTCCAGAACGGAATAAAATATATTTGAGAAGGTGACATGGATATTGTAAGTGAGAGAGTGATTGTTGTTGAGCGCCTACTAAGACACCAGCTTGAATATGAGATGCAGTATACTTTTCGAGTATTCGAGTTATTTCATGATATATAACAGCGATGATCAAGAGTTTCACTAATATCTACTAAGCGACAAAAATACATCTCCCCTCAAATTATTGAACATAGAAAAGATCACGACATATGTCGATGATAATTCATATCCTGGTTTGGGACATGGACATAAATGTGGTGGTATTAACCGGTATGCGAGATCCCAACCTCCTCCCCCTTCTGTTGATAATTATGTACGTAATGATAATACATAGGTCTCTAGCAGCAATACATATATAAACAATGAAGACCAAAGAACAATTTGCACAGAAACGCTTTTTCATAATTCAATTGTTTTAGTTATGTTAGCACATACCCGGATTGCGAATACGGGGTGCTCTCACCATAGCGGGTTGTCATGTTATAATGCATACTGGTTAAGAACCAATTACCTCCAAATACAAATTGGGAATTTTTGGACCAAATGTAAAGGGGTGTCAGGCTATATTATGGAACGCCTAAGTGTGGACCATCATGGACAGCGCATTTGGAGAGTTCTCAAAGATTTCGAATAAAAGAATAGGCACATTGTATTCGTTGCAAAATGCAAAATATTTCATTTCTACCTATCAGTCCATACTTTGTCATTGGCAGTTACAAGTCGTTGACGCGGTTGCTCCATTGCTCCCACATTTCTGTATTGTTTTTATATATTGTTGAACTTGCTACTGTCCTAAATATACGTGAAACATATGCCGCTTAAAGTTAAGAAACTACAAATAAACCAATCATTCAATAGAAACGCTGTGCTTGTATATCCGCCATATTGTAAAACATTCACTTCTCGGAATTTGGTTTTGAAATCAATATACCGGGTTTGTAACTAGAGTAGCCCGACGGGTGTCACTAGTGGAACAGGAACTGCCTACCCTTCCGGGGTTCCTGAGTTCAACACCAGGTTTTAGTGGGGTTCGTGTTGCTCGATCTTTAGTTTTCTGTGTTATGTTTTGTAAATCGTTTTTCGCCTTATTCTTTTGACCTTTGTACTGTCTGTCCGTCTTCGATTTACGGATTCTGATTACCCCTTTAGTATCTTCAAACTCTTATGAAATCTTTAAGCTACCTCATGTAAACAGCATTTTATTTTTTTGAACCTTTAACTGTTAATTTCTTCATTTTATACGGCTGGTCAGGGCTCGCAGTAATAATGAAAAAGTTGAGAATGTAATTATTTACTCGATAATAGTTAGAAATCTTATATATATATATATATATAGACCGGGTCTTATAAGAATTTCCTTTTTTGATGTGTCATCATTACACAATTATTTGTATTGCGAGTACGTGTATGCTATGAAAAGACAAAGATACTCGTCTTCCCATCCCATGAAATATTGAATTTTTCTTTATGTCAAACAGTATTGGATCTTAGAATAAGGATGCTGTGTCAGACGGAACTGCTGAATAATAAACGAAAGATATTGCTCTTTGCAAAAGGTTGATTAGCTTAATAAGTAGATCTAGAATGTTATCAGACATTCGTTTGACAACCGTTTTATATTTTGCTCAATCATAATTAAGATTTCAGTAGTTCCCATCCCGAGGTGTCATTGCTGCAAAGGTCGTCCTGCCATGACATTGATATAATTTTATATATAAAAACACGTCAAGTAACAAATTTTATTACAAGAGAGAAATATCATTAGAAAGGTCATCAATAAAAGGACTAGGGCTGTAAATCATGATACTAGAATAATGCGATTGCAAATTACGTGTTGACAATGTCATTTGATAAGATTCCGAATCAAGATAATAAGTTATTGTCATTATATTTGAATCTCCGATACGACAATGGTTATATTCGTTCTTTAATATGATTTTTATAGATATTTTTTTTTTATTGATTAACTATTTTCGTGACACGAGAACAAGATTAGAAACATAAACAATAAATCAGGTATATAACAAGTTAGCCCTGGGGGCTATGAACTGAAGCTCAGATTGCCACAGGAAACAAATCAAATGAAAAACAAAAACTCCAATAGATACCCCTAACACACAAATACATGACCGCTCACTGTCCCAGCTTGATACAGGCACTTCAATAAAAAGTGGCAGTGTTAAACTAGTTTTATGGGTCCAAGTTTCCCCTCTTAGTGAAATGATGCGTCATGTAAGTCTTTCTACATGTGAGTAAAATGCCAACCTTCCCATACAACGGGACGAATAACGTTATTATAAAGAACGTTATAAGGCAAGGTATCAGAGATAAAGTCAGAAAATAACACCTTGCAAATCACCACCAATTATAGCTAAAAACATTATTCATTAGATGCTACTGAATGTTATGTTGTTGTCATTGAGGTATACAGAACCTGCAATTCGCAATCGACAAGGTATTTAAGGTGTGTACTCCTATTCTTGATATTTTTGTCCCGAATGGGTTTTTGAAGACCCGTAACAGAATGAGAAAAGAGGGTAAGAAAAGTTTGAAGATACCAAAGGGGTAATCAGAATCCGTATATCGAAGACGAACAGACAACACAATGGCCAAAAGGAAAAGTACAAAAGGACAAACAACGATCTACAAAATATACATATAAAGCTAAAGATCGAGTAACACGAACCTCGCTAATAACCGGGTGTGAACTCAGGTGCCCCGGAAGGGTGTTTATTACTTCAGCCTATGAGTTACATATGTTCCTTTGGTCGCAGTCACCAGCACGTCCTTCTTTCTTCGTTCATGACAATGTACCCAATGTTGCCAGTATTTCTGGATGATCCATTGTTGATTGCCCCTTCTGTATTTTTCTGAGGTTTATGTATTCACCTAACAAGACCTGTAACCCTATATTTCTAACATAATTAACACAACGGGTACCACCAGCTGAGTAGGACACGTTTTCCCCTCGGTTGTTAGTGGTGTGTCTTCTTCAACTTTTAGTTTACTGTATAGTGTGTGAGAGCTATTGTATTGTTTGTCCGTCGACTAAACGCTTCTTATTACTCAAGTGGTATTTTCAAACTTTTTTCTACAGATTAGTATCTAGAAATTGTAATTCACGGCCATTGTTATAAAAATGCATCTACCAGCATGTAAAGGATTTCTTTATATTGAGAGGAAATTAAAATGACTAAATCGAGGTAAATAATTGATAGTTAGTGCAGAAGACAAATGCTCCTTATTCATTAGTTTGTACATAGCGTAATCAAATATATGTTAAAAGAACGTCTAGACTGGCACTGAAAATAGTGACATTTATTGAGAGATTTTACTTATTCATAGAAGTTAAGGATGTTAGAAAAATAAAAGTGAATAATATTTGATGCATGCATTTATTTGAATTTTTAACCTGCGGTTTATTTTCTAAAGAGGTCGTCGTGGTGGTAATCGTATGGTAGTTGGATTTACAACTACATGTACAACCAGTGTCTATTACCGTTAAAGTTATGAGTTCGAATCTCGCTTCTAGCGAAGGAGGGGTTAAGGTTTTTTTTATCGCCGTTTTCAACAATATTGCATTTATATCGTTGTGGTCAGTTTAATTGGTGGCGGAAACCGGAGTACACGGAGAAAACTACCGACCTGCCGAAAGTCGCTGAATAATTTTATCACATAATGTTGCATCGAGTATACATTGCTTGAGGGGAATTCGAACTCACAACGTTAGATGTGATATGCACTGATTGCATAGGTAGTTGTAAATCCAACTACCATACGATCACGACCACGACGACCCTTCATGATATTTACCTTTGTTGAGATTTATTTGACTGTGTATCTAGCGTCTACTATCTGATGATTATACGCCATTAAAATGATTAATTTATACTAAATTATAACACTCTCTGACCAAAACATTGATGTATGCTTCAGTAATACATTTGTAACATGTACTAACGATGTACAGTTCGTCTTTACCCCCGTTGTTCATAGGAGGGCTGATGTCTTATTTACGTTATTTGTGTTTGTTTGCTTATAGCGGTTTCCAACCCATATGGGGTTGTGTACTTGTTTTTATTGTCTTCGTCTTGTGTATCATATGTTGCCAGTTTCTCTGGATTGTCCATTTTTGATTGTCCCTTCGGTATTCTCTAACGTATATTTACCTATACCAGTTTGTAGAAATGGGAGATTGGTGACTACACGACGCTTACGCTCTTCCTTCTGCAAACTCTAGGTTCTTATTTGTTTTTATCTGTATTTCTTTGGTCTAGATGTAACTTTATTCTTTTATTTTATATTTTTCTGAGAACTTGTGTTTTCTATATTTGTACATACTTTGTGAGTGAAATAGAAACATCTGAAATCTTAATGACCGAATAAGATAAGACAACTACATGTAAGCTCACAGTATGACGATATCAAAGGGCTTAACGAGCTTATCGGTGAACCCCAATGTCATTAGAGGTCTTGAAGTATTTGCACTTGAGGCTATCTGTTGCCCGCGCAATCTCCCGTCAGTTGCGTTAGGTTTGTGGTTAGGAGTCAACGATCTTAACCACCTGATAAACCATGCCCTCAAAAAGAAAATAAAAACATCTCACCCTTCCGAAGCACCCGGTTTTTAGTGGGGTTCGTGTTACTTTAGTTTTATGTGTGTGTTTTGTGTGTGTGACCATTGTGTTGTTTGTTCTTCTTCGATTTACGGCTTCTGATTACCCCTTTGGTATCTTCAAACTTTTCTTGTAATCATATACGAGTCGTCGTAAGATCCACAACAGTCTAGAAAAGATTAATTAATTAATGAAGAACCGCCAATTCTCAGTTTGAACTAAAGCAGAAAATTGAAAAAGACATGTTTCAAAATGTTGCATTGAAATTCTTAGATAATTACCTTAACTCTGCTTCGTTGCTTGTAGTTTTTTTTAAATTATTTACTGTAGATAAAATCTTTATTCTGCAGAACTTATTTTATGTGTTATGATAAACAACATATTGACACGGAAACATACTTAATGACATATGTCAAAATAACCATTCAATTATACTTAAATAGTTTTCTGTTAGCACACAAAATCCAACTTTATCTTGATACAATTACTATATATCAGGAAGAAGAAATTAATATACATATATATCGAAGCATATCTTTTTAATATTGCAGATCAAGTAATTTAATCTTGTTGAATTTTCCTGATCCTATCACATACATCCATTTACCTTTTTTCACTATAGGATTAAGAACAGCAGAATAAATAATCAATTTCATTTTGTATTACATTCATTCAGTATGTAAGCTAAAACTCACAAAAGTTGTCATAGAGATTCACAACATCTTATATAGGACGAATTCACAACGTGGAAGTAGGCCGAGTTTGACAGGTAAAGAAACAAAACAAGAAACAACAGCAGTGCAATAATAATATACCTACTAAGAATGCAACAACGACAACGACGTTCATTTAAAGCTCGAACAGGTCAATTTCTCTCTGCTACATATGAAACGCGTCGTTTACTGCAGACGACACTATACAATGGTACATTTAAGCGGAAATCGTGCTGGATACTGCACAAGCTTAAGAACCACATGACATATTATTTTAAACGTTAACACCCTATATGAAAACAATTTAATACTAAAGTTATTTCTATATAGCTATATCCTTATTCTATGTTGTGAATTCTGTTCTGGATTGTAATAAACGGTCTAGTGTACATGTAGTTAGCACGAAGGGTGTAGATGTATGCGACGATTAAAGAATATTCATATGCAACTTGGTTACAAGTTAAAGAACATATTTTTTATTATTTATATTTTTCTCAGTCAACGTGAAATCTTTAAGGATGAATATAGCGCATGCTTTACGGTGAGACTGTCCGTAGTTCTAACCCCTTTGAGTATTACTCATAATTTTTAACCGATAACAATAAAAATCTAGATACATAATGTAGTGCACACCACACGTTTCTGGAATAGCCTTCACCATATAGTACGCTCAACGTCAAAACATGAAAAAGTCATATGATTTTAAAAATCTTTGGGATTGAGAAAGCCAAAGGGTCAAAGCAGAATAGCCAAAAGTGCCACGTCTATATCGGTGTATTGTTCTTTCTGTCAAATAGATAGATTAGTTATAACAGCGAATATCAACTATGTGCATACAATCTTGCAAAACATGTATCGTTTGAGAAATATTGCAAACACTGTTTAAGGTTACCGAAATTGACAAAAAAAACAAAAACAAAATCTCTGAAATTCTTAATTAAATAAATATTCTTATTCAAAAGCTGGTATATTTGCCTCAGAAATAAAGAGTTTTATGAAATTACAAATTCTTTTTAAAATGTAGCTAGAGCTTTATGATGACAGTCCGTGTTTTAAACTTGATTATTTTGTTTTTAAAGTATGGTAGACTGAATTACATTAATGTTTGAAAAGTCATGTTCATCACCAGATTGCTATATTATGGTACTTTTCACGGCAAAATACTAAACTGTCAAACATTATTATCGTATCGTTAATTGAATGTTTTCTGTCAGTTCTTTTCAAATGTAATTTACTTATTCATGTTTATGTCAATGTAATGCGTGGTTGGATTGGTTTTGATTTTTATTTACCAGAGATAATTTTCATCAGACGCTTTCCTCATTCAAAGCATTTATAAAATAAGCGTACTGTTTTAAGTAGCGGCTGAACTTTTTACCCCTTTGGTACCTTCAATGTTCTTTTTTTCAAGTAATGCATAACATTTAATTGTTTTCCATTACGAGACAATACCACATATACCAAATAAAGAACGATAGAAGTTTGATATTATTCAATACGACGTACGAAGTAAGTACATGTGATACATGTGTTCCTTTCTCATGTCAAAGGTTTCTGAACGATGTGTATTCCATTAAGCAGTTTGAACCAATTGAATCCGTTGATCTGGTTCCTTGTTATGTAAGCTAGCAGTAGACGGGGAACCATAACAAAACATCCTTGCCACCATCAAAATACGTCAGTTAAATCATGATATAATACCCTTAATTTCTCTGACCATTGACGAATATTTTTGGCGATTCCAACGATATAATAAAAATAACCTTCAATGGCACTATATATCATTTCATATCATCTTGAACAGTATAACACTATATGAACCAAGCACAAAATCTCCCGCCAAATGGAGTACGATAGAAGAAATATATATTTAGAACATACTTTTCGATTCCACACTACACATTTCTAATTAATTCTGTTAGTAAAGTTTGAAGATCCAAAGAGGTAATCAGAAGCCGTAAATAGAAAGAACGCACAATACAACGGCCAAAAGAAAAAGGAAAAAGACAAAAACAATGATCTACACAACAAAGATGATCTTTAAATGCAATGTTAATCTCTCACTATTATCTTACACGAAATAAACGTTAGAGAATACTGACGGGATAATACAAAATTAACAATCCAGAGAAACTGGCAACATAGGGTACACATGATGACGACAAACAAAGCAAAAACACACCACAATATGTGTTGGACACCACTATAGGCAAGCACACACAAATAACGTAAATAAGACATGAGCCCTCCTACAGATAAATGTAGGTAAGGACAAACCGAACATTGTTAATATGTGGACAAATACTGGGCATACTATGGTAATCCTTTGATAGAGGTTATAGCTTGGAGTTATAAATAAATACATTGACCAATAATAGAAGGCTACAATTCTTATTATACATATATATATATCCGCAAATTATGCAAATTACAACGAAGGAACATGTCACATCAAGGAATAAAAATATTATACAAGAGTAGGTTTTTGATGAGGTTACTTGGTTTATCTGGTCGTTGATTCCACTCATTGACTGATGTCATAAGAACATATATATTTGTTTTGATAGGAAGCAGATGAGATGTCTATGCAACATTTTCCTTGCTTTTCAAATGATTTGCAAACGTAAAATCTCACTGTAAAACAAAATACATTCGGAAGTATATATAGAAACGAATTTTGAAATTTAAATCAATTCAATGTGAGGGTCGGCAATTTACTCCTCACACGTGGAAAACACTTGCACGTCCAGATCACTTTACTAATAAGGGATACATGGGCCAATTTAACACCTCCACTGCTTATTGAAGTGAATGTACCCAGCCAAAAGGAGAGTGAGCAGTCATGTATATGTGTGACAATGGCCCCTGTTTCCGATTTTATTTTGGTAGTGTTCTGACAATAGGATATTTTTTTTCACTTCTTTATTGAGTTCTTATTTTATTTTCTCTTTTAAAGTGTTATTTAAGAAAAATATCAACCAATATTTTCTCTATCGTTTATTTACACACATTTGACCGCTCACTTTCATGGATGTTGGAAAATAATTCAACAATACACCTAGGTCCCATAA
>JYMV01027835.1_pt1 | contig 10461 bp, 9 predicted proteins | sample 338911 | NCBI WGS metagenome assembly JYMV01 (sample SAMN03354496, study PRJNA234377) | hydrothermal vent metagenome | biome: Deep sea; feature: Hydrothermal plumes at the Eastern Lau Spreading Center, Western Pacific Ocean; material: Seawater | place: Tonga | collected 2009 | depth 2000 m m
GAAGGAAAATGTTCCTCCTGTGGTGAAAATTTCATCCACTAGGGAGGAAGAGGGGTTTATAAAGATTTCCGTGGAAGATAATGGCATAGGAATCAAGAATGAGTATGCAGACCTTGTTTTTCAGCCTTTTGAGCGGCTCAATCCGCAGATAGAAGGGACCGGTATGGGCCTTGCTATTTGCAAAAAAGTCGTGGTCAGCCACGGAGGAAAGATAACAGTAAAAAGCCTGCCTGATGGGGGGGTCGGTGTTTTATATTAAATTACCAGAAAGGCATGGCAAATGATTAGAGCAGTTGAAAACACTAAAGACAAAGTTTCGGTATTGGTGGTGGAGGATGATGCCGACAGTTATAAATTTTTAGAAGCTATCATGAAGAGTTGTTGTGAAGAAACCTCGATCCATTGGGTGCAAGATGGTGAGCAAGCGGTGGACTATTTGTTCCGGAGGGGGGAATATCAGGATGAGACCAAGTACCCTGACCCAGACCTGGTTTTTCTGGATATCAGAATTCCCAAGAAAAATGGCTTGGAGGTGGCAAAAATTATCAAGAAAGACCCCAGTTTGAAAAAACTTCCTACCATCATGTTGACCACTTCTTCCTCTTCCACGGATGTTCTGCATGCCTATGAAAATGGAGCCAACAGCTATTTGAAAAAACCAGAAGGTTCCCATGAAATCGAACAATTTAAAAAAGCCATTTGTCTTTTCTGGTCTTCGATCCTTCTTTATCCCTAGGGAATGTTTCGCTAAGCTTTTCACCCTCTATTGGGAAAAATGGCACAATTGGGAGATCTTAATGCTCCCGCAGATTATTAGATGGGGCTTGAATCGAGTTCGGAGGCAGGATACTATAAAACCCGGCATGACAAAGTCTGCAAAATTCCCTATAATACGCCTTAAAAAATTAGCGTGCTGATCCTAGAGAATTTGAAAATAACAGGCTGGGATCAAAGTATTTAAATGACCAAAATCCTTCTCGTTGAAGACAATGAATTGAACCGGGACATGCTTTGCCGGCGCTTGGAGCGCAAGGGCTTTGAGGTTCTCATTGCCGTGGACGGCCAGGAAGGTGTAAATATGGCCCGTTCCGAATCGCCCAACCTGATTCTTATGGATATGAGCCTACCGGTGATGGATGGATGGGAAGCCGTCCGTAATCTGAAAGATGATCCTGAAACCAAGTCCATTCCTGTTTTGGGCCTTTCCGCCCACGCCATGACCCCCGACCGGGATAAGGCCATCAATGCCGGTTGCGATGATTATGATACCAAGCCAGTAGATATCAAACGCCTGTTAGGAAAAATTCAAGCCTTGCTGGATCAAAACCATGCCGGATGAGCAGGAACCAGTCCTGAATAAGCAGGCCGCTTTAGAACTTTGTGATGATGATGAAGAGCTTTTCCTCGAGATTGTAGTGGCGTACCTTGAAGATGCTATCGAGCATTCCCGGCAACTTCTTTTTGCCTTGGAGGCAGGGGATGCCCACGAGGTAGAAGAAAGGGCGCATGCCCTAAAAGGAGCTTCTGCCAATATTTGTGCGGGGCCTGTCCGTGAGGCGGCGCTCCAGTTGGAACGGGCTGGCCGGAATAAAGACCTGAGCCAGACACCCCAGCTTTATAAAGTTTTTAAAAAAGAGTTTGAAAGGTTGCTGGAATATCTCAAGTCCCTCCCCCCGCCTTCAGAAGGTGGATAATCTTTTGCTCCTGTTAAACACGGATATGGTTTCTACAACTTGACAACTTAGAAGGAATAAAGTATAAAAATTAATTCGCTATTATCTGTCGCCCAATCACGGAAGACGTGTTTTCAACGCCCATATAAAGGAGTAGTTTTTGGCTAATCATAAATCTGCATTGAAACGCAACCGGCAAAACCATAAGAGAAATGAAAGGAACAAAGGGTACCGCACCCTGGTCAAGACGGTGTCCAAAAAAGTGCGTAACGAAGCTGAGGCTGGCAATAAAGAGCAGGCCCAGAAAGAATTAAAGATCGCCGAGAAAATCATCGCCAAGGTTGGTGGTAAGGGCATACTCCACTCCCGCGCCGCATCCCGCAAAATTTCCAGTCTCACCCGTTTGGTCAACCGCACCCCTTAGCAGGGGAGGCAGATTGCAAGGACTCATCAAGCCAAGAAGAACGATTGCTAGCCACCCACTCCTACCCCTTCGGGGCATGCGTTATATTCTTCCTAAGCATTCATGCCCTGGAAGGGTAAAGGCAAATGAAGAGATACCACGCGTGGGAGGGAATGAGACAAGAGCCTTTTAAGCCGAGATAGCTCTTTTCTAGCTAGTGAATGCTATTGCTAGTTGCCCCTGCGGTTAGCAGCAGAGGTTGAGGATCAAGGTTTGCATCACTGCCATGGGGTCCTTGGTAGTGGACTTCAGACTTCGATCTGCGTTTACCAATTCCAAATATCCACTGCGCAGTTGTTGTGTGCTGAACCGGCGAGTGTGTTGCAAAGCTTTTTCGACTATATAAGGATTGGCTCCCATTGCTTTCGCAATCTGACCTGATGGCAGGTTTTTTTGCTGGTAATGTTTTACCTGCCAGATCATTCGAAGTTGCCAGGCTATGGTACCCAGGATTTTTATGGGTTCTTCCCCGTGGTCGATTTGGTTGTTGAGTAGGCGGAGAGCTTTTTCCGGATTTTTTGTTTTCAATGCATCGGTGAGGGCAAAAACATTTTCCAGCTTGCTTTCTCCCACCACTTCAGAGACATCCTTTTCTGAAACGGATTCATTTTTTCCCGCATAGAGAAGAGTTTTTTCCAATTCTTTCGCGAGGATTCCCGGCCGGGCTCCCACCCTGTTTACCAAAAAACGTGCCGCATCAGGGGATAGCGAATAACCTGTTTCTCCAGCCCGTTTTCGGAGCCAGCTTGCCAGTTCATTTTCTTTAGGGGCTTCACAGGCGACCGCTGTTTTCAGCCCTGTTAGGGTTTTGAATAATTTTCTTTTGCGGTCCACCTTATCGGCGGTAATGACTACACAGGCTTCAGGAATGGGGGACTGTGCGTAGTCAATGAGGGTTTGGGCGTCTTGGTCTTTCGGGATGGCCTCGTGCAGATTACGTACCACCACCAGTTTTATTCCACCCAGGAAAGAGAGCGTCCTGGCCGATCCCAGCCAGTGGTTCACCGTACTTTCCCGGGCATCGAAGGTTTCCAGATTAAAGTACCGATTATCTTCGGTGATGCATTTTTGGATCAGAGCCTGGATGACTTCGGTTTGGTAAAAGGTTTCCGGCCCATGGAGAAAATAGAAAGGTTCCATTTGCCCTTTGGAAATTTTCAGGATTAAATTATCAGGGGTCACGGTGAAATATAGGATTAAAACTGATCAATGAGCAGGCTCACCAGGCGGTTGCCCAGTTCTTTGTAAGCTTCTTCCAGAGCAGCAAGCCGGGCCGATTCTGTATCGACAATATCAGAGGTGGCTTTGTAGTCCCATTTGGTTGTGAATTTGTTTTTCATATAAGATTTGTCATTAACCTTGTCGATCACTTCAACCTCCACGCCCAGTTTTACGATGTAATCCGAGGCAAAATCTCTGGAGCTGAAGGCGACGGCACTCAAATCATAATATAAAAGGCTGCCCTTCATCACCATGTCGGAATTACCTTTCCGGACAATTTTAATCCTTCCATCTGTAATGAAGGAATTAATAATGGAACTTGTCAATTCTCGGTGAATTTCCGGTTCCGAGGAACTATTGGTAAACAAGGGTATGGAGAGGGTTTTTAAATGTGGCGGCAGGGAAGAACCGGTTCCCACCAAGTGATACCCGCATCCATTTGCGAGCAGGGCGATGCCAAGCAGTATCCAGAATTTAAACGGAACCCAGATTTGTTTCATTGGACAACGATGTTCACAAGTTTTTTGGGAATGACGATGACCTTTTTGACCTCTTTGCCCTGGGTCCATTCCTTGATTTTTAGGTCTTCAAGGGATCGGGTTTTTAAATCGTCATCGCTAATACAGGATTCGACAGAAATTTTCTGCCTCACTTTACCATTGACCTGGAGGACGATCAACATTTCATCCGTTTGCGTCAGGGCCTCGATGTATTGAGGCCAAGTTATCTGATCCAGGGTTTTAGAAAGTCCAATCAGTGATCCTAATTCTTCTGCAATGTGTGGAGCGAAAGGCGACAGTGTCAGAATCAAGGTTTCCAGAGCTTCCCGCAGAGCCATCTGTGATGTTTCATTCTGATTGTTTTTATTTTTCCACCAATCCTTGAAGCTGAAGAGATGATTGACCAATTCCATAATTGCGGCAATTGCAGTATTGAACTGCATTCTGGTTGCAATATCATCTGTCACCCGTCTTATGGTGATATGGGTCATTCGCCGAAGAGCTTTGATTTCGGGAACAGTGGTCGTAAAAGATTCCCCGGGCAATTTTACGGTTTTGATTGCTTCGACAAATTCGCCGAATATGCGCCAGACTCTATTTAAAAACCGCGAGGATCCTTCCACGCCCTGGTCACTCCATTCCAAATCTTTCACAGGCGGAGCGGCGAACAGGATGAATATTCTTGCGGTGTCGGCACCATAGGCGCTGATGATTTTGTCCGGGTCCACGACATTCCCTTTGGACTTGGACATTTTAGCTCCGTCCTTGATGACCATACCCTGTGCCAGCAGGTGGGCAAAAGGTTCCGGGGCCTGTGTCAGCCCAAGATCATTCAACACCAGGTTGAAGAACCTGGAATAAAGGAGATGTAAAATAGCGTGTTCAATGCCGCCGACATATTGGTCAATCGGCATCCAGTAATCGCTGTTCTTTTTGCTGAAAGGAGCCTGCTCCAATCGGGGTGAGGTGTAGCGGTAAAAATACCAGGAAGAGCAAACAAAAGTATCCAGCGTGTCGGTATCGCGGCGGGCATTGGCCCCGCATTTCGGGCAGGAAGTTTTGTAGAAGGATTCCAGGCTATGCAAAGGGGACTGCCCATTTTCTCCTAATTGTGCGTCAAGGGGCAACTCGACCGGCAGTTGGTTTTCGGGAACTGGCACGATTCCACAATCAGGACAATGGATAACCGGAATAGGTGTTCCCCAGTATCTTTGCCGGGAAACGCCCCAATCGCGAAGCCGGTAATTGATCGTGGCTTTTCCGATGCCTTCTCTTTCCAGAAATTCACAAACCGTCCTGCGTGCTTCCTGGCCGACCAAGCCATCAAAATTATCGGAATGCACCATAGTGCCATCGGCGGTGAACGCTTCCACCATAGTATCTGCATCCAGCGATCGGGTTTCGGGTTCAATGACCACCCGGACAGGCAAATGATATTGACGGGCAAAATCCAAATCCCTCTGGTCGTGAGCAGGAACGGACATGATTGCGCCGGTACCATAACCCATGAGAACGAAATTAGCTGTCCATACAGGAATGGATTCTCTCGTCAAGGGATTTACGGCATAAGCTCCGGTAAACACGCCTTCCTTTTCGCTGGCCCGGGCAATGGTGTCCTGTTTTTTTACCTTTTGCACGAAAGCCGAAATGGCTTTTTCCTGTTCGGTACCACGTGACAATTTTTCGGTGAGCGGGTGCTCGGGAGCCAGCACCATGAACATGGCTCCATACAAGGTGTCGGGACGAGTGGTGAATATTTTGATTACCTCGTCACTCTGCTGGATTTTAAAATCCACTTCTGCGCCGAAACTTTTTCCTATCCAGTTTGTCTGCATGGTCAGCACCTGCTCCGGCCATTTTCCTGAAAGGGTTTTGCAACCTTCCAGAAGGCGGTCCGCATAGTCGGTAATTTTGAAGAACCAACCTTCCTGCTGTTTCTGCAGGACTTCGTTATCACACCGCCAGCAACAACCGTCCACAACCTGTTCGTTGGCTAGCACCGTGTTGCAGTCTTCGCACCAATTGATAGTGGAGTTTTTTCGGTAGGCAAGGCCTTTTTCCAGGAACCTTAGAAAAAGCCACTGGTTCCACTTATAATAACCAGGACGGCAGGTGGCAATCTCGCGGTCCCAGTCGTAGCTGAGTCCCAAAGCCTTAATCTGTTTTCGCATGGCGCGAATATTCTCAAACGTCCATTGGGCGGGGTGTGTCTTATTTTTAATGGCGGCGTTCTCTGCAGGCATTCCGAATGCGTCCCAGCCTAAGGGGTGGATGACGTTATAGCCTTGCATGCGTTTGAACCGGGCCAACGCGTCGCCGATGGTGTAATTGCGTACATGGCCCATGTGGATTCTCCCGGAAGGGTAGGGAAACATCTCCAATAAATAATATTTCTTTTTGGAAGAATCCAGTTCGACTTTAAATGTTTTATGTTCTTCCCAGTAAGCCTGCCATTTGGCTTCGATGGAACTGGGGTCGTAGGGGGCCATAAGTCTGGATATCCGGGGTCAAATGTTGGAGTGACGCATTAAAGAAGATGAATTTTATCACATTCTTCATATATTGAAACCATCATGACGGAACTTTCCGGGACCATTGCTGTTGTATTCATCCTGTATGTGCTGGCCATGCTGGGCATTGGTGTGTGGACTTCGCGGATGACCCGTTCCCCACTGGATTTTTTTCTCGCTGACCGGTCGTTGAAGGCCTGGGTGACGGCTATTTCTTCCACCGCCAGTTCAGAAAGCGCCTGGGCCGTGCTGGGAACAGTGGGCCTGGCTTATAAGGATGGTTTGTCTGCCCTATGGTTTTTGCCCGGCTGCCTGTTGGGCTATCTCATCAATTGGTTGTTCCTTGCCGAGAAACTGCGTAAACATTCAGAAGAGCATCACGCCATCACCCTTCCCGATTATTTTGAAAACTATTTTGATGACAAGACTCATATCCTGCGCATGATTTCGGTTGTCATCATTTTTTCCTGCATGATGGCTTATGTGGCGGCACAGTTTACCGCCATCGGAAAAACCTTCGACGCTATTTTTGGCGTTCCTCATGTCCTTAGCATTTCCGTAGGCGGGGTAATTGTGCTCATTTATACCATGATGGGTGGAGTGCGGGCGGTGGCTTGGACTGATTTTGCGCAAGGTATCATTATGGTATTGGGACTGGTCATTCTTTCGCTGGTGGCGCTGTCCAATCTTGGGGGTTTTTCCGGGATGTGGGTGGAAGTGGGAAAAGTTTCTCCCGATACGCTGACGTGGATGGGAGGAAAATCTACCTCGGCTTTTTTTGGTTCCATGGTGGGTCTTTTAGGCATCGGGCTTGGCTACCCCGGTCAACCGCATGTAATCACCCGGTACATGGCGGCGAAAAATACCGAGGCCATCAAAAAAGGCACCTGGATTGCTTTAGGTTGGGGGCTGATGGTTTATTCTTCATCCATTCTGTTGGGAATATGTGGGCAGGCTCTTTTCCCGGGATTGGAAGACCCGGAACATTTATTCCCCAAAGCCGCAGAACAATTGTTACCCACCCTGTTGACGGCGGTAGTCCTGACTGGAGTTTTGGCCGCCATCATGTCCACGGTGTCAGCACAGATTCTGGTAGCCGCCTCGGCGGTGGCGCATGATGTTTATACCAAAATGCTGAAAAAATCCCTTTCGCATGAAAAAATCCTTTTGGTCAGCCGGGCAACGGTTCTGTTGCTGGGGATAGGGGCCATGCTCATTGCGCTGGGTGAGACACGGGTAATCTTCTGGTTTGTGCTGTTTGCCTGGTCGGGCCTGGGAGCAAGTTTTGGTCCGCTCATTCTATTCACCCTGTACTCGAAAAATATAACCCGGCAGGGAGCCATGGCGGGAATGCTGACCGGATTTTTAACAACCCTTATTTGGAAAGCCACTGGCTTTTCGGAATTGGTCATCTATGAACTGGTTCCGGCTTTTCTATTTGCGATTTTTGCGATTTACTTTGTGAGCAAAGCAACCCGCTAAGGAAGGAAAAGAATCATTATGGCAGGTTTTAAGTTAGATACTGATTTACTTTTTTTAAAAAGGAGGCGATTTGAATGGGTTTGGAAATATAATCAGTGAACCCTGTCGACAACCCTTTTTTGATATCCGATTCCATGCTGTTGGCACTCAGTGCGATAACAGGAACCGAATCGAGGAGCGGGTACTTCCTGATAATTTTTAAAGCTTCGTAACCGCTCATGCCCGGCAATTCAATATCCATTAATATCAAATCAGGTATGTGAGCTTTGGCCAATTCGATGCCCAATCTTGGATCAGGCGCTTGTAAAAGTTTTAGGTTGTGGCGGAACAAAATGGACGCGACCAACTCCATATTCGCGAGGTTGTCTTCGATGTAAAGAACCTTAAAACCATTTTCCTCGATTTTGGAACCGGTTAACTCCTCCTCAACCAGTGGCTGAAGTTCTTTAAGAGAGGGAAGCCTTTTGCCTTCAGGAAGGATTATGGAAAAGCAACTTCCTTTTCCCAATTCACTTTGGGCTTCCAAGGAACCGTTCATCAAGCCGGCCAATTTCCGGGAAAGGGTTAATCCTATGCCGGCCCCTTCTATGGAATCAATTTCATGACTAATTCGATAGAAAGGGATAAAGATTTTGTCCAGGTTTTCCGGCAGAATTCCTCTCCCGGTATCTTCAACGCTGATTTGAATTTTTTGGCCGTCCAGTTTTTTGCAGGCAACGGAAACGTTTCCTCCGGGGCGAGTGTATTTAATGGCGTTGGACATTAGGTTCAGCAACACTTGTTTGAGCCGAACCCGGTCGGCAAGGATAGTCATTCCAGGATTTTCTAGAGGCACGAACTCGAAATCCAGCTTTTTTTCATCCAGCAGGGGTTGAGTTAATTCACGCACTTCAGAAATCACGACATTGAGATGGATCTCTTCAATAGAAATTGATATATGGCCGGACTCGATTTTGGACAGATCCAGAACGTCGTTGATGAGTGCAAGCAAATGCTGGCCGGCTTTCAAAATATGCTGGACATTGCTTTTTTGCAGGGATTCTAAAGGATTTTCCTGATCCATAATCAGCAATTGGCTGAAACCCAGGATGGCGTTCATGGGAGTCCGAAACTCGTGACTCATGCAGGTGAGAAATTCGGACTTGGCCCGGCTGGCTTTTTCCGCCACTTCCTTAGCCTGGACCAATTCCTTCTCGGCTAGCTTGCTCTTTGTGATATCGGTCACCAGGGCAAAAATTCCTTTTGCTTTCCCATGTTCGTCAATATCCGGTATAAATTCTGCCTGGATATGGCGAGAGGGGCCATACTTATAGGGCATTAAGGTTTCATGAACAACGCGCTCTCCGGATAACGCCTGATTAAAATTTGGTTTAACTAACTCATAAGCTTGTTCTCCCATTAATTCTTTAACGTGTTTGTCTTGAATGTCATTTCTTGATTTTCCGAACCAGTCTTCATACCCCTTATTATTGAAACGAAAAAAATGGTCGTGGTCGATGTAGGAAATAAGCACCGGTAAAGAATCTGTAATCAGACGGATTCGTTGTTCACTAGAGCGCAGGCTTTCCTCCACCTTTTTTGATAAGTGATATCCTGGTCCACCCCGACCATCCTCAATGGTTTTCCCTCCGCATCCCGTTTCACTACTTTTCCAACATCAAGATTCCAGCGCCAGGACCCATCTTTCTTCAACAGCCGATTTTCAACCTGATAAACTTCCGTCCCTTCTCTGAAATGAATTTCCAGTGCTTCCATGGTTTTAAGCAAATCATCCGGATGAACCAGTTTTTTCCACGAATCCACATGGGGTGTCAGTTCATTTTTCTTGTAACCAAGGGATTCAAACCATTGTGGACTGAAAATAACTTCCCCTGTTTGAATGTTCCAGTCCCAAGCACCTGACATACTTGCTTCCAGTGCCAATTGCAGTCTTTCCTCACTTTGCTGCACCTTTATATTGGATAATTCCAGTTCTTCTTTAGCCAGGATGGCTTGCTTCTTGGCGTTTTCCTGTTCGGTGATGTCCAGGGCCATTTCCAATATCAAGGGACTGCCATCGACATCCGTGAAAGGAGTGCACACGGTGATATACGTCCGCCCATTTAATGCCTCCCAGACAGATATTTCCTTCTTCCCGTGATCAAAGACCCTGAAAGGTTGGCAAACCTCACACGGTTGCGACCGGTTATGCATCAGGTCATGGCACTTCCTTTTTTGCGGGTCCCCAAACAATTCACGAAAAACTTTATTGGCGAACGGCACGGTATGATCCGGTGCCTGCAAATGAAAAGCCATGGGAAGAGAGTCCAGAATGTTGTAAAGATTTTGCCGCTCAAGAGTAACTTTTTTCTCGGCTTCTTCCTTTTCGATGATCTTGGCTTGAAGGGATTGATTTGCCGATTCCAGTAAATTTCGGGAAACGGTGGTCTCCTGCAACTCATTGGCCATTTTATTAAAGGTATGGGCCAACGATCCGATTTCGTCCTGCGAGGTAATTTCTATTTTTGTGGAAAATTCTCCCCGTCCGATTTTAGTTGCGGCTTGTTGCAATTTCAATAGCGGCTTGGCAATGCTTCTGGAAATAAACAAGGCCAATCCCACGGCCAGGGCCA
>JYMV01028202.1_pt1 | contig 10460 bp, 14 predicted proteins | sample 338911 | NCBI WGS metagenome assembly JYMV01 (sample SAMN03354496, study PRJNA234377) | hydrothermal vent metagenome | biome: Deep sea; feature: Hydrothermal plumes at the Eastern Lau Spreading Center, Western Pacific Ocean; material: Seawater | place: Tonga | collected 2009 | depth 2000 m m
GAATTTTAGGGTGTTCTTTTTGTATTTGAAGAACCTTTACTATTTGTTGATTTGCAAGGGTTGCTTTTTTTTGTGCTGCGTAAATGTAAGCCAATTGATATGCGGAGTCGACATCGGTTGTGTCAATTGAAAGAGCTTTCAGGAAGGCATTTTCTGCGGCTTCGTATTGGTTAAGGTAATAAAAGTTCATACCTATTTGGTAATGGTACTGCGCGTTGTTGGGGTCAAGTTCAGCGGCGGTGGCTAAAGATTTGTTAGCAAGTGTCATTTCTCCGGTTGCAATCAATGTTTGCGCATGTTCGTAGTGGGCTTCTGGAGATAGGTGGTGTATTTCTTCGGCAATTCTACAAGCATGTAGAGAGAGATGGGACATTCCTAAGTTTCGATATACCTCACAAAACCCGTAGTGAATACCGGGGTGTCGACTTTCGATCAGTTGAGCTTCATTTAATATTCTAACGGCCGGTATATACATGTGCATTTCATTTAATATAAGGCCTTTCATTACATGGAGTGTTGTTGACTTTGGGGACTCTTGGATTTTTTTCTCGATTACTTTAAGTGCCTGTTCGTGTTTATTTTTTTTCGCGAGGTCATACGCTTCTACCAATTCTGTATTATTTTGTTCGTCAGATTGTTCAAGATCCCAAAATACAATGTTTTTTCCCGGGAAGGTGGCCTGCGCCTGGAAAGGGTTCGCAGTGCTCAATAATAGTATCAATAAGCTGGTGAATAAAACGTTTTTCATTAGAACCTCTGAACGATTATTAATTTAAATAACGAACTGCCCGAACAGCTTTTCGAAACGTAGATTTTTTGGACTTGTTAAATCGTTTTCCAGTGTTGAACACAACTCCAAAGGCATTATAATTTCCATTTTCTTCAATGGACCATAATGACCCACTTCCTTCTTTAGAAAAAATAGAATCAATGTGAATATTCATACCTTTCCCCAAAACCTTGCTATTCGTTTTGCTCATCTCGTAGAGGGTAGTTAGTTGCTTCACTGTTGGTAGTTGCCAGTCATATTGGTTAGCGAATCCTTCCATATTTATTTTTTTGATAAACTGGATGCTTTCAAACCAGTTGACCCAATGACCAGAATTAAGATACGAATCTTCTTTCATCCACATCAGACCAGTTTTTGTGTCCGTTATAGTTTTATCACCATTATCCTTAAATCTTTTATCAGCAGACCAGGTTGCGACCGCTTCAGCTTGTCCAGATAAAAGCAAGGCTAAGCCTAAAAACATTATCCATGAGATATAATTCACAAACGATATATTCTTTAATAGATTCAATTAATCCTATCCTTGAGTAATTTATTGACAAGAGCTGGGTCGGCCTGACCCTTACTTTGTTTCATGATTTGTCCAACTAGAAATCCAAAAACTTTTTCTTTTCCATTTTTATATTGTTTTACCTGATCTGTATTCAACTTCAAAATTTCATCGACTAGGTTTTCTATAGCCGATGAGTCAGTTATTTGCGCTAATCCCTTTTGATTAACTATTTCTATAGCGGATTTGGAACTTTGATACATTTCTTCAAATACCGTTTTAGCCATTTTTGTACTGAGAGTACCCTCATTGATCAACTTTAAAAGTGCAACCAGACCTTCAGGTTTTACAGGAGATGCACTAATTTTCTTCCCATCATTTTTTAGTTCTCTAAGGAGTTCTCCCATGATCCAATTACTAATCATCTTGGGTTCTGGGTACAGAGAAACTGATTTCTCATAGTAGTCTGCTATTTCTCGAGAAGTAGTTAGAACGCCGGCGTCATATTCTGGAATTTTGTAGCTTTGGACAAAACGTTCCCTTTTTTGTTCAGGCAGTTCGGGCAGTTCATCCATCGTTTCTTGGATCCACTCATCGCTGATCTCAACCGGGACTAGGTCAGGTTCTGTGAAATATCGATAGTCATGAGCCTCCTCCTTGCTGCGCATAGCAAAAGTAACGCCTTTGTTAGAATCATATAAACGAGTTTCTTGTACAACAGAATCTCCCTGCTCAAGAATTTTAATTTGACGATCAAACTCATATTCGATAGCCCGCTGGACAAAACGAAATGAGTTTAGGTTTTTTGTTTCCGTACGTATTCCAAATTCCTTCTGTCCTTCTGGCCTCACAGAAACATTAGCGTCGCAACGAAGACTGCCTTCTTCCATGTTACAGTCACTTACTTCCGCATAATCAAGTATCGATTTTAATTGAGTTAGGTATTCACGGGCTTCTTCGCCAGACCTAAGGTCTGGTTCGCTGACAATCTCCACTAATGGAACCCCGGTTCGGTTAAAATCCACATAACTTTTTCCTGGGGTTCCCAAGTTTTCTCCGTGAATCAACTTTCCGGCGTCCTCTTCCATGTGAATACGGGTGAGGCCGATCTTTTTTTTTGTTCCGTTAATTTGGATGTTTATATAGCCATCGAGCCCTAACGGGAGCTCAAATTGTGATATTTGGTAACCCTTTGGTAGGTCAGGATAGAAATAATTTTTACGTGCGAATCGGTTCATTGGGGCGATGCGGCAATTGGTAGAAAGGCATGCCCTCATTGCCAGTTGGAGAGCCTTTTTGTTGAAAACCGGAAGTACGCCCGGCATACCTAAGCATACTGGGCAAGTATTTTCGTTTGCGGGCTTGCCAAACTCGGTTGAGCATGAACAAAATATTTTTGACTGGGTCTTCAACTGGGCGTGGACTTCAAGCCCAATAACCATTTCATAGTTCATTCTACGACCTGCCGGAATCGATTTAGATAAAGATTTCCCTTAACTTATAAGGTTTGATAAAGGAATTTTTGGAAGTGGGTTAATTGTAATGTTAGATTCAATGCACGTCAAGCCTCACCGTTAATGAGCTGTGAAGCCCCCGTCTACTGGAAGCGTGGCACCGGTAACAAAAGATGATTCGTCTGAGGCTAAGTATAGGCACGCGTTGGCAATGTCTTCAGGGACACCGAACCGTCCAATGGGATAATCTTTGCTCCATTCCAACATTAACTCTTCATCTTTCATTAGATCTTCTGTCATGTCTGTTTTTACCAAGCCTGGACAAATCGCATTCGAGCGAATGCCTAGGGATCCATACTCCATGGCAATAGAACGGTTGAACTGAAGCAAGGCTCCCTTAGAGACATTATATGCAGCAACACCGGGTGCCGCGACAAGTCCAAGAATCGAGGCTATGTGAACGAATGTCCCTGCTTTACTTTCCATCATGTGAGGAAGCACTCTCTTGGTCAACTGGAAAACCGAATTAATATTAGTGTCCATTATAATATTCCAGTCTTCATCTTTTGTCTCATGCAATGAGGAGCCAGCAAAGATGCCACCGTTGTTTACAACGATATCAATTTTCCCAAACGCATGTAATGTTTTTGACACCAAGTTATCAAGGTCATTATTGTTTGTTAGATCGCCCGCGATAGGTAGAATCTGTCCTTCAATATCTTTCGCGGCTAACTCCAGCTTATTTCTTCTCCTTCCAATAATTGCGACAACAGCACCTTCATCAGAGAACCGTTTGGCGCATGCCAAACCAATACCAGATCCTCCTCCAGTTATAATGGCTGACTTGCCCTCTAGCCTCACGCAGTCTCCTTGGCAATTGATATGAGCTACTTGAATAGTTATAATGAACGCGACTCGATTATAATTAAGTTTACGGTTAGTCAAAACTATAATAATTCATTCTTCATCAAAAATACCATACGAACTTACCTCACAAATTAGAAAAATTTAAGTTATGAAAAGCATGAAATGGATTTACTATGGTTTTGGTGCGTTTATTGGATTCGTGTGTGGTACCGTTATCGAATTTATTTTTTACCTTCTTGAGCAGTCTGGGAATCGGGTCATTTCAAACATGGTTCGTGACTATGGAATCTTGGGTCGCTTTATAGCGGAAATGGTCAGCAATCTTCCGTACATGGGGCTCGCTTTGGGAATAGTAATGGTTTATTGGCTTTTTCCTGAGGTAGTTGGTGGCGCAACCAAATCTTCCGAAAGATAAACATGTCGCAAGCTAGCTCTTGTTGGTGATGATTTAATGCTAGAATGAGGAGATCATATATTGGAGAGATACTTTAGGAATGTCAAAAAAATTCAATGAAAACCTGATAAAAGCGATCGAAGCTTCTTCGGAGGCTGCTGGCATATGCCGGCAGGCAATGGTTGATGCTAATGATGAAAGTTGTAGAGCGATGTACTCGGCTATCCTCAAGGATTGTGAGAAGCATTTAGATATGCTTAAGGGAGAAGTGGAACTACACAAAAAACAAAAAAAATGGGATGCGTAAATGCGGATTTTGGTTGTTGAAGATGATAAAAAAGTAGCCGGGTTCATAAAGAAAGGATTGGAAGAGGAAACCTATGCCATCGACGTTGCTTACGATGGTGAAGACGGCTTGCACCTCGGATCAGAAGGGCAATATGATCTGGTTATTTTAGATATTATGCTTCCCAAAATAGATGGGTTAGAAATCCTTTCACAATTACGCGACCAAGGTAGAGATACCCCTATTCTCCTTTTAACGGCAAAGGATGCTGTTGATGATAGGGTGGCAGGACTTAATAAGGGCGCGGATGATTATTTAACAAAGCCTTTTGCTTTTTCTGAATTATTGGCACGAGTGAGGGTGCTATTGCGCCGTGGTAAGGCCGAAGTCAAAACCACACTCCAGATTTCAGACCTTACTCTTGACTTAGTGAGCCATAATGTTAACCGAGGGGGCGACGAAATAGAGCTTACGGGGAAAGAGTATAGTCTCCTTGAATATTTTATGCGTAACCAAGAAAAAGTGTTGACTAGAACTATGATTGCGGAGCACGTGTGGGACTATAATTTCGACACATTCACAAACGTCATAGATGTCTATATCAATCACCTACGTAAAAAAATCGATAAAGGACGGGAATCAAAGTTATTGCACACGTTGCGGGGTGTTGGGTATATCATGAAAAAATAACATGCCATTCACATCGATTCGTTCCAAATTAACAGCATGGTATGTTCTTCTTTTGGGTGTGATTCTTGTCTTATTTAGCATCTTGTTATTTTTCTTTCTTTCTAAGCGTTTATACGAAAGTGTAGACAATTCACTCACCGTTTCAGCCCGCATTGTGGCTCGTTCAACTCAGATCAATAATAGTCGAACCCCGTTTCCGGGTCTTGATCTGTTTTTTGATCAATTTATGGGGTTTGGCACAAACAAATCTTACAAAATTTATGATGGCTCTGGGAATATCGGTTCTCTTTCTAAAAACTTTGATGGTTCGCAGTTTCCTCTTAGTCAGCGTGCATATTCAGCGGCATTAAAAGGAGGGACTTCTTACGAAACTTTTTTGATCTCCGATGATCACCCCATCCGGGTTATCACCATGCCAGTTTTAAAGGGTGCCAAACTTGCTAATTTGGTTCAGGTGGGTACCTCGCTACAGGTGGTGGTAGATACCCTGAAAAACTTTCAGATTATTCTCTTGACGGCTGTTCCTGTCGTTCTCCTGTTGACGGCCTTGATCGGTCGATTTATAGCTCGGCGTGCACTTAAGCCTGTAGCAAAAATCACCCAGACAGCGAAAGATATTGGATCAGGTGCCAACCTCAGCCAGCGTATTCCGGTGTCAGAAGTTAAGGATGAGATCGGGCAATTAGCGCTCACGTTCAATTCGATGATGGATCGTCTGGAGAGTTCTTTTACGCAAATGCGTCAGTTCAGCAGTGATGCCTCGCACGAACTTCGCACGCCCTTAACTGTACTAAAAGGGCAAAGCGAACTTGCCTTGGGAAAAGAAAGAAAGCCGGAAGAATATCAGGAGGTTATTTCTAGCAACCTTGAAGAAGTTCAGTATCAGATGAAAATCAGATCGCATTAGACTGCGAATCAGTCGACCTTAAATCACTTATCGAAGAGGTTTGCAAGCATGCAGAGATCATTGCCTCAGAAAAAAATATAAAAATTGTCATCGCTTATCTTGAGGGACTACGAGTTTATGGAGACCCCGTGCGGTTACGGCAAATGGTATGGAATGTTGTGGTCAACGGAATTAAATATACTCAACAGGGCGGAGAGGTTAAAATATCTGTGCGAGGTAAGGGAGATGGTGTGCTAATAATCATTCAGGATAACGGTATTGGCATTTCTGAAGAAGATTTACCTCTTATTTTTAATCGGTTTTATCGAGTGGATAAGGCACGCTCGCGCCAAGAAGGAGGAACTGGACTCGGGCTTAGTATTTGTAAGTTCATTGTGGATGCGCATAAAGGGAGTATCGATATTGAAAGTAAACTGGACGAAGGAACAAAATTTAAGATCACCCTTCCTAAACCAGGGGTTTCAAACCCGCAAAAAGTGTGGTAATTATTGGATCCAGACAAGAGAACGATGAACCCAGGCCCGATCTCCCGTACTATCTTCGACATGAACCCAGGATCCTTTTATTTTTAATACCTTCATTGAAAAATACTTATCAATAGGACTCCATTCAACTTGAGGGAATTTCCTCCCTGGGCCCTGACGTAAATTTGTTTTATTGTTTTTGATAACTGCGCACATATAGGCCTTGGTAGTAATCGTTCTGTATATCCAATAAATATCACCATCCAGATCTTTCACCCTGAGCCACTTACCCTCTCTACCAACTTGTCTGAAGGGCATGTATTTTAATACGGTCCACAGTTTTTCGTTGTGTTTTCCTGGTCCCGAGCGGAGGTTTGCTTTTTTATCCTTGACGCAAAGTGCTTCTGCTGTTTCTTGCTGAAAGAGAAACATCACAAGGGTGAAAAATAGAAATAGAGAAAAAAGAAAAAATTTGATCGTTTTGGAGGAGGTTGGGTTGTGAATAAGCATAACTAATATTTTAGGTACTCTGCTGTTATACTAACATATAAACGGGTTGCCTTAATTTAATTTTTAGTGAGTTGTTTCGTTTTTAAACCTAAGTGCATAATTTACCTTTCATATTTGATCTGTGATCTGCGATTGTCAGTTGGCGATTAATTTTTATCAAACGATATTTATTCTTAATCATCACGCTACTTTAAATTAAAATTCATGATTCTTGTGACGACTTCCCAGTTATTTCTGATTATTTTTATAGTGACTTACCTTTCCATCAATATGATCTACCTTATTCGGATTTATCCGGTTAAGGAGGAATTGGTTGACTACCCGTATATTTCGGTGTGCATTCCGGCTCGAAATGAAGAGAGAGGTATAAAAAACTGTGTGGAGTCACTGCTAAATCAGAATTACCCGAACTTTGAAGTCATCGTTGTGGATGACAACTCTAACGACAATACAGCAAAAATCGTTTGCTCAATGGCAGAGCAATATCCCAACTTGATATTTGTTGCTGGAGCACAGTTGGCGTCAGGGTGGACGGGCAAACCTTATGCATTGCACCAAGCTTATCAGAGGTCCCATGGTCAATATTTATTGTTTACCGATGCCGATCTTACGTATCAGTCACACGCATTGAAAACCGCTATTCACACAATGATATGTAAAGATCTTGACTTGTTGACGCTCATGCCTGCAGCAATATTTGGTTCGTTTTGGGAGCGAGTGGTTCAGCCTGTAATATTCGGATTTATCGCCGCCCTTACCAACTTCAGGAAAGTTAATAGCGAGAGTCATCAAAGTGCTATGGGATTCGGTGCGTTTCTTTTGTTTAAGAAAGAAGCTTATCAGAAAATTGGTGGGCATCTTAGCGTTGCCAATGAAGTTCTTGAAGACATAATGATTGCCAAAAAAGCAAAGTTGAATGGCCTTTCTATTTTAGTGGCAGATGGGAAGAATTTATTTTCAATTCGCATGTATCATTCTATGAAAGAAATCTGGATTGGTTGGAGAAAAAATATTTTTTTGGCGATGAAAAGCTCTATTTTTAGGGCCTCTTATAACATGGTTATGGTTCTTTGCTTCCTCTTGACCCCTTACATTGTTGTCATGTGTAATTTGTGGGTAGGTGCGGGGAGCGTGTGGGTAGGTATTTCGCTTTTAGGCCTTGCGTTGTCTTTAGCCACGGGCCTGGGTTTGTGTCATGAGCTAGGATTAGAAAGGAAAAACGTTTTTCTTTTTCCTCTGGGCGCTATTGTGATGGTCATGATCATGTTTAATTCGATGGTGCAGACTTTATTGCTTAGGCGCACTGAATGGCGCGGAAGAATCTACGAACAGTGATACGAGTTATCTTAAAAAGAATAAGGAGCTTATCTATTTTTTGCTTCTTGCCAGTAACGTTCCATTTCTTCTAAGGGGCAATCTTTAAGAGTTTTCCCTTTTTCCTCTATTTTTTGCTCTATGTACTGAAATCGTTTTATGAATTTGTTATTTGTGGACCGAAGTGCTTCCTCGGCATCGACCTTATAGAACTTGGCGATATTGGTGATAACAAAAATAATATCCCCGATTTCGCTTTGAATGTCGGTGTTCTTTTTTTTAAGTACAGCCTCTTTGAACTCTTTGATTTCTTCATCGAGTTTATCGAATACGTCGTTTATTTGTTCCCAGTCAAATCCTTCTTTTGCGGCTTTCTTCTGAAGTTTTTGTGCCTTGATTAGGCTTGGAAGATTTATTGGGATGCTATCCAAAATAGATTTTTGGTTTGCTTTGTTATTTTCTTTTTTTTTGATTTCTTCCCACTGTCCGATCACTTGATCTGGAGTGTTTAGTTTTCCTTCCTTAAATACATGCGGGTGGCGTCGAATCATTTTTTCGCTTAAATTATCTATGACGTCCCGAAAGTCAAATTCACCTTTCAGGCTAGAAATTTTTGAATGAAATAATATCTGGTATAGCAGGTCCCCTAGTTCGTCTTTGATTTTTTCTGGGTCGTTTCCGTCTAATGCTTCTAGTACTTCATAGGTTTCCTCGACCAGGTATGGTTTGAGAGATTCGCGGGTTTGCACCTTATCCCATGGGCAACCATCGTCTCCCATGAGAGTCTCTGTGATTTTAATTAGCTTGGAGAGAGAATTTAGGGTTTCGCTCATTAATTGTTAACTGTTATATAAAAATTATTTGGATTTTAGTCTTAGTTCATTAAAGAGGCTAAACTCTTTCTCTGCTTCATCCTTTCGGCCCTCTGCCTGATGGAGTTCTCCTAGGAGCCTATGAGTGGGAGGGAAGGTGGGCATGTCTTTTAAAGACTTTTTTAGATAAGTCATGGCTTCACTATAGCGCTTTTGTTTAAAGTAAAGTTCCCCCAAGTTCGTTGATACCAGATGAAATGAACCGAACAACGATGAAGCTTTTTTTAAAAACATTTCAGCCTTGTCATAATGCCCCATTGTCATATGTAAAGAGCCGATATTATTGAGTGTCATTGGGAAGGTAGGGTTGATGGATAAGCTTTTTTCATAGGCGTTGAGTGCTTTGTCGTTTTTTTGCATCTGGCTATACACCATCCCTAAGTTGTTGTACCCATAAAAATTATTAGGTTCCTTGTGGGTTATTTCCAAGAATATTTTCAATGCTTCTTCATTTTTTCCGGTTTGGCTGAGGTTGGCGGCATGTCGCATCAATCGACTTGTTTCTGATCGGTCGGCTAGTGAGAAACTCGCGGTGTTGAAAAACACGACAAGGACCAAAATGAATATAGTAGTGCTCTTCGAGGATATTGAGCGAATGTAGGTTTGACTTTCGAGGGTCTGAAGAATTTTCATTGTGTCTTTATATATTTTTAATGGTTTGTATTTTTTAAATAAATTCTAAAATAACCGAGTCTGCTAAAAAAAGTCCTTTTGGAGAGAGTCGTAAACAGTCATCTTCAATAAGGATTAGCTCTTTTTCTTTTAATGAATGAATAATATTTTTAAATAAGTTTATAAAAGAAACTTGAAATCGCCTTTCAAATTGATGAATGCTGATACCTTTAAGTAGTCTCAGTCCCAGCATAATAGTTTCACCCATAGCTTGACGAGGTTCGAGGGTTTCACTGTGTTCAACTGCGGTTTTTTCTTCTTTTACTTGTCGGATATAATGAGCTGGTAGATTAATATTTTTAAATCGAGTGCCATTTATATATGAGGATGCTCCTGCACCTAGTCCTAGGGTGTTTGTGTTTTCCCAGTAAGTGATATTATGTTTGCACTCTTTTCCTTGACGTGCAAAATTTGATATTTCGTAGTGATGAAATCCTTTCTTTGTGAGGCGTTCGATTGTTTTTTTGTATAACTCTAGTTGATGGCCATCTTCAGGCATGATTAGTTTCCCGTTGGACTGGAGCTTTGAAAAAGCTGTTCCCTGCTCGATGGTTAAGTTATAGGTAGAAAGATGCTCTGGGTTTTTTTCCAAAGCTTTGTCCAGATTGCTTTCCCACGATGAAAGTGATTGGTTTGGGACGGCAAACATAAGGTCTAAAGAAAGATTGTCAAAGCCAGCTTTTCTTGCACAGTCTACGGTTGAATGGACTTCTTCAGGTCCATGTGCTCGATCCAATAATTTTAATTCAG
>JYMV01039757.1_pt1 | contig 10456 bp, 7 predicted proteins | sample 338911 | NCBI WGS metagenome assembly JYMV01 (sample SAMN03354496, study PRJNA234377) | hydrothermal vent metagenome | biome: Deep sea; feature: Hydrothermal plumes at the Eastern Lau Spreading Center, Western Pacific Ocean; material: Seawater | place: Tonga | collected 2009 | depth 2000 m m
TACTCAGAGCTTACTCGTACATTATGTCATGGGGTTCCAATATTAGTAGAGTTTCCAAAAACGCATTGCTCAATGCAAATTATCTTCAAAGTTTACTGAGCGGTGTTTTTGAGCAACCATACAATCGCAAGTGCGCACATGAATTTGTGCTGTCCTCAAAAAATCTTGGTGCCAAGAGCGCCATGAACATAGCAAAAAGAATAATGGATTACGGACTACACCCACCTACCATTTATTTTCCTTTAATTGTCGAGGAAGCGCTCATGATTGAGCCAACAGAAACAGAGAGTAAAGAATCGCTTGATAATTTTGCGTCCGTCTTGAAGAAAATAAGTGATGAACTGGTAAAAGATCCAGATTTTGTTATGAAATCTCCGCATACAACTAAGTTAGGAAGGCTTGACGAGGTTAAGGCTGCGAGAGAACCCAATCTAAGATGGCTACCGAAGTTTAAAGTATAAAGTTAAGAATAAAAAAATGTTCAGATGAAAAATTTAGCAAACATATTCAAAGCAAAAAAATTAATAAAAATTTCAATGTCATATGATGATAAAAAAAATGTTATTGGCTCCATTAAGATTACCGGTGACTTTTTCATTCATCCTGAAGAAACATTAGAAACACTCGAAGCTAATCTTGTAGATACAAAGTTAGAGAGGAATGAAATTAGTAAAAAAGTGGAAGTAAGTTTGAAAGACTCTGAAGCATTTGGCTTTGACGTAAATTCTATGACAGACGCAATTATGGGTTGCTTGAAAAACGAGTAGATATGAAATTTTCCAAGATTAGGGTTTTAGAAACTGGTCATAATCCAGGCTCATGGAACATGGCCCTTGATGAGGTTTTGATGAATGGTATCGGAGAAGTTCCCATCCTGAAAATTTATGGTTGGAAGCCCTCATGTGTTTCAATAGGATATTTCCAAAGCATGGATGAGGAAGTAAATCTAGAAAAATGTAAGGAGATGGGAATTGATAGCGTGAGAAGGATCACAGGTGGCGGTGCTGTTTTTCATGAAAGTGAATTAACATATTCATTCATTTCAAAAAATTACCCGCAAGGCATAATGCAATCTTATGAAATGGTTTGTGAAATGCTAACTTTGACTTTGAAAAAACTTGGATTTGACGCCAAGTTTTCTCCGTTAAATGACATTATAGTTGGTGGAAGGAAGGTGTGTGGGAATGCACAAACTAGAAAACATGGTGTTTTGCTGCAGCATGGAACCATGCTATTGGATGTCAACGTTGAAAAGATGTTTACAGTGTTGAAAGTACCAAAAGAGAAAATAAGCGATAAAGCGATTGAGGACGTAAAACAAAGAGTTTTTGGCATAGGTAAGAAATTTGAACTTGTTGCAAGTGCTATGAAGGACAGTGCTAGTGAGACATTTTCTGCTGATCTGAGCTTTGAAGATATAACTGAAGAAGAGGAAAGACAGCGCCAGACATTAGATTCCGAAAAATATTCTTCAAAAGAATGGAATTTTAAAAGATAATTGACAAAAATATATTCTATAACTGTTGATTTAGCATGATGTACGATGCAGTAATCATTGGCGCTGGACCTGGTGGATATGTTTGCGCAATAGAGATCTCAAAACTTGGCGGAAAAGTCTGCATAGTGGAGAAAAATGGGTTTGGTGGCACTTGTACTCAAAGGGGCTGCATTCCTACAAAATACCTACACTCAGTTGGAGATTTTGTTAGAAAGGCATCAATGTCAAAATCATATGGAATAGATTCAAAAATTGATCTAGATTACAAAATTCTAAAATCTAAAATGTTTACAACAGTTGGCAAACTGGCATCAGGGATTCAACTGTTGCTGAAAGATAATGGTGTAGAAATAGTTGAAGGAGAGGCGGAAATAATTTCGCCAAATAAGGTCAAAGTAGGCAGTAAAATTTTAGAAACAAAGAATGTTGTGATAGCAACTGGCAGCACCCCAGTCCCTATATCTGGTTATGATTTTAAAGAAAAAATCCTTTCAACAGATACCTTCTGGAGTATGGATGAACTGCCTAAATCTATCGCTGTTATTGGTGGCGGGTACAGCGGTTGCGAATTTGCATCAATCCTGAATGTTTTGGGCTGTAAAGTTTGGCTGATTGAAATGGAAGAGGCGCTAATGCCAGACAATCCCCAAGAAATTGGAAAAACATTGGAAAAGTATATGCGAATTGATGGAATTACTGTTCTCACCAATTCAAAGGTTGAAAAAATTACCGATAATGGAATTTTGGTGAATGGTCAAAACATAGATGTCGAAAAAATTCTTGTTTGTGTGGGTAGAAAACCGAACATAGGTTCTGATGAAATGAAAAAACTTGGAATTGAATTTAACGGTAAGGGTATTGATGTGAATAAAAAAATGCTGACTAGTGTTTCAAATATTTATGCGATAGGCGACATAACAGGAAAATATCAACTTGCTCATGTAGCGTCAAAACAAGGCGAAGTTGCAGCCCATAATATAACGGGACATGATAGTGAAATGGATTACAGCGTTATCCCATTTTGCGTATTCACTTTTCCAGAGGTAGCTTTTGTTGGAGATTGTTCTGGTAAATCAGGTGAGTTTCCGCTTAGGGCAAATGCAAAAGCAAATTGTCTAGAAGATACAAGAGGGTTTCTCAAAGTTTTTGAAAAAAATGGAATATGTGTAGGTGCAATAATTATTGGTACGAGAGCATCTGAGATAATTGGTGAAGTAACAATTGCAATTAAGACACAATTAAAAATCGAAAAATTTTTGGAAGTTATTCACGCGCATCCTACTCTATCAGAAGCGTTTACAGAAGCTGTCAGAGATATTAACGGACAATCTATTCATCTACCATCACGAACTAAATCCTAAAATAATTAAATTATCCGAATAGTGAAGAAAGACCTTCCATTGCTGCTTCCTCCTGTTTTTCACTAGGTGGTCCAGATTTGCCTTCTTTCTTTTCTTCGGCGCCTTCTGCTGGTGCTGCTGCTGCTGCCGGAGCTGCTGCTACTGCAACTGGAGCAGCCTTTATTGCATCTTCAATATTAACATCGGCCAAAGATGCTACAAGTGACTTCACTTTTGCCTCGTTTAATTCTGCACCAGATGCTTTTACTATTGAGGTGACATTTTCCTCAGTAATCTCCTTCTTTAGTTTATGAAGCATCAATGCAGCGTAAACATATTCCATAATATCGTTTTTTTTGGAATCGATAATATAAAACTATAGAGAGTTATAATTCCCTGTTGGGACTTAATTTAGGATTTTAAGACTTCTGCAAATTGCATAAAGTGTCCTTTTCAGTTGCTTATCAAACAACGTATCCATGCGCTGCTTGAGCACACGCTTTGCTTGGTCTCTCTCAGAGCCAGGAGGTAATGATAGTACATTATTAATGAATTCTGATAGGGATTCCTGTATCCACCCGTTTAAAGTAGCATATACCCTGTTTGGAATTTCTAAGACCTGTTGCTCGTTCAAATCTAAGACGCCGGCAAAGTTGTCATGTTCAATCCTATAGACGAGTGATAAAATACAATTATCAGGATTAGGGTTTTTTAAAATTTCAATAGATCGCTTTCCCGCCTTACCTTGTTCAACCTTGTTCCTCAGACCAATAGGGTTGATGATAATTCCATTTACTCCAATTTTCTGACCTTCTACGCCAGTAACTGCCCCAAAAATTATTTTGTTGTATTCTCCATCAGCTTGTTTGGCAAAAACAAAATCACCCTCCTTTAGGCTTTTTTTTCTTCCACCAAGCATAGGATTGATTTTAGAGTATTGTATTTAATTTATTGTAATCGATAATTATAATATCGGTCAGACGAAAACACTTCAAATGGATAAAAAAGAAATTCTTTCAAAATTTTCAACTGACCCTGAACGATACTATAAGGTAAAATTATTTGAGAATGAAGGATTTATGCGTAAATCATGCACAATATGTAAGCGATTCTATTGGACAATAGATGAGAATCGCATCAACTGCCCTGATCATTCTGATGACACATATTCGTTTATTGGAAACCCGCCAACAAAAAAAAGATTTGACTATACACAAGCATGGAAGGAAGTTGAATCATTTTTTAAAAAAAATGGACATACATCTGTCAGTAGGTATCCTGTAGTTTGTAGATGGCGTGATGACTTGTATTTTACAATTGCATCAATTGTTGACTTTCAGAGGGTGATGGGAAACAAAGTTGTCTTTGAGTTTCCTGCAAACCCACTTGTAGTTCCACAAACTAGTCTGCGATTCAAAGATTTGGAAAACGTTGGTGTTACTGGACGACATTTTTCAAGCTTTTGTATGATTGGACAACACAGCATACCAAATTCTCAAGGATATTGGAAAGACGAATGCATTGATTTGGATTACAGACTAGTTACAGAACAATTTGGAGTTGACAAAAAAGAAGTTGTTTTTGTAGAAGATGTTTGGGAAGGCGGTGGTTCGTTTGGTTCTTCTTTAGAATTTTTTGTAAAGGGACTAGAGCTTGGCAATGCAGTGTTTACCGAGTTTCAAGGAGACTTGTCCAATTATAGAACGCTAGATCAACAAATTATTGACATGGGTGCAGGCCTGGAAAGATTTGCCTGGATCACAATGGGTACTCCAACTGCATACGATTGTTGTTTTGGACCTATTACCGGCAATCTAATAGAACAGACAGGAATTAATACAGATTCTGAACTTTTGGTTAGATATTTTACTGAAATTGCAAAAAATTTTGAGCGGTTTAGTGATTTATCTGAGGTGAGAAAAAATGCAATCAAATCAGCCGGTCTATCAAACGAACAGATGGACAAAATCATAACTCCGATTGAGGGAATTTATCTAATCATTGATCATATCAGAACTCTAATTTTTGCAATATCAGACGGGGCATTACCGAGTAACGTTGGTGGAGGATATAATCTTCGAATAATGCTTAGAAGAATAATATCTACTATGAATAGGCTCTCGCTAAAATTTGACATAAATGATATGATTGATATGCAAATTGATTATCTCAATGATACATATCCTGAACTAGAAGAAACACGTGAAGATGTCAAAACCATAATTGCAATTGAGGCTGATAGATATGAAAATTCAAAATCTAGGATGCAAAAAATTGTTAGTAAATTAAATCAAAAGCCAACTGTTGATGATTTAATCCGACTGTACGAATCAGACGGTGTAACGCCTGATTATCTAAAGGAAATGAAGGTAATTTCTGATATTCCATCAACATTTTATAGCAAATTATCTGAACTGCACCAATCAAAGAAACAAAAAGAGCAAGATCAACTTTCATTAGAAGGATTACCAGAAACTGAACTTTTGTACTATGCAGATGATCCAAAAGAGTTTGATGCCAAAGTTCTCAAATCATTTGACCAGTATGTTGTGCTGGACAGAACATCATTTTACGCAAGAGGAGGGGGACAAGAGCCGGATCATGGAACAATTGAAGGGTTCGATGTTGTTGACGTGAGCAAACATGGTAACATTGTATTACATGAGCTAAAGGAAGGCGCCATAAAAGAAGGAGATACTGTTTCATGTGTTGTTGATTCGAAAAGAAGGGGTGATATTACAAAAAATCATACCAGCACTCATATCCTCAATTCATCATCTCGCAGCATTTTAGGATCGTGGGTTTGGCAGCATTCTGCATTTAAAGAAGAGGACCATGCTAGGTTGGATATTACACACCATTCTGCCTTGACTGACGATGAAATTGTAAAAATTGAGAATCTTGCCAATTCTGTAGTTAAGAAAAACATGTCGGTGACTATTGAGAATTTTGATAGAGGTACTGCTGAGCAAAAATATGGATTCAAGATATATCAGGGGGGAATTGTTCCCGTAAAATCAGTTAGAATTGTATCAATTGAGGATTTTGATATAGAAGCGTGTGGTGGAACCCACGTTAAAAAAACGGGTGAGATTAAACTAGTAAAAATTACAAGAACAAAAAGGATTCAAGATGGTGTTGTAAGAATTGAATTTGTTTCAGGTGACACAGCTTTAGACTATGCTAAACAGCATGACGTTGATTTGGCAAGAGAATCGGCTGAATTGAAGGATAAAGCAAAACTAAAAGAAACAAGGCATGAGCAAAAACAAGAATTAAAAGAGAAATTACCAATTTTAGTTGAAAATATTACTGCGTGCAAAATAGGCACAAATAACGTGGATGAAATTATTGTTGATATTACAGAACCCGGAAAACCAAACTTTTGCTCTGCAATGAGTGAACAATATGACGAATTTTTTCATATTAGTTTAGGAGAAAAGCTAATCGAAAAGGATCCGTGGATGGTTTATTGTGGTGTTTTTGAGGATGGAGATAGAATTCGAGCAATAATTTATTCAGGTGAACAAGTTGGAAAGGACAAAAAAGCGGGAGATATTGCAAAAACTATGTCTGAAGTGCTTGGAGGAGCTGGAGGAGGAACCCAAAGGTTTGCTCAAGGAGGGGGAAAAGACAAATCTAAAAAAAATGATGCTATAGAAAAGGCAAAAACAATGGTTTTGGGAGTATAAAATTATGGAAGTAGATTGGAGTGCCGTTGATAAAAAGTGGCAAAAAAAATGGGCAGAAAACAATGATCATGAAACTAATTCTAACGATAAAGAAAAAAAATTCATAACTGTGGCGTATCCTTATCCAAACTCACCTCAACATATAGGTCACGGTAGAACATACACCATTACAGATGTTCATTCTAGATATTTGAGAATGAAAGGATATAATGTATTATTCCCGATGGGATTTCACTACACTGGTACGCCAATTCTTGGTATGGCAAAAAGAGTAGAAGCTAATGATACTGAATTAATTGAAGGATTCAAAACATTATACAAAGTTCCTGAAGATAAGATTAAGGAATTTGCAGAGCCTGTAAAGATTGCCAAATATTTCCACGAGGAGATTAAATCTGGTATGATTGAGATGGGTTATTCAATTGATTGGAGAAGAGAATTTACTACAATTGATCCTGCTTACCAAAAATTCATAGAATGGCAATTTAGAAATCTAAAAGAAAAAAATCTCATTGTGCAAGGCTCGCATCCTGTTGGCTGGTGCCCGAAGGATCAAAACCCAGTTTCACAACATGACACGCTTGGAGATGTGGAACCCGATTTTACTGAATATATTATTATTAAATTTGATTTGAATGGAGTAAAGATTCCCGTAGCCACATTGAGGCCAGAAACTCTATTTGGGGTAACAAACATTTGGATAAATCCTCAAGTTACATACCAGAAAATCAAAGTAAATGATGAGATTTGGATTGCTAGCCCAGAATGTGCACGAAAACTGGGATTTCTTGAAAAAAAAATCGAAGTGATAGAGGATGTTAGTGGAAGTGACTTTGTTGGTCAAAGTGCTAAAGCACCACACAGTTCCGATTCAATTGTGATTTTACCAGCTAGTTTTGTAAAAAGTGATAATGGAACGGGAATTGTCATGTCTGTTCCTGCACATGCTCCATTTGATTACCAAGCGCTAGTAGATTGCAAATCTGGAAAAAACAAATCGATAAACAGTGATCTTTTGAGTAATATTCAAAATATTGAGCCTATTTCTATGATAAAGACAGAAGGACTGGGTAATATTCCTGCAAAAGATATTGTAGAAAAGATGGGAATCTCACACCAAGATGACCCAAAACTAGAAGATGCTACAAAGGAAATCTACTCAAAAGAATTCTATGAGGGAATTCTAGCTGATAACACAAAGCAATTTGCAGGGAAAAAAATTTCTGAAGCAAAAGATGAGATAAAAGAATGGATTACAAAAATTGGTAGTGCTGATATCCTATTAGAATTGACAAATTCTCCGGTAAAATGTCGTTGTGGTGCAGAGTGTGTTGTGAAATTATTAAGCAATCAATGGTTTTTAGACTATTCAAACAAAGACTGGAAAAAGAAGGCACATGTCTGTTTTGAGAAAATGAATATTCTTCCTAATGAAATCAGATCCGAGTTTGATAAAGTTCTTGATTGGCTTAGAGAAAGGGCTTGCGCCAGACAGCACGGATTAGGTACAAAAGTTCCCTGGGACAAAGAATGGTTGGTAGAAAGCCTAGCTGATTCCGTCATTTACATGGCATTCTATATTATCTCAAAATATGTTAACAAAAAAGAAATTAATGGAAATGATTTAACTGACGAATTTTTTGACTATATTTTTTACGGAAAAAAAGATTCAGGAGAAATTGCAAATAAAATAAACGTTACAAAAGAAAAATTGGAAGAAATCAGAAACGAATTCCTGTATTTTTATCCAGTTGATTCTAGACACTCTGGCAGAGATTTGGTTCCAAACCATCTAACGTTTTTTGTTTTAAATCATGTTGCGCTTTTTCCAGAGGAAAATTGGCCACAGGAAATTGTTGTTAATGGTTCTGTCCTGATGGCAGGAAAGAAAATGTCAAAGTCGATGGGAAATATTATTCCGCTGAGGGAGGCAGTGAGAAAATATGGTGCTGATCCACTCCGCCTAACAATTTTAATTTCTGCTGAATTGTTACAGGATGCTGATTTTAACGTTGAAGCAATTAATGGAATTAAAAACAAACTTGAGTCCATGCATGAAAACTGTGCCAAAACTAAATCCGAAGAAATTCCAGAATTAGAACCGGAAGACAAATGGATATTTAGTGTATTACAAAATTTAGCCTCAAATGTTAGCCAATCAATGGATAAGATTAGGCTTAGGGAAGCATTACATCATATTTTGTATGATTTTGATTCTGAATTACAGTGGTATCTCAAAAGAGCAAAATCAAAACAAAGAACAAATATTTCTGGAATTCTTCACAAAATTTTGTCATCTAGAGTTTTGATGCTCTCACCTTTTGCCCCACACATAGCAGAAGAAATGTGGGAAAAACTAGGCAATTCAGAATTAGCTTCAAAATCAGCATGGCCTTCTTCTGTTGGAACAGAAATTGATTCAAAATCAATTCAAACTGAAACATTGTTAAAATCAATTATTGATGACATTAACAATATTCTAAAAGTGACTAAAATTTCGCCAAAAAAAATTATAATTTACACCGCAGAACAATGGAAATCTAAAGTATACAACTCAATACTCAAAAATGTGTTAGATGGTCAAACGAATGTAGGTACAATCATAAAATCATTAATTGCGAATAAGGAAACAGAACAAATCAAAAAAGATCCTGATTTTGTAAAAAAAACACTCAATGATATTCTATCAGAACCTGCTGAACTAAGAAAAGGAAGAATGAGTGTTGGTCAAATTGATGAAAGGGAAATTATTAGCTCAGAACTATCATCTCTTGTAAAGAACGACTATAATGTAGAACTAGATGTTTTTTCAGAATCAGACTCGGAAAAATATGATCCTAAAAATAAAGCAAAAAATGCGAGGCCTTTCAAACCAGCAATACTAATCGAATAGATATAGTATTTATTTTGTTAAAATTAGCTTGAACTAGAATGAAAATTGCTATTATGGGGATGGGTGTAGCAGGCAGTTATCTAGTTTCTAGGTTGAAGAATGACCATGAAGTGGTTGGTTTTGAAAGAATGGAAGAAATTAAACATGATTCAATTTGTGCTTGGGGATCCATCAAGTCTACCATGATAGATCTTTGTAAGAAATCAGGAATTGATTTTGAAAAATACATTGTACATAATGGTAAAACCATGTATGTTGATATGAATAACCAAAAAAGATTCCAAATTGGGTTACACGGATTATGTACATATGAAAAGTTGAGTTTGATTAAGGACTTTATCAAAGACTCCGAAGTTCATTTTGGAGTAAGTAAAAAACTAGAGGAATTAGAGTCAGAATTTGATGTTATAGTTGACTGTACAGGATTTCATCGAATTTATTTACCAAAATTAGAGCAGGATTTCTGTCTGCCCACCTATGAATACAAAATTGAATATGAAAATGGGGTACCATTTGATGACTTTTACATAAAACCATTCCCACACATGTCAGGGTACTTTTGGTACTTCCCAATGGGTAAGAATCTTGCACATGTTGGCGCAGGTGATTATAACAAACAACATGTAGAAGAAACTAACAAATTCTTTAAGAAATATGGTGGCAAAGTAACAAAAACTGTGGGCCGCCCCATAAGACTTGCTACACCAAATCTATGTAAGCCATTTTACAAGGGAAAAGTTGTCGGAGTAGGAGAATCTATTGGAACTGTATATCCATTGTTAGGTGAAGGAATCATCCCAAGTATGATATGTGCAGACATTTTTGTAAAAAATCTTGGCAATAATGAAAAATATGAAAAAGAAGTTGACGAGTATTTCAAGATTTATGGAAAAGTTTTCAATTTTATAAGAAGTAAATTACATAATAAATTCAGTATATTAAGAATGATGCCAGATCTTCTTTCAATATTTCGATATATGAAAAAGAATGAAGAAAGATTTGGAATGGAAATTAATATGCGTGACTTGATGAA
>JYMV01041258.1_pt1 | contig 10456 bp, 8 predicted proteins | sample 338911 | NCBI WGS metagenome assembly JYMV01 (sample SAMN03354496, study PRJNA234377) | hydrothermal vent metagenome | biome: Deep sea; feature: Hydrothermal plumes at the Eastern Lau Spreading Center, Western Pacific Ocean; material: Seawater | place: Tonga | collected 2009 | depth 2000 m m
TATGTGAAATACGCAGCGTCGGAGTTAAGTAACAAGAAGAGTCGGCGCGTGTAGGATTGAACAGGTTATTTTATAACTTGGACATTATTGGAGGTTCCGGTGTCAATTTTATGACTGTAGCGACCAAATTTCGCGGCTACGCCTCCATAATTATTATTATTAATTGAAACTATGGATACAAGAAAACAGGTAACAGTAGTTGGAATATCAGGCAGCTTGAGAAACGGAAGCTATACCACCCTGGCAACTGCAGAGGCTTTAAGAGGAGCTGAGCAGGAGGGTGCGCATACACACCTGATTAATCTCTCGGAGTACGATTTGAAATTTTGCAACGGTGGTGATGATGAGCCAACAGGGGATGTGCTCAAGCTACAGAAGCTGGTTGGCGCTGCACAGGGGATTATCCTTGGAACACCTGAATATCACGGAAGCTACAGCGGCGTGCTTAAAAATGCCCTGGATCTGATGGGCTTTAAAGAGTTTGAGGGTAAAATGGTGGGTCTGTTGGGTGTATCGGGGGGAATGATGGGAGGATTGAATGCCATGAATGAACTTAGATCAGTTGGCAGAACACTGCACGCATGGGTCATTCCCGGACAGGTGGCCATTCCAAACGCTTCCGCCATATTTGATAAAAGCGGCAACGTAATTGACAAAAAAATGAATGTGAGCCTGATAAAATTAGGACAGCAAGTAGCTTCCTTTTCTAAGTTACACCTTGTCAGCAGGGACAGGGCATTCTTAAAAGCATGGGAAGAGGCACCGCTGAATCCCGGAGGCGACTAATCGAATACATTACTTGCTTGCTGATTAACTGAACAAAATCTGTAAATATCCGTGTGTTCCGCGTTCCATTTGTTCAGCGTTTTTTTCTTAGCTTTGTTACAGAGGAAGCAGGCGACAGCCAGGCATCCATGTCATCATCAGGGAAGAGAATTGGGCATGGATTAACTTCTTGCAATGATCATTGCATGCCCTGATTCAGAGAATCGCTGAATCAGGTTGTATATCACTTTTTCAGCTTAAGTAGAACTGCACCAAATGCGTGCTTGAGATAATATGTGATGAACATAAGAACATTTGACCTGGAAAGAATTCAATCACTCTACGAGAATACGGTAGAATTTAACCTCACTGAAAGTGGTTTTCATCCACTTCAGCTGGATGAGATACTGGATGAGCAACAACTAAGACAACTGGCACAGCTCAATTTGGGTTACGGCCAAACCAACGGTGATCCTCGCTTAAGAGACCGCATCGCCGGTCTTTACGAAAATGCCGGAGCTGGCAATGTACTGGTAACAAACGGATCAGCAGAAGCCAATTTTGTGGCTGCTCACACCCTCCTAAATGCCGGCGATGAAGTGGTGATCATGATTCCGAACTATATGCAGTTATGGGGAATTGTCGAGGAAATGCTGTGTACGCCTGTAGCCTTTCACATGCGTGAAGAAAACAATTGGGCGCCAGACCTCGAAGAGCTTGCACGCGTTGTGAACCCAAAAACCAAGATGATCGCAGTGTGCAATCCCAATAATCCGACTGGCTATGTTCTGACATCACAAGAGATGGAGGCCATTGTAGCTATAGCCAGAGAGCATGATGCATGGATCTATTCTGATGAAATATACAGGGGGGCTGAGCTGAACTACACGGAGCTGGAGAGCTTCTACGGTAAATACGACAAGGTGATGGTCAACGGTGGGTTGTCTAAATCTTACGCCCTGCCAGGCTTGCGTTTAGGATGGCTGGTAGGTCCGGAAAAGGTGACCGACAATGCCTGGACCTACAGGGACTATACCTCGATATGCTCTAGCTTGATCAGCCAGTATGTGGCCGAGATAGTTCTGAGGCCAAAGAACCGTGAAAAGATATTAAACCGTAACCGCAAGATGCTTAACGAGAATCTTGTCAACCTTCAAACATGGCTGGACAAGCATGGAGACGTGTTCTCTTTTATTCCACCACAAGCGGGCGGAATGGCCTTTATGAGTTATGATCTGGACATCAACTCCACTGACCTGTCTCATTGGCTACGGGAACAAGAAAGTGTATTTATCATACCTGGTGATTGCTACGGAATGGATGGATATATTCGTATTGGCGTGGGAGAGCGCTCGGATTTCCTTTTGGCTGGGTTGGAGAAGATGAGCCGTGCAATACAAGAAAAGTTCAAACTGACAACTAAAAATGGCCATATCACACGATATTGAGAAAGCCCATAACCGTATCGAACAGCACATTCTAAAAACACCGCTGTTTCCGTCGAGTTACTTGAGTGAGCTAAATAATGGGGAGGTTTTCTTGAAACTGGAAAGCGAACAGTACACAGGGTCATTTAAAGCCCGTGGTGCGCTTAACAAAGTACTTTCGATGAGTGCCGAGGAGAAAGTCACGGGGATGATCACGGCATCAACGGGAAATCATGCCCAGGGATTTGCCCGTGCTTTGTCAATCTCGGGAGACAGTGGATCTATTTTTCTTCCGGAGAATGCCAATCCGACGAAGGTGGAGGCATTAAGGTCCTATACCGCTAAGCTCGAATTCTTTGGGGATAACTGTCTAGACACCGAGCTTCATGCCAAAGCTATGGCCAGAGAAAGAGGAATGGCCTGGGTATCTCCGTACAACGACTACGAAGTCATTTGTGGCCAGGGGACAATTGGCAAAGAAATTACGGAAACACTCGATCATGTGGATGTCGTGCTGGCTTGTATCGGTGGTGGCGGAATGATCTCAGGGGTAGCGGGCTGGTTCAAAGATCGCTCGCCAAACACAGAGATTATTGGCTGCCTGCCAGAGAGGTCCGCAGAGATGAAGCTAAGTGTTGAGGCCGGGCATGTAATTGTATTGGACGATCCGGAAGATACGCTGTCTGATGGTTCTGCAGGGGGGCTGGAAATCGATTCCATTACTTTTGCAATGTGTCAGAACACCGTGGATAGCTACGAAACCGCTACAGAAGAGGAAATAGCTGAAGGGATAAGGTTTATGGTGGATAAGCACCATAAGATCATCGAAGGAGCTGCTGGAGTAGCCATTGCATGCTACAAGAAGCTGGCTGATCAACTCACGGGAAAACGTGTGGTTATTGTGATTTGCGGATCTAATATCAACTCAGATAAACTAAAACAACTGATCTAATGAGAATACTTAAGAAAGACGAGATTGTTCAGGTCATCGAAGGACTTGATCCGAGCTATTTGCTCATGCAAATTGAAAAAGCAATGGTTGCCATTGCCTTAAATCAGGTGAATATGCCCCCGATAGGCCATTTGGGATTTGATTCACCTCCGGGAGACGTACACATCAAGTACGGTCATATTACTGGCGACGCGTCCTACGTTATCAAGATTGGCTCCGGCTTCCCCCAAAACTCAACCCTAGGGCTCTCAAACAGCAATGGGTTGATGCTGGCATTTAAAGCAAAAACCGGTGAATTGGAGGCAGCATTGTTGGACGAGGGTTATCTCACTGATCAGCGCACTGCAATTGCCGGAGCTGTGGTTGCTAAACACATGGCGCCTGGCCAAGTGGAAGGCATAGGAATCATCGGGACAGGCATTCAAGCCAGATTGCAGCTGGAGTGGCTTAAAACTGTTACAAACTGCAGAAGAGCATATGTATATGGTAGATCTTCTGAAAAGGTAGATGCCTTTATTCAGGATATGTCCGGAGAATTTACGATCACGGTCTGTCAAACACCGGCCATGGTAGCTGCCAGGGCCAATCTAATAGTTACCACAACCCCCTCAAACTCGCCGCTGTTAATGGCCTCCGACATTCGTCCGGGAACACACATCACGGCAATGGGATCAGATACACCAGGGAAGCAAGAACTGGATGAAAATATTCTTGCTGCCGCTTCTATAGTTGCCTGCGACAGCATTGAGCAATGCCTGGCTCATGGTGAAACGTGTCATGCTGTGAACAGAGGAGTGCTGAGTGAAGGCCAGCTGACCACAGTGGGTGCAGTGATAGACGATGGAATCCAAAGAAAGGATGAGGATATCACTATAGCAGACCTTACTGGAATCGCCACGCAGGACATCAAGATTACCTTGTCAGTGATCGAAGCGCTTAATCAAAGCGTATAAGGCATCTCTGTCAAAAAGAGCTTGCTTCCCGTGGGCACCGTTAATCGACTTTACGGTCCAGCCAGGGCATAAAATTGAAGTAGGCAAACACATTTTTTTCTAACGGGTCTTTTTGAATCTGTGCGAGCTCCTTTTTCAACCATCGAAATGGGCCGCTGTTTCCAGCTGTAGTTTCATTGAGGGACTTCCTGATGAATTGTAGCACAGCTCTTTCAAACTTGAACAACCGTTTTCGGGATTTTAAATAGCGTTTGGTAGATTCCAGTTGGTGCTCTAGCAAATCTCTGTTGTCCAATTCAAAGTGAAGCAGTAGATTGATGACCCTTGCAATACAATACGTATCCTGCTTTAAGCGGGGATCAGCGGTGTTTAGGAATTCGTTCAGATAACGCAGAGCTTGCTGATAGTCCCCAATGCCTATGTAGGCTGAAGCGGTATTGAAGCATACATACATCCATTCGATATACCACATGTTATTTGCTTCAGAATGGAGCTGCAGATGTTCTTGCTTTGACTCTATTAGATCGACCGCACCTGAAAAATCGTTCTGATCTACCAGCGTCATAATCTCAAGCATGTGTATCAGGTAATGTCTGTACCGAATGCCCTCTGAAGTCGGGGGTTCATATAATTTAATGGTCTCCATGTCCTCGTTAAATTGCAGATGGCGTTTGCGTTTCGAGCTGAGCAAGCATTGATTGCCCAGGCTGCGTAAGAAAAGCGTAGGATTCATTTCACGATTGTGAGGGAACTTTGTAAATATTGCCAGCTGTTTTTCAAATTCAATTCCACTGTTTGTAAAGTCATTCTTAAAGAAGTGAAAGAGCCCCATGATGTAGTGCTTGTAAATCTTGCTTTTGGAGGATAAGGATTCTTCTTTGAGATAGAAAATAGGTTTTTCAATAATCTTATCCAGTGCGGCGGCTTCTTCCGGGGTTCGAACAACCTCAATTTCCTTGTTCCATTTTACCATATTCAAATACTCTATCTCAAACTCAATGTCCAGCTGCATAGATGCGGTTGACAGGTGCAATAGCTGAGCTCTTTCTCCCAAATGATCTTCCAAAAGCTTGAGGTTCGTCTCATCCCGATACATCGATGTTTCCATTTGCGATATTTTAATGAGGTCGTGGTATCTCTCAGTATCCTCCGCTAGTTTTTTTGCACGTTTTAACTCTTTGGCTGCATAGCTCCTGGCTCCTTTCTGCCTCAAAATCCTGTGGTTATTTAACATGGTGCCAATCCGTTCGTCCACGGAAGCTCCCCTTCTGAATGCGGAGAGAGATGCCAGCAACCTGGTATACAGATGCCTCTTTTCCTGAGCGAAATTGGGCAGGTCCATTGACTTTTCCAGTGCTGAACGAATGAACTCATTCTGGCCTGCCATAAGGTCAAACAGGCGCACATACTTGTTTTCTTTTTTTTCGGAATGTAGCGTAGCATGTCGCTTGAAATACCGCTTTTCAGCCTGCGTCATGGACTTGATTAAGTCAAAAACTATATCATTTTTCATATTATGACTTAGTATAAATAAGTGTTGTTATTAGAGTAAATATACTAATTATATCTAAATATGAAATGCTATAAAAACAATATCTTTCCTTTCGTGTGGACTGAGCGTAAAATAGCTTTGCACGAAATAATTAATTAACACATACACAAGAAACCATGCGATACTACACACTAACACTATTAATAATAAGCGCCAGTCTGACTGCAAACGCTCAGGGGCTGGACACACTCTTTAGCGAGAACTTCAATACCTGGGAAAACAATGAGATAGAAGACAGCATTTTCAGCGACTACGATGAAGATGGGTTGGTAGCAGCCAACGGGTTGCCAGGTGGGTGGTTTGTGGCCAATCTCGGTAATGGGGGGACTGACAGCCTGGAGCAGGTTGTTATGAGTGCTTCCTGGCTTGAGGGCTTCGCCCATGGAAACAGGAACTGGCTGATGCTCCCCGCTATTGACCTGGCTGATACTACCGCCACATTGAGCTGGCGTTCGGCACCAGCGGTTGGTGATTTATATATGGATGGGTATACCGTCCTGATTTCAGATAACCAATGGTTCTATTATGACATCACACTGGCCGACACGCTTAAGCATTTCGCTCAAAATATAAATGACGTTGAGTCAGATTTCTCAGCAGGCATAGTACACGCTAACCTCGACTATAACGTCCCTCTTAACCTGGCCTCCACAACTCAATACCCGGGTTTGCTGAGCTCCTGGTCAGTGGATCTGACTCCGTACAACAACCAGACTGTTTACATTGGTTTTCTGCACAATTCAGACGACGATAATTTTATCGCACTGGACGACATACTGGTAATGGGTGTGGCGGGATCTACAGAGCCCGACCCAGATCCAGTGCTTGGCCTGAATGAGCAAGATAGGGGTGGATTTGAGCTCTATCCAACCGTAGTGAAAGACGCTCTGCATATCATATTTGAAGCTAGAGCCAGCTCTTTAACCATTACAAATGCCTTAGGTGCCCAGGTTTGCAGCGAGAACAATCTTTCGAAACAACATCGACTAAACCTCAATCATCTTGCTCCTGGTGTGTACTTCGTGCGTGTGCAGAGTGAGCAAGGACTATTCACCAACAAATTCATCAAACAATGAACAGGACAGCAATAATTTTAGGTATCGCAGTATGCGGGTTTATAAATGCGGTAGCTCAAACTCCTCCCGCTTCTCTTTCAATGTCATTGGACAGTCTGGTTACAGCTGCGCTTCCAGGCAATGTATTTAATCCTGGATTGGTCGTAAGTGTATATGTGCCCGATCAATGGGAGTGGAGCGGAGCAACAGGTAAGGCTATCTCCGGGTTTACCAGCGGCAGTCCTGCGGTAGATGCAGTGCCTAACAGCCAATTCCGGGTGGGCAGTATCACCAAGATGTTTATGGCCACAGCAATTCTAATGTTGGAGGAGGCCGGAATGCTGACCGTTGAAGATGACATCGCTCTGCACCTGCGATCAACCTTGGTTAACGATACGATAGATAGCAGTGAGCCGGTGAAAATCCGACACTTGCTCAATCATACCAGCGGTATTGCAAATCTGGCGGATAATGACTCCTGCCGGATGGCGGCTATGGCTGACCTCACGCGCACCTTCACATTAGAGGAAGCCATTTTCTGTGGAGCGGGGCAGGGGGAAAACTTCCCGCCGGATTTTGCCTGGGGTTATTCCAATACCAACTATTCCATACTGGCAATGATCATCAAAGAAGTTACCGGGGTAACAGCGGCAGCATATATTCAATCAAATATCATTGATGTGCTGAGCCTGGACAACACCGGTGTTCCAGCCACTGATGAATTGCAGGGCCCACATATGGGATGTTATTGGGAGCTACCTCCAATGATCGACTTTACAATCGTCGATGCCACTTTGTACCATGGATGGGCAGACATAAGCGCCACCCCTGAGGAGCTCAACATATTCTTTCACGCTCTTAGGACGGAGCAATTGATTAACGCTACTTCATTGGCAAAGATGCAGGCGATAGCCCCTTCTTCCTGGGATTACGGCTACGGACTGGAGTACTACGATATCGATGGAGATAACTATTACGGACACTCAGGTGATGTGGGCAATACAAGTGGTTTGTTCTTTTCCGATATATCAACGCCTACCTTTCCAGCTGGGTATTACGTGGCATACAACTATACCTACGAGGGTGTAGCACCATATAACGTGCTGGATAAACCATTACACGATATGATGCAGAGCTTCGTTCCCGGACCCGAAGATACGGTTACCGTTCCTGTTTCAATTGCGGTATTAGGGCAAATGGAAATCGAAGTAAATATGTTTCCAAATCCGGCAAGTGATCGTATTACGATGGTCTCGGATGGTATTTTATCGGTTAGGATACTGGATGTTTCTGGGCGGGTAGTTAAGGAATTGACTACTGATACCGATAAACTGTATTTAGAACTTCAAGATGTCGATTCTGGAATATATCTGGTAAGCGTCATGACAGAGAATGGAATGGCGCAGAAAAAACTGGTAGTGCGTTGATGATTGGTTGGTTTGTTTGCCTTGTGGATATTATAAGTTCAGCAAAGCATCTTTTTAGGCACACAGGATAATTCTATTTACGACATTTCACTGCGTTTAGCATTTCAGGTAAGCTACCCCAGCTTTTGATATGCTCCCATCCCTGAATCCTGGCCCTACCGATTGCATATCCATTACTAGCTGTAGTATCCGTATAATATTTCTTTGATTGTTGGGTGAAGTCTTAATAAGCCCTGGAAGAGGCTAAGCTAAACTCTGGAGTCGATTAGTGGCTTTGCTCCATGATAATTGCTATTATTGCAACCCTGATTTATTGATTTTCTTTAATATGAAGCAAAGGCGGCCATTATTTATACTATTAAGTATTCTATTCATACTTTTTGCAGTATGTGTAGAATCAATTGAGTGTACGGCTCAGGACTCTGACAAGGTGGATAGCTTGTACGGTGAGCTCGAGACTGCTAAGGAAGATTCGATTAAAATCAAGGTCTTGGTTGCGCTCTCGAAATCGCTGACAAATTCCAACGCGGAAGAGGCCCTGAAACATTCAGCGCAAGCAATTGAACTATCTGAGGAGTTGGGCTTTGAAGCGCTTAAAGCAATCGCATTTAATCAACATGCAATTGTTTACTATCATCTTGGAGAGATGGTAAAGTCCCAGGCTCATTTGTTAAAAGCAGCAAAGATTTATAAAGAGATCGAAGACAAGGATGGCATAGCTACAATGCTCAATAATGTAGGTGTAATATATTACGCCCAGGGTGAGCTGGAGCAAGCACTCGATTATTACCTCAAGGCCCTTCAGTACATGGAAGACCTGGAGGACGACAAGGGTAGAGCCATGGCCTTGAATAATATTGGCAATGTCTATAAGGATATTAACAACTACACCCAGGCGCTTGATTTTTATGTAAAGTCTATTAATGTGAAAGAAAAAATAGGCGATACACACGGAATAGCAATGACCCTGAATAACATCGGGCTGCTGTATGACGGGCAAGAATTGTACGGCGAGGCCCTGAGAAATTATAGAAAATCAGTGCTGATCAAAGAGGAAATTGGAGATATGCACGGTATGGGTATGACCATAAACAATATTGGGTTAACACTGGCAAATTCGGGTAGTTCAGAGGAGGCTCTTGGCTATTTCAGGCAGTCTATTGAAATTAAAGAGGGGGTAGGAGATAGGTTCGGAATCGCTATGACCTATATAAATATGGGCAATGTGTTCAATACTTTGAAAAAATATGATCAGGCATTGCATTATTTAAATATGAGCGTAGAAATATCTGAGGAAATAGAAGCCAAAACGCAATTGAAGGATGCGTATTTGGTGCTGAATTCGGTTTATGAGGAAATGGGGAAATTTGAGCTCGCACTGAAGTTTTACAAGAAACATAAAGTGCTAAAAGAGGAAATGGTTTCAAAAGAAAACCTGAACCGAATAGCCCTGCTGCAGGCTAGATACGAGAATAAAGAACAAGATGATAAAATCTACATGCTAAACAAAGAAAAGGAGTCACAAGAGGGCAAAATTCAGAGGTATCTCTTTCTTTTATCAGTAGCGATGGGTATTCTGCTTGCAGCGGGAGTAGTTTTATTGATTAACAGAAGAAAACTCACCAGGCTTCGGAAGACTGTTCTCACTATGGACGCAACGATAGCGGTAGACACCCCAGAGCGGAGGCAGGAGCTCGACGAGCATGGCATGCCGGCAGACTTCAATCACAATTAATTGATCTAAGTAATGAAGCGAATCGCAGTAATTGCAAGTTTATTTTGGGCTTGTGGAACAACGGTAACTGAACAACCTGCACAAAACACTGGTGTTTTTACAGAATATGAGAATAAGTTTTATGATGAAATAAAGAAAGAGTTGAACGCGGAGAGTAGCGAAAAGAAGGATCCGAAAATGGTATTTAAAATGAATTATTCAGCTATTGATATCCCCAGGTCCATAGATGAATTCACTACCGTTTGGTGTAATGATCCGTTATCTCAGGGCAGAACAGGTACTTGCTGGAGTTTTGGTGCTTCTTCTTTTTATGAAACGGAAATTCAGAGGCTGACAAAGCAAAAAATCAAGTTGTCTGAACTGTTCATTGTTTATTGGGAGTATGTGGAAAAGGCAAGAGAGTTTGTTGCGACAAAAGGCGAGTCACGTTTTACGGAAGGCTCGCAACCAAACGCGGTAACAAGAATGATAAAGCTCTACGGAATGGTTCCTGCTGATTACTACTCAGGAAAAAAGGAAGGCCAAAAATATCATGACCACAAGCCCAAAATAAACTTGCAATTACTGCGATTCGCTTCATTACTTAGATC
>JYMV01047612.1_pt1 | contig 10456 bp, 5 predicted proteins | sample 338911 | NCBI WGS metagenome assembly JYMV01 (sample SAMN03354496, study PRJNA234377) | hydrothermal vent metagenome | biome: Deep sea; feature: Hydrothermal plumes at the Eastern Lau Spreading Center, Western Pacific Ocean; material: Seawater | place: Tonga | collected 2009 | depth 2000 m m
TGTAACGATACCGGCAGCGCTGTAATTGACGAGCCAGCAGTGCTAATGGTCATTGCCGCAACAACCGATGCCTTGTGCTCAGGTATGAACGACGGCACAGCCAGCTTAACCGTAACGGGCGGCACCTCGCCCTATGGTATAGACTGGGATGGGGCAGATACCAATGCCCTCGGTGCAGGCACATACCCCTATACGGTAACTGATGCCAATGGATGCGAGGTGCTGGACAGCGTTACTATCCTTGAGCCAGCTCCTTTAAGCATAGATACATCAATAACCCATGTCTCCTGCTATGGTTATTCAGATGGTTCTATTGACCTAACCGTCACTAATGGCACAGCCCCCTACACCTTCAATTGGTCGAACGGGGCCATGACCGAAGACCTTTCCTCTCTGACAGCAGGAACTTATGATCTACTATTGACTGATAACAATGCCTGTCAGCAATCCCTCTCGGTCTCCATACTGCAACCCGCCGAATTTGAAGTTAGCATATTGGGCAGCACATCTTTGTGTATAGGAAACACAACAAACCTAACTGCAAGCAGCGGTGATGCCTTTATTTGGTCTACAGGTGAAACGAGCCAGGCAATTACCATCCAGCCTGCTGCAAACACAAGCATCTGGATCACCGCCTTTGAAAACGGCTGCCCTTCGGAGGATACCGTAAACATTACTGTAAACCCACTGCCATCTGTATCGGCAGGGAACGATACCACCATCACCAATGGTACAATTCTCACCCTTAACGGAAGCGCAACAGGTGCATATTATTGGATGCCCGAAGATCTGTTTTCTTGCATTAACTGTCCAAATCCATCTGTAACACCCAACCACGACATAACTTACTATCTGCAAACTATAGACAGTAACGGCTGTATGGCATTGGACAGTGTGCGGGTTGGGGTTATCAGCCCTGATGTTTTTGTGGCCAACATATTCTCTCCTAACGGAGATGGAAAGAATGATGAACTGTTGGTGCAGGGGGCGGAAGCCGAAGATTTCCGCTTCACGATTTACGACCGATGGGGTAGCTTAATATTCGAGGCCACGCATCCAGCCAACGGCTGGGATGGCACAATAAACGGAAAGCAGGCAAACCTGGGAGTCTATGTCTTTTCCTTTGGCTTTACTGACAGATCAGGTGAATCAATTGCTGGATATGGAGACGTAACAGTTGTAAGATAAATTAACGGTACTCCTGGTGCAGCAATGAAAAACAGCGAACAAACGCAACAAAGACTAATTGATCGTTTAACTGGTATTCTCCAGGAACAATATGTACTCCGGCTTGAAATAATTGGCCGGAAGATCACCCAGGTATTCTACCATTGCGATACAGGTAATAGACACATACACATCCCGGACATGAAGGTTTTGCACCTGCCCCATGGTTGCCTGTGGATAAAAACCGACGCTGGCAGGTTTTACAAGATCGCAACAGATTACCTGTCATGGAATAAGGTTGACCGGGGTATATTGTTGCAGGAGGCGGATAAAAAAACCGTGACAGGCCATGCACAAACTATAAGAAACCGTTCGAGGTTGGCTTGCTGGCGCCCTCTCTTAGATCAAAAAATTACCATTGCAGAATGGAACTGGAAAGGGATCCACAACGCAGGCCACAATAAAGGTAGAACCATTAGCAGCAGTTATATAATAGATCAGATGTTTAAGGAGAGCTTGTACCCTGAGAGTTTGATCCTTCATTTTGAGAACAATCAAAAAATTCACCTCATTGCTGCCGATCCCGATGAAAAAATTGAGGGGACAAAAAGATACAATTTACTCACCGCCGGGCAGGAGATGATGGTCTTTTTCTGCCAGGATAAGCTGAGCGAATGGGGTTTGGGCAAAACAGGGTTTGAAATTGCGCTGGGGAAAAGTTGATCTCCGTGCTTAATAGTGTCCTTTCTACAGGGTGCTCCACCTGCCATCCGGTGAAATCTTTTTCACGTGTGTATCGGCCATAAACTCCTTTACCTTACCCGCACCATTGGAATCCTGCATTTAGGCATTTGCCATAATATTGATATCTTTCACTTTGAATTCACATTAAACCTAACCGCTATGAACAAGTACATCCTATTATTAACTGCCCTGATAATAATTTCCTTACCGGCCATGGCACAGGAAGAAAGCAAATACCATATTGGCCGTGAAACGAAAGTTAAAGAAGTTATCCCTGGACTGGGCATGATAAAGGGCACCGTTCATGCGCTGCATTATCTTGAGCATCTGCCGGAAACAATGATTGATGTGGCAGACGGCCGGCAAATTGAAGTTGACAAGCATGGCCACTTTGAGTTTGAGATAGATGCAGGAAGCCATAAGATCACGGTTTCTCATGAGGGCTTTAGGGACCTGGTAATCGAAAATATCGTTATTACTGAAGGCCATGAGACACACATCAATATAGGCCTTGCAATAATTGAAGAAGAGGAGAAGATTGAAGAAGAGGAGAAGAAAGACTAATACGAAGTGTCTCCACCCCTGTTAAGCAGGGCAAGCCAATGGTATGCCGGGAGCTGCTCGTTCCCATGGCATGCTGCAATTCAATTCAGGGATAAGCTGCTGCAGGTGACGGCGTGTTAAGATCTCTGCTCCAAAACACTTTTCGGGCCTTTGGAAGCGTTTGTTTCTTTCAATTTGACGGGATTCCATATCAACATCTTTGCGTTGATAACTTAATATGGTATCTTCAGCTGGCCCTTAAGAGATATCTATTTTTATCCCTGATTTAGACAAGTATGCGCGCGCGCAACGATTTGATGGAACACCAGACACTATATTTTGGCCCAGGAAGGATATTCTTGGCCTTGGGGATGTGCCTGATCCTGTCTGCTTCGTCCCTCGCACAGAAGACTGCCATATACGAAAATGAAGCATCGGGCTATCGAATGGGTATGGAGCTCTTCGAAAAAGGTAAATTCGGAGCTGCTCAGCATGAATTTAAGAAAATAGCGGAGTCATCGGATCCCAATTCTGATATGAAGGCCAATGCAGAGTACTATGCAGCACTTTGTGCCCTGGAACTGTTCAATAGGGACGCGGAATATTTATTCAAGCGTTTTATCCAGGACCACCCGGAGAATCCTAAAGTACGGACGGCCTACTTTCAGCTGGGAAAATACAAATTTCGAAAGCACAGCTATACCAGGGCAATTGAGTGGTTCAGGATGGTTGATAAGTACGAACTGAGCAATCCCGAACTGTCAGAATACTACTTCAAGTTAGGTTATTCCTTTTTTGTGAAGGGCGATATTGAAAAGGCGCGTGTTCAGTTTTATGAAATAAAAGACACCGAAACGAGATACACCCAGTCCGCTGTTTACTATTATTCGCACATCTCGTACCTCAATCAGAACTATGAAACAGCGCTGCAGGGATTTGAGAGACTTAAAGACAAGGGGAACTTTCAGCATATTGTCCCTTATTACATAGCGCAGATATACTACATGCAGAAGAAGCATGAGAAGTTGATAGCGTATGCGATCCCGCTCCTCGATTCAGCAAATACAAAAAGAGCGCCTGAAATAGCAAGGTTGATAGGAGAGGCCTACTATGCCACGGATAAGTACGACAAAGCTGTTCCATACCTAAAGAGATATATTGAGCAGGGACACGGGAGGGAAAGAAAGGACCTGTATCAGCTGGCCTATGCGTATTATAAAAGCGGAGCTACAGACGAGGCGATTGACCTGTTTAAGCAAGTTGTCAATACAGATGATGCCCTGGCCCAAAATGCCTACTATCACCTGGCCGATTGCTTCATCAAAAAAGACAGGAAGAAGTTTGCACGCTTTTCGTTCAGGTCCGCTTCAAAAATGGCCTTTAATAAAAAGATCCAGGAAGATGCCCTGTTCTCCTATGCAAAACTCTCCTATGACCTTGGCCTCAATCCCATATTTGCCCTGAATAAGTACATCGGACAATACCCCAAAAATAAACGGGTAAATACGGCGTATGAGTATCTGGTACAGGTGTATCTGACAACGCAAAATTATAAGAAGGCCCTCAGGTCACTTGATCGAATTGAAAACAAAACCGACAAGATCAAGGCGGCATACCAACGCATCGCATACTTCCGGGCTGTAGAATTGTTTAATGATAGAAAATTCAGCGAATCCGTTGCCATGTTCGATAAGTCTATGGCATATCCCTCCGACAAAAAGATCGAGGCAGAGTCTCACTATTGGTCAGGTGAAGCGTGGTACCGGCTGAACAGGTACAAGAGGGCTGTGAAGAGTTATGAGACCTTCATCTACGCACCCGCATCATTCGGCCTTCCGGTATTTAACCAGGTGAATTACAACCTGGGGTATGCGTATTTCCGGCAGAAGGACTATGAAAATTCAAATTCGTGGTTCAGGAAATTCGTACGCCATGTTGAGGCGGACTTCAGGATAAAGAGAACGAGAAAGGACGTAAAGCAGGTATGGTCCCGCGTGGGTGATGCTTATTTGAGGATTGGTGATGGATATTTTATAGGAAAGGATTATGAATCAGCATTGGAGTATTATGACAAAACACTGAGGTTACTGCCCGACAGTATGGCCACGCTTGGATTCAGTCTTGTGGATCAGGATTATGCATTGTTTCAAAAGGCATTGTCATATGGCGTATTGGGCAGGACTGAACAAAAAATTTCAGTGCTGCTGGCTTTCATGAAGAACCATCCCAATTCTACATACACCGCAGATGCGACGTTCAATTTGGGCAAGGGATACAGCGAATTGGCCAAACACGACTCCGCAATTGTTTGGTATCAAACCGTAATTGAAGATCATCCAAACAGCAGCGCTTATCTGAAACAGTCTATCCTGAATATGGGGTTGGAATATAGAAACAAGGGAGAGAGCCAGATGGCCCTGGTAACGCTCAATAGGGTGTGGAAAGATTACCCGGCCACGAGAGAGGCCCAGGATGCCCTGATGGCACTCAAGAGTATCTATATCGATCTCGGGGATATTACACCCTGGACAGAATTGGTGGTGTCCCTGCCCTGGGCAAATGCGTCCAATGCGGAACTGGATTCTGCTTACTACGAGGCGGTTGAGGTCCTGTATATGAAGGGCGACTGCCAGAGAGCAATTAAGGACCTTGGCTCATATCTGGAAAAGTTTCCTGAGGGTTTCTTTACGCTCAATGCCAATTATTACCGGGCTGAATGCCTGTCGAGGCGCGGTGATTCAACCTCGACCGACATGGCTTTGGAAGGGTATGACTTTGTAATTGCCCAGGCTCAAAATGCGTTTACTGAGAAATCCCTGTTGCGTGCCGCCAGGATATATTATCAGCGAAAAAAATATCAGCGTTCGGTTGATCTATACATCGAGCTGGAGAAAATTGCTGAATATAAGAGCAATATTTTAGCTGCCCGTATCGGAACAATGCGTGGTTACTTTTTGTTGAGGGAATATCCCCTTGCAACGGAAGCTGCCAGGGAGGTGATCAGCACAGATAAGGTAGGATCAGAGATCCTGGCTGAGGCACATTACATAATTGCCAAATCTGCATTTGAAACGGACAACTATAACCTGGCGCTTAAAGAGTTCAGAATTACTGAGAGCCTCACACACTCTGAAATTGGCGCTGCATCTCTGTATTATGTGGCCTACGTGCAGTATTTGCGGTCAGAACATGACAGCTCTGAGAAGTCGATCTTCAAATTGTCATCCCGTAGCCCTTCCTATGATCATTGGGTCGCAAAGGGGTTTATCCTGCTCGCTGACAACTATGTGCAAATGGACAATGCCTTCCAGGCTAAAGCCACCCTGCAGAGCATCATTGACAACAGCGGGAATGAGGAGCTGGTTAACATTGCCAGGGAAAAGCTGGCGAAGATCGTCGAGGAGGAAGCGTTGAACCAGAAACGGGAAATGGAGTCCATGGATCTTGAGATAGAATTTGAAGATTATGACATCAAATACGACGAGCTCTTTGAGCAGGATGAGGAAGACGATGAACAGGAGCCGGATAACGGCAAAGGCGAAGAGGATGGAAAATCAACACCTGGGGAATCTCCCGAAAACGAAGAAGATGAAAAACAGGATTAGCCAATATATTGCAATGTGCATGTTGAGCTGTTTTTGCTCGGTGCCCTCATTGGTGTACGGGCAGGACGACCTGGATACAATAGAGTTCGTGGTGACCAATAATTATAATCCCACTATTTCTGATGCTTACAAAATAAGCGACTTCCCGACGATTGATGTTGAGCCCCTACTTAAACCAACCTTGAATTATAATATCAAGTCGGACAAGTTTACCTCGGATTTCGAGGTAGTGCCCGTTAAGCCGGCTCGCATCAAAGGCGAACCTTTACAGAAACTCTACAGGGCTTATATAAAGCTGGCCGGTGGATCACCGGGTATATTTGCGGCAGATGCCTATTACAATTCATTGCGCTCCAAGCGCGAATCCTGGGGAGTGCATGTCAACCATTTCTCTTCTGCTGGCAACGTTGCCGGCGCAGGCTACAGCGGATTCTCTGACACTCAGGTTAACCTGTATGGAAAGAAGTTTTTGCGAAAGCACACGCTGAGCGGGGGGCTGGATTACGATATGAACAAGATGCACTTTTATGGCTTCGACACCACCGATGCTGTAATTGCTGCAATGCATGACACCATAACAGGCAGGAAAGCGACGCTGCAACAGTTCAACACCATCGGTTGGTACGGCCGTTTGCTGAGCCATCACAAGGACTCCAGCGCACTCAATTATGACGTTAGGTTAGCCTACTATAATTTGCAGGACAACTACCAGGCCATGGAGAACAACTTTACCTTGACATCAGACCTGACAACCCACCTTCCGACGAGCGAGTTTATTCACATTTATTTTAAAATGGACTACAATGACGATAGATTCTACAAGGATGCTGATTCCATGCGGATATTGACGAATACCGTCCTCACCCTGAGGCCGGAAATTACGACGCGTGGCGCTAAATATAAGTTCACTGTAGGGGTAAATGGCTCCCTTGACGTGATAGGGGACCTGTATGCCGATTTCTATATCTCGCCGAGGGTTTACTTCAGCTTTAACCTGATTGAGGATATTATGATCCCTTATGTAGGAGTAGCAGGTGGCCTGAACAGAAACACCATCCGTTCGCTCAGTGAGGAGAACCCATTTATCATGACAGACATTCATGACGATAACAGCAATACAAGTGTTAACAATACGGTTAACAGCATAAAGGTCTATGGAGGTATTCAGGGGGAGTTCAGCTCTACCTCTTCCTTCAATATATCTGTGACCAGGGATAAGCTGGACAATCAGTTCTTCTATGTCAACGACACAGCCAATGGGCTCGGAAACAAATTCGGAATTCTGTATGACAATGTAGCCCTGCTCAATTTACATGGTGAGATGTCTTACAGTTTCAGGGACAAGATAAAGCTTATGTTGCTTGGGGACATCTACCAGTATAAGATGGATATTCAGGATAAGCCGTGGCATAGGCCGGGGTACGAAATAGCATTGCTGGCATCTTACAATTTGGAAGAAAAGATAATAGCCAGGGCTGACATCTTTGCGATCGGTGAAGCTTATGCGAGGGAGTACGATGCCAGCGGTTCGCCCGTTGCAGTTAAATTAAGGAGCGTAGCAGACCTCAATTTAGAATTGGAGTACCGATATACCAAAAAGCTTTCGGTCTATCTTAAATTGAACAATTTAACCGCGCAGCGTTACTATCGCTGGAATCAATATCCTACAATGCGGTTTAGCTTCCTGGGTGGCCTTACCTACATATTTTAGCAGCATACTTTTTAACTTTGATGTCGTATGGGCTGCCGCACTGCAAAAGCCTTTTGGAGTTAAAGTGAAGCCCTGAATGCTGCATCCGTTTTTACGCCATTTTGGGGCATAAAAAGACCTTGAATCTGCAATTCGAAATTCTCTTGCAGAACGCGGGTAGCAGCTTTTTGCGACGCTCGTGCCTGTATTTGATAAATTACATCTGGTAGACGGCCTGAAATTAACTAACAATTTGGGTTGAAAATTGTTAATAAGTAGCCGGTAATAATGCTGGTAAAAACGGTCGATTTTCCTTATATTTGATAGGTATAATAACCCGTGTACAAAACGAGGGTATATTATCAGTTTAACATGTAAATAATTTAGCATTATGGCCAAGGAAGAAGCAGGAGAACAAGCGTATTCGGAAGACAGTATAACGGTACTCGAAGGACTTGAAGCGGTAAGGAAAAGGCCTGCGATGTACATTGGTGATTTGGGCATCCGCGGATTGCACCATTTGGTGTATGAGGTCGTAGATAATTCAATTGATGAGGCGCTTGCCGGACATTGTGATCTCATCGATGTTGCTATACTTGAAGGCAACTACGTTCGTGTACGGGACAACGGAAGGGGAATTCCCACCGGCATGCATCCAAAAGAAAAGAAGTCTGCTTTGGAGGTGGTGATGACCGTGCTCCACGCCGGCGGTAAATTTGACAAGGATTCCTACAAGGTTTCAGGTGGGTTGCACGGGGTAGGGGTTTCTGTTGTAAACGGACTTTCTGATGATTGTACGGTTAATGTATACCGTGAGGGGAAAATATGGACACAGTCGTATAAGATCGGTATTCCCACAGCAGATGTTAAAACCATAGGGGAATCGGAAGCTACGGGAACGGAGGTCATCTTCAGGCCTGACAAGGAAATTTTTGAAGACATTAATTTCCACTATGACATCCTGGCTGGCCGGTTGAGAGAGCTGTCGTTCTTGAACAAAGGCATTCAGCTAACGATTACAGATGAACGGGAAAAGGATGATGATGGCGAATTCGTCAGTGATGTGTTCAAATCAGAGAATGGACTGCGTGACTTTATAAATTATCTTGATGACACCCGGGAGAAGCTCATACCTGAATCCATTTATATGGATGGAGAAAAGAGCGGTATTCCCGTGGAAGTCGCGATGAGGTATAACACTTCTTTTTCCGAGAACCTGCACACTTATGTAAACAATATCAATACGCATGAGGGAGGAACTCATCTCGCTGGGTTCAGGAGGGCGTTGACACGAACCCTGAAAAGCTATGCCGATAAGTCAGGACTCGTTACGAAACTGAAATTTGATATATCAGGAGATGACTTTCGGGAGGGCTTGACAGCAATTATCTCAGTGAAGGTTCAGGAGCCGCAGTTTGAAGGACAAACCAAAACCAAGTTGGGAAACTCTGACGTGATGGGTGCTGTTGATCAGGCGGTGGGGGAGATGCTTAATAACTACCTGGAGGAAAACCCCAATGAGGCCAAAATGATCGTCAATAAGGTGATACTGGCAGCAACAGCAAGACACGCCGCTCGCAAGGCCAGGGAGCTTATACAGAGCAAGAATATATTGGGTGGTGTTGGGCTGCCGGGTAAACTGTCGGATTGCTCCGGCAAGGTTCCGGAAGATTGTGAAATATTCCTGGTTGAGGGAGATTCTGCAGGCGGTACCGCCAAGCAGGGGCGTGACAGGACCTTCCAGGCTATTCTGCCATTGAGAGGCAAGATCCTCAACGTGGAGAAAGCCATGCACCACAAGATCTTTGAGAATGAGGAGATTCGAAATATGTACACGGCATTTGGTGTGTCTGTAGGAACGGAGGAAGACGAAAGAGCGCTGAATATGGAGAAGCTCCGGTACCATAAAATTGTGATAATGTGTGATGCCGATGTCGATGGAAGCCATATCGCAACGCTGATCATGACCTTCTTCTATAGATTTATGAAAGACCTTATTGAGAAAGGGTATCTCTATATTGCCACTCCTCCATTGTACCTCGTCAAGGCAGGAAAACAAGAGAAGTATTGTTGGAGTGAGGATGAGAGAATTGCGGCGATAGAGGAATTTTCAAAAGGCAACAAGAATGTCAATCCTACTATTCAGCGATACAAGGGGCTTGGTGAGATGAATGCCGATCAATTATGGAACACAACTATGGATCCTGAATTCAGAAAGATGAGGCAGGTGACCATCGAGAGTACAGCTGAAGCAGATCACGTATTCTCAATGCTCATGGGAGATGATGTCCCACCGAGGCGGGCATTTATCGAGAAGCACGCAAAGTACGCCCGTATAGACGCTTAAGAAACCCCCCTATTTACGAACTTCCCTTCCTCTACAGCGCTACTGGAAGTGGTGGTAAGAACCAGGTATTGCATCACGGTTAATGTCCCGTGGTGATCCACAGAATATATACAATGTACAATGCCAATAGTACCATGCCTTCCCAGTGCTTAATGCGCTTCTGGGATTTCATGAATATTAGCGCGACAAAGCTAATTCCAATCATCCACCATAGATCATAAAAGAGGTCTGGGTCGGAAAAGGTAAGTGGGTGTTTATTAACAACCTCTGTGAAAATTGCTGTTACACCCAATATTCCCAATATGTTGAAAATGTTGGAACCTATCAGGTTTCCAATGGAGATGTCGGATTCTCTTTTAA
>JYMV01017483.1_pt1 | contig 10455 bp, 9 predicted proteins | sample 338911 | NCBI WGS metagenome assembly JYMV01 (sample SAMN03354496, study PRJNA234377) | hydrothermal vent metagenome | biome: Deep sea; feature: Hydrothermal plumes at the Eastern Lau Spreading Center, Western Pacific Ocean; material: Seawater | place: Tonga | collected 2009 | depth 2000 m m
CAGACGATACAACCTGACTGCTTCTTTGTAGTCTTGTGGAACTCCTAGTCCTTTGTCATACATCACACCCAAGTTGTATTGTGCTTCTGCGACTCCTTGTTCTGCTAATGGTAAAAACAACTTGTATGCTTCCTTGTAATCTTTCCTTTTGTATGCATCAAAACCATCTTGGAAGTCATCAGCAAACACGACAGAAGAACCACTAAACAAAAACAGAAAAGTGAGTGCGAGTAAGAATGTGAGTGGTTTGGTTTTCATACGATAAGAATACCGTATTAATGGAGTCTTGTGAAGTATTGGTGGTGGTGAGTGGTGTAGTTGGTTAGAGTTCGTCTGGTGAGATTGTGGTTAGTTATTTTGGATAAGAACTCAGTCGATCTTTCAAGTCTTTTGAAGTGATATATTTTGCGTAGTATTTGTCGATCACCGTTGAACTGTTTCCACAATTTGTTGCGATATCTTTGATTGGAGTTCCATATATTAATCGAAACATAATATATGTGGATCGAAAACTTCGTGCATTTCTGACATTACCAAGTGAATCAGTTTTCATTCCAGTGCTTTTGAGTAAAGAATTAAATTGATCTCTGTGATGTTCTGGAAATAGTAAATCACCTGGATTTGGTTCATTTCTTTGTTTCAGTCTTTCATATGCTCGTACTGCACCAACAAGTCCAACAACATTTCTGACATCATTCTTGCCAACTACATTTTTAATTATCAAACATAATTCACCATCTTTATTTTTATCAATTTTACACTGCTTAAATTTTGTTGAGAGTACTTCATTAACTCTCATACCTGTGTGAACTGAGAAAACCATAAAATCGTGAAGTTGTTCTCTCTGTTTAATGAGTTTACTGCCAACTGCACTTTTGATGCGTTCTTGACTTGCATCAAGTAGTGCATGCCATTCTTCTATTGTAAATGCTGGACGTGGATTGGTGGTGGATACATCAAGTTTTGGAAACTTTGGAATGTATTTTATATATTCTTTTCTTTCTGCGAATTGCATTACCAGACCTAATGCAATCAAATCATAATCTACTGTAGTCATACTGCATGACTTCATTCGTTCATCAACATAATTCTCAATATCATTCAATTTTATAGTTCCAATTTCATATTTAGAAAAATATTTTCTGAGTGCATTAATTCGATATCCATAATCTTTTGCTTGTCGTGGTGTTCTATACTTGCCAGTTATTCTTCCAGTTTTTTTAATAGTTCCACTTTTTCTGGACCGTAGATAATTTGCTACTAATGTTTTCTGATAATCCAAATATTCAGATGCTACAAAATCAAAAGTCTTTTGGTGAATAGAAATACCATGTCTTTGCTTGTACCTTAGATCGTCATACCAATTTTCTGCAAAATCTCGTGCTTCTCGTAGATCAGTTTCACCAGTAGTTTTAACTTTATACTTTCCATCTGCATAGAAACGACATAACCAAAACCTACTGTCATTTCGTAAATAGACATGAAGTTTTTCGTCTTTATATTTCTTAATTTTGATAATTTTGTATGACATATCGAGATCAATATATCATCAAACGCTTGTATAAGTCTTGTATAAGTTAAAAAAAACCAGTTTCAAATGAATGAAACTGGTTATCTGCCTTCAATACTGGACTTCGTGGATTTTATTAAATTGAACTGATTAAATTATTCCTCAAAAACCATGATCCTAAATCATGCGCGTCTGCCAGTTCCGCCACATCCGCATTTATATTTCAAGGGTTTAGTTAGGGTCTCGGGTTAATCAGCTGCTTTAAAAGGGATGCGCCCGTAGACAACCTGTAGCACCAATATATCATTTAATAGAAAAGGATTCTGCAAATATCTTACTTGGTCTCTTAAGGATTTTTATTTTTATCCATTTTAGAATGGAGGCGCAAAACTTCTTCCTGAAGCTTTTCAAAATCAACTTTTTCTTTTACACAATAATTTCTGAGATAGGAATACATGAGGAGGACACAAGTCCATTCGTCAAAAACTTCTCCGCTTTTTTCACACCGTTTTTCCAAAGCGGAAAAACTGCTTTCAATCTGTTCCAGCAGTTTGCAGAAATTAACGACCTCGTTGTTTTCATTTAAATCTTCATCAACAGCTAATATGCCAGATTCTTCTTTAGTATGTGATTTTTTGAGCTCCTTGTATTGCTCTTCTATCTGTTTTAAGCGGATTCCAGAATTATCGCAATAAAGACGCAGATTACTAAAGGCGATGAACAGGCATTCGTACCCGCCTATTTCCGAAGGTTCTTCATTTTTATCAGAAACCAATTCGGCAATATCATCTTCAACTGCATCGAACATTTCAAAAAATTCATTGAGCCGGATCTCGTTTTGGGATTCGTTGTGTTTCATTATTTTCGTATGGATCGGGGTTTACGGTCTTTCGGAACGAGCAGAATTCCGGCGGGGTAGTAGCCTTTGGGGACGATCAGGCCGGAGTAGACCCAGACATCTTTTCCGATCAGTGTGCCAGGGCAGACGACGGCATTACAACCCAGTTCAACATTGTCGCCGATCACCGCACCCAGTTTTTCCATTCCAGTATCCAGGATCCCTGAGTCGAGGGGGATCTGGATAGGATTGATATAGTCCTTACGTTTTTCGTCGACACTTCTCAATTGCAGGTTGGCCAGTTTCGATCCCGCCCCCAGGTTGACATGGCTCCCTATAATGCTGTCACCGATATAGTTGAAATGGCCTGCTTCGGTATGATCCATGAGAATGCTGTTTTTAAATTCGGTGGCATGGCCGATCACGCTGTGGTTTCCGATCAGGGCGTTTCCACGAATATAAGCACCTTGCCGGATTTCGCAGTCTTCACCAATCATAGCGGGGCCCTTTATTATGGCCGAGGGTTCCAATTGCGTTCCTTTACCAATGAAGATATCCAGTTCTTGCAAAAAAACCGGTTCAGCCAGATCGATCCAGTCCTGAACGTAAAGTCCTTGTTCGCCTCGGTGGTAATTGGATGAATCCAGGGTGGTCCTTATCCCAGGCAAATGTGAGGTATGAGATTCGCTCTGGGCTTTTTTGCGTATCAACTGTTCAAGCCGGGGTCCCAGTGTTTTTAATGGTTCCCATACACGTTCACAATCGGCAAAAATCTCCCGAAAAGGTTCGCTCAGGTCCGAAAAAAACAGGTTTAAATCTTTCATACGGAGTACCTCCGTTGGCCAGCGTGCCGCTGGACCCAACTTGCCATAGCCCATCAAGCGGAGAGGATCGTTGCTAGCTGACGTGATATTTAACCGTAACTTTCGTGTCCCGAAGTCCAAGGAAAAATATCACTGCTACTGGCCCCACGCCTAGTGGTTTATGTACCATTTGCCCAGAGGGGTCAGGTGGTTTCCCTCGAGGCTTAATTGAATAAGGTTCTGCTTTCTCATTTCGTTAATCAGTCTGGACTTGTACGGGTTCTTAACTTTCAACTCTTCATCGATCACCGGCCGGGAAGCGATTTGGCTGAGGACATACAATTCCATTTTATAAAAAAGGCTGTCACGGTTTTTGAGCAGGAAGAATAAAAGTTTAAGAATTTCTAGCCCTATTTTTTTCAATTTCCTTGCATCCGATTTTCTTCCACGCAGGTTAACGCTGATTTTGTTTTCGGTACCGGAATTTCTTACAAAGATACCGGCTTTTCTTCCTGAAAGGGAAATATATAACATATCCGGGTCATCAGGGAAGTTTCGAGTCTTGGCGGAGTACCCGCTTTGTTTTGCGCTTTGAAATAGTAGCCGCTTAACTTTTCTCCATACTTGAGAATCCCTGCAGAATAGTTCCTGGCGGATATAATATGTGTAAAGAGTGGATTTGAATCCTGGTAAAAAAGGCTGGCGAACAGACTGGATATACCTTTTGGGTGACAGGGTGGCTGCCAGATGCTCGGTGGCGGAAAAGGTGTTGAGAGCACTTTTTAATCCATTGCCGAAGTATATCGGCACCTCTTTCCAGTTGGGGAGCGTTAAGAAAGCGGTGGTGATGTTGTGTCCCGTTTCCTCACTGCCTACCGCCAGAACCGCGAAATTATTTTTTGCCGCGGTCTGGCTTGGCGGAATAGACGCTTCGAGGCTTAGGAGGTCCCCCACTCTTGTTACTCCTTTTTTTTGTAGTAGTGCGATTTTATTTTTAAGTTCCTTTTGCTTTTTTGGTGAATGTTTTGCCATCAATAGTTTTTGTTGCAATATTGCGAGGTGGATTTTAAGCAGGATCCATTTATCGCCAACGGCCGTGAGGAGAGGGGTTAGCCCCATTGACTCGGCGGAGGCGGAAGCATTGAGATCGCTCTCCACAGTATTAATATAAAGCGATCCGGTATAATTTTCGGGAAAGCGGGATAGCAAATGCCGTGCCTGCAGGATGGCGGTCTCGTCTCCGCTTAAAACCCACAGTGTATCTTGAAACGGATCGTACTCCAGGCGGAAGAAACGGTCCCCATCCGCATCGAAGATGGCTCCTGCAATTCTTTTTTTCCCGGATTCTGCGAATTTTTTGTTTGCCCGGCCTAATTGAAAAAGTTTGACGATGGCTTTATGGGAATGGAAAAGCCCGGTGGGTTTCAAGATCATGTCTGCGGTGATACGGGGGCAACCTTCAAGGTCAGCGACTCCGGAGCGCAGGTTTACCTCGCCATTTTTTCCTGCGTTGACTTCTAATACTTTTCCGACCCCGGCTTCCTGAAAAATTTGCGCGGCGATTCCTGTGAGAGCCCCGAAAGCAGGGTCAACAACTAGAATGAGGTCTTTTAAAGTATCGGGAGAATCAATCCAGGAGTTTTTGGGCAGTAGAGAAAAATGCTGAAACAGTGCCAACGCTTTTTGTCGGCAATTGGTTCTTCCTCCTTTTAAGGAAAACTTTTTTATTGCATCGAAGTTTTGCTTGAGCAGGTTTCGGGTCAGGTCACAATCGTCAGAAGGTAACGGCTTCATGCCATGAAAAGGCAGGAAAAGCTTTATTCCGTTTTGGTCTTTAGGATTGTGGGATGCTGTTACCATAATGCCACCAGCGGCTCCATTATGTAGCATAAAAAGAGGCACCAGGGGAGTCGGTACTACGCCCAGAACCATGGCCTCGCCCCCCGCTTTGCGGACACCCCGAACTACCGCTTCAGTAAAGTTGCCGGAAGGATCTCTGGGATCCCAGCCGATGACGATGGTTGTTTTTTTTTGTGGAGCTGATTTTTTCTCGAACTGGCTTTTGACGTAGCAATAGACGTAAAGCTCCATAAACTCTTCGGTGATCCAGCCCTTTTCAAGAAAGATTTGAAGCGGAGTCGTTCCCCTGCATTCTGAATCCTTTGCCGATTTGATTTCCCGGCGAATCCCATCGGTACCCTGCAAGCGGTCGGGCACAACTGTTTGCATTGGGATCGTTTTAGGTTTCATGCGAAATTGGGGGTTTGAAAGGATGAAAATTTTTTGGAATACAGGGGTTTTTTTGTGACCGAGTGATTGTAACATAGGCACCTTAAAGAAAGAAGCGGTCACTCGGCGTGGGGCCAGCTGGCAACAGGTGGGTGTTGGACTCGTAGCGCATTGAAATCAAAAAGGTTTTTGCTGGATTTTGGTTTTAGGGAGAGTTAAACTGAACCTACCCGATTAAGCAGTAGGCAGGCCAACTATGGGAAATTTATAAGGATTGGACTATGGCTTATAACGCTTTTGTAAAAAAAGAAACTATTGACGCGGTAATTCGAACATCGGGGGAAAAATAGAAGGAAAGATTTCCAAACTCCCACATAACCGCCTTCTGGATATGTTGAATCAGGGAGAAGAGAATTTTATCCCCGTTACTGATGCGACGGTTTGTTACTGGGAATGTTCTGTTTAAATCGGAGTTTCTTGCTGTCAACAAGCTAAACATTATCCTCATCGCTGACCATTTGGTTACCGCCTCATAAGGTTGAATACCACGCGTGCCTCGGAGGGTAATAACTTTCACAGCACTCAAAGCGTGTCGACGGCTTAATAAGTTACCGCTATCTGCCACCGGCGGCTCACCGGCCACTCGGCGTGGGGCCCAACCAGCAAAACTTTATCTTGCGAGCAAAGAGTTATCTCGGCTCAATTAAGCTCTTGCCAAGTTGCCTCCCCTGCTCAGGGGGGGGGCTAACTGTCAAAGCGAATTTTGGCCTTTTTCATCCAGTGTTTCTCATCGAACCGTTGGTTAAAATATTCTTCAAAGCGGATTTCATTTTCTGACAGGGCTTTGCCGTCAACCCATTGTGAGGGATTAGAAGAAGAGGGTGAGGGAAGGCCGAGTGTTTCTTTTTCTTCCAGGTCCTTTCCAAGTTCGGCATGAATATGTAGTTCTTCAAGGATTGATTTAGTTTTGGTTTCCTTCTCCGCATTTTTTTTCAAAATGCTTTCTATCAACTTGTCCACTTCCAGCACCAGATTGAATTCCGCAACATAATCAAGGAGTTCTAATTTCTGTAGCTTTTTTATGGAGAACTGGACATCAGGAGATTTCAGGATTGCTTTATTGATTTCTGTCCAAAGATACTCAGCTAATCTTTTTTTCTCATCCCTTTCCCAAGACATTTTCTCATCCCTTTCAGAAGTGCTTGTATTGGAAATAGTATAGGTTTTGACCATTACATATCTGTTAAGCCATTGTCACAACCCTGTAAAGATTGAGAAAGGGCGGTACCCGTATTGATTTACTAAGAAAAACCTTCAATAGAATATAGGGGATTTCAAACCGGACATTGGTATGTTTGGGTATGATTGAAAGAAGCTGGGATAGCAGTAATTATTCCTACAGGCTGGGGTCGTGGAACCTTTCTTTGAGGACATCCACAGGACTAATATATTTATCACAGGCCACCACGGAATTTTTTTGATCAGAATCCATATTATCGAGATTCAGCGAATCTACCAGAACAGGTTGAGCGCCACAACCAGACCTCTCGTGCGAACAAAAATCACACATATTCAAAGTTATCAAAGATTTCTTACCTGTCATGAATTACGCCCATTAAGGTTGACCCGTACTATAAATTCCCGCAAGGAGTCTATTTTTGCTAACTATCATAGGTCTTAAATGGCTATTTGTAAATATATCAACTGTGAGTTTTTAAATATTTTCGCCTTTTTTGTCTAATTCAATATCTCCTCCTGATATCCAGCGAATTAGAGAGAAAAACAATTAATTGACGGAGGGGTGAATTTTTTACCCTTAAAGCTCAATTTCCCATCACAAATCCCCTAAAAAAAAATACAACTATCCGTTTCTAAAGCACTTATTAGCTTTTGTGTGGACCCCTCCTTTTGGCATATTCCTTGCTCCTCTATTGGGTGAATAACTGTGCCCAATTTTAGGGACAAATAAGTAGGATTTTTTTAATAATTTTTTGAAACCAAAGGGTTTTCTGTGCAGGAGTTTCTGATCCTGGCCGGAGAGCAAAACATCCTGATATTTCGGGTTTAAGCATTGATTGTTGTAAGGCTGGTGGCGGAGGTTTTTGCTGGCAAAAATCATGCAACTCCTTTGTTTTCGGTATTTCAAGGATTTTGAGGCGATGTGGGTAAGGCTAAACTTTGGACTCTAAAATACCGTTGAGAAAAAGGCATATTGAATGGACTGGGTAAAGGCAAATAATCGCATTTATAGCAAAATATCGCTGATAGGGATTTTTGTCTGCCTTTGGTGGAGTTCTATGGAATTACTATCCTACGCTCAAATTACCCCTCAAGGAAGGGACCAAACCTACAAGCAGGCCGCCCCCCAGCGGTTTGAGGAGAGATTCAAAAAACAGGAGTTCCCGCAATCGCAAAGGGTGCCGGTTAAGCCGGACAGCTTGAAACCTGTTTTTCCTGCCGCTATGAGGAAGGTGAATTTTCTTCTCCAGAGAATGGTTATTAAAGGCTCCACGATTTACGGCAAGCGAAAATTTTCGCGGCTATTCAGAAAGTATTTGCACCGGAGGATTAATCTCGAAGAGATTTATATCATTGCCCAGCAAATCACCAATATGTACCGCAATGATGGGTACATCCTTTCCAAAGCGGTGGTGCCTCCCCAGAAAATTGAAGGGGGTGTGGTTCAAATTAATGTGATTGAGGGTTTTGTGGATCGGGTTGCCATTCAGGGTCAGGTGCGCGGCCCGAGAAGGCTTCTCAATGAATATCGAAAAATGATTTTAAGATCCCGGCCCCTTAAATCCAAGGATCTTGAGAGATATTTGCTTTTGGTGGATGACTTGCCGGGGGTTTCAGTTAAGTCGGTTCTCACTCCTTCTGAAGATCAACCAGGAGCTACCCACATGACCCTGATTCTAAGTAATAAAGCCTATGAGGGAAATTTTGGTTTGGATAACCGGGGCACTAAATTCAACGGACCTATCCAGATAAACGCTGGGGTTTCGGGCAATGCGCTTCTTAAAAACTATGAGCGCATCGGCTTGCAGAGCGTGGTCACCACTAACACGGATGAATTGCGATTTTTCAGCGGCTTCTATGAACAACCCATATTTTCTGAAGGCACTAAACTGTTTTTTTCCGCATCATTCAGTGGATCCGAGCCCGGCTCCCTCCTCAAAATTTTTGATGTAGTGGGAGAAAGTAAAACCTTCACCTTTAAAATTTCACATCCATTTATCCGATCCAGGGCTGAAAACCTGAATGGGTTTGTGAGTTATACAAATCGAGACTCGGAAACGGAAATTCTGGGAAAACTGGATTCAGAAGACCGCCTCCGTATCGTTAATCTGGGGCTGTCCTACGATTTTGTAGATGAGTATCGAGGGGTGAACCTGGTCAGCTTCAATTTGAGCAAGGGTTTTGACATTTTTGACTCGACGGAATCAGGTTCGGAAAAATTAACTCGTTCTGGAGGCCACAGTGACTTTTCCAAGGTTTTCGGAGAGATGCTCCGGCTTCAGCAACTGGCACCTTCCTGGATGTTGTTGGGAGCTTTGTCCTGGCAGTATTCGTTTGAAAAACTTTTGGCTTCCGAGGAATTTGGTGTGGGCGGTGCAAGATATGTTCGGGCTTACGATTCTTCTGAAATTACCGGAGACCAGGGTTTGGCCTTTAAGCTGGAACTTCAAAAAGCCTTTCAGCCGAAGAAAAAATACTTCAGGGATATGCAGGCCTATACCTTTTTCGATTTTGGAAAGGTTTGGAACCGCGTTTCCACGGCCACAACTCCCTCGACTCAGAATCTTTATTCGCTGGGTGCCGGACTCCGTTTCAATTTGACCGACCAAATATCCGGTTACCTGGAATGGAACAAACCGTTGAGTCAGATAGTGTCTTCAGAGGGTAACAAAGACTCGCGATTCTTTTTCAGTCTATCAGCAAGGTTTTAGGGAATTTTTATGAACGTTTTTAAAATGAATCAGAGGGCATTCCCGCAAGCCGGCGTATCCGCCGCTGGCAGTGTGACGGTGAAGCAACCGGGGAAGGCGTGGAGAGCGATGCCACAGGCCGTGGCCCGGCGCAGAAGGAGGGTATTCCAAGTTTCGAAAAAGCCGAGTAACGTCTCCATTTTCCTGATTTCATTTTTAACCTATCTGATTGGCATTTTTCCTTCCATAGTCTTTGCCCTTCCTACTGGCGGGACGGTCCAGGCTGGATCGGCCACCATCGATTCGACTTCTTCCCAGCTAATGACCATTTATCAAACTACGGAAAAGGCCATCATCGACTGGCAGACCTTTAGCATTGAGAGCGCCGAACACGTTGATTTCCAGTTGTCCCAGGGTGGGGTGACGCTCAATCGGATAACCGGAGATGATCCTTCAAATATTTTCGGCAAGTTGACTTCCAACGGTGATCTCTGGCTGATCAACCCCAATGGAATTCTTTTTGGTGCGAGTGCGCAAGTGGATGTTCATGGCTTGATAGCGACCACCAGCGATATTTCTAATACGGATTTTATGAATGGCAATTATAATTTCGGCATTCCTTCCAGCCTGTCTGCAACGGTGGTCAACCAGGGCAGTATTACAGCGGCGGAAGGCGGACTGGTTGCCCTGGTTGCACCCGGTGTGCAGAACTCGGGCATCATCACTGCGCGTTTAGGCAAGGTGAGCCTGGTTTCTGGAATAACATTTACGGTTGACTTGTATGGCGACCAGCTCATCAATCTGGGAGTGGATAGCCAGGTGATGGGGCAGGTAACGGGAATGGATGGACAGGTGTTAACTTCGCTGGTCTCCAACAGTGGAAGCATCTTTGCCGATGGCGGATTGGTTCGATTGGATGTCAATGCCGCTCAGAATATTGTTGACCGGGTGATCAATATGGATGGCATCATCCAGGCGCGTTCGGTGGTTGAAAAAAATGGACAGATCATCCTCTCCGGTGGAGACGCTGGCGAAGTCAGCGTAACCGGCACACTGGATGCCTCGGGTTACGGTGAGGGCGAAACGGGAGGAACCGTTCATGTCCTTGGCGAAATGCTGAGTTTTGATGGGTATGGCATCATTGAT
>JYMV01041006.1_pt1 | contig 10455 bp, 9 predicted proteins | sample 338911 | NCBI WGS metagenome assembly JYMV01 (sample SAMN03354496, study PRJNA234377) | hydrothermal vent metagenome | biome: Deep sea; feature: Hydrothermal plumes at the Eastern Lau Spreading Center, Western Pacific Ocean; material: Seawater | place: Tonga | collected 2009 | depth 2000 m m
TATCTAATAGTTTTGTGATTTTAGAACAGGAAAGATTAGCTAAAAGATTAACAGATAATACTTTTGCTGATTTTTGTATGTTTCAAAACTCCGGAACTGAAGCTACAGAAGCGAGTATTAAGATTGCTAGAAAATATTTTCATAAAACTGGAAAACCAGAAAAAAATAGAATCATAACTTTTCAGGGAGCATTTCACGGTCGTACACTAGCTGCATTGTTTGCGGCAAATAATCCTAAACATACTGAAGGATTTGGTCCAAAAGTAGATGGTTTTGACCAAGTTCCGTTTGCTGATCACGAAGCTATAAAAAGAACTATAAACAAAAATACTGCAGCAATTCTTCTTGAAACCATTCAAGGAGAAGGGGGGATTAAGGTTGTGCCAGACGTTTGCCTAAAAGGTTTAAGAGAGATTTGCGATGAGCACAATCTGCTTTTGATTTTAGATGAAGTGCAGTGTGGAGTAGGAAGAACGGGCAATTTTTTTGCATTTGAAAAATCAGGTATTGTTCCAGATATTGTACCTATTGCTAAAGGAATTGGAGGTGGCTTTCCGCTTGGAGCTTGCTTAGTTACAAAAAAAGCATCAGTTGGAATGACACCCGGTACACATGGAAGTACTTTTGGCGGCAATCCCTTAGCTATGTCTGTGGGCAATGCTGTACTTGATATAATTTTTGCTAAGAATTTTTTAGAAAATGTAAAACAAAAAGGGAAGTATTTTGATCAAGGTTTAAATAAGATGAAAGATAAGTATCCTAAAATTATTGCAGAAATAAGAGGTACGGGTCTAATAAAAGGATTAAAGATGTTAGTTGATAACACTGAATTTATTAAAAAACTCATGAACCATAAAATGCTCACTATAAAGGCAGAGGAGAACGTTATAAGACTTTTTCCTCCACTTATAGCAAACAACAAAGAGCTGGATGAAGCGATTGAAAAGATCGGCAAAGTTTGTAAGGAAATGAGTTAGATATGAGAAATTTTATTAATTTATCAGATATAGACAAAAGAGAGTTAAGAAAAATCATCGATCATGCAAAATCTCAAAAACAAAAAGGATCTACTATAAAAGCAGATGTTTCTTTGGTAGGAAAAACATTAATTATGATTTTTGAAAAACCCTCAACTAGAACTAGGCTTTCGTTTGAACTTGCAATGCAAGAAATGGGTGGACACGTATTAGTTCTAAACCCAAAAGAAAGTCATTATGGAAGTGGAGACGAAAGTATTCATGATACTGCAAAGATTTTATCTAAATATGGTGATATAGTTATGATGAGAACTCATAAACATGAACATTTTTTAGAATTCTCTAAACATCTGGAAATTCCCATTATCAATGGTTTAACAAACTTAAACCATCCTTGCCAGATTATGTCTGACATTATGACTTTTGAGGAACTAAAGGGATCCATAACAAATAAAAAAATTGCCTGGTTGGGAGATGGTAATAATATTGTTTATTCATTAATTGAAGCTGCAGCGCAGTTTAATTTTCAATTGGCCATTGCTTGTCCAAAAAAATTAATACCCAATAAAAAAATTATCAAATGGGCGCAGAGTAAGAAAGCAAATATCTTAATAACTGAGGATCCTAAAGAGGCAGCGGAAGGCAGTTGGGCGATAATGACAGATAAATGGATTTCAATGGGTGATGAAGTAAATACAAAAAAAAAGAAAAAATTGTTAAAACCTTATCAAGTAAATAAAAAAATTATGAAATTGACTAATCCAAATGCAATTTTTATGCATTGTCTGCCAGCTAGTAGAGGAGAAGAAGTAACCGACGAGGTCATGGATGGAAAGCAATCAGTTGTTTGGCTAGAAGCACTTAATAGAATGCATGTACAAAAAAGTATTATTCAGTGGTGTCTTAAATTATTGTAGCGGCAATGGGCTATCAGTATTTTCATTCATGTAAAGAATAACTGCAGCTCTATCTTTTTCACTCTTTAATCCTACAAAAGACATTTTAGTTCCTTTTATCCAATCTTTTGGTTTTGTTAAAAAACTATTCATTTCTTCAAATGTCCATGGTTTTCCGTGTGTAGCCATTGTTTTAGAATATTTATAGTCGGAAACTGACCCAGCTTGTCTACCCAGAACACCCCATAAAGCCGGACCAATTTTATTACCACCACTTTTAGCAATACTGTGACAGGCAGCACATTTTTTAAAGATCTTCTCTCCATCAGCAACGCTAGCCGTAGCAAGTAATGCCATAATCTCTCCCGAACTAGTATTTGAACTTGTAGAAGTTGATTCTGTGGTGACGGTAGTTGATACGCTTGCAACTTGATAGGCTGATTGTTCTGGTTTCTCAACATAAAATATAATGTTGGTAATTTTATTAATTCCTAAAACCAAGATTGCAGTCAGTATGATTGAAGCAATAATTTTATTCATTTTAAAAAAGTTTGTAAATTTAGTACAACTTAAATGTAAGATATATCATGACTTAGATTAAAAAAATGAACTTTAACAAGTTTATTTTGCGACTGTTGGACGCATAATTTTATAATTTATGAAAAATACCGCAATAATTATACCCACTCGCTTAGGAGCAAAAAGATTCAGAAATAAACCTTTAGTAAGAATTAAAGGCATACCTATGATTGTCCATGTTTTGAATAGGGCAAAGGAGTCACAAGTTGGTGAAGTATTTGTAGCATCGCCTGATAATGAAATTATTGACATTGTTAAAGAAAATGGAGGTCAAGCCATTTTAACCAAACATGATCATCCATCAGGCAGTGATCGAGTTTATGAAGCATACTTAAAACAACTAAAAAACAAAGTAGATTTAATAATTAACCTGCAAGGGGATATGCCAAACATAAAACCAAATTCTATTTCAAAGCTAGAAAAACTTATGAGACAAAATGATTGTGATATCGGAACATTAGCTTCTTTTATAAAAAATGATGATGAGATTATCGATACTAATATTGTAAAGGTTATAGTTGATCAAGAGCTGGAAAATAACAGTTTTTTAGATGCAAAAGATTTTTTTCGTATAAAAAAAGATTTAAAAAATGAAAAAATTTACCACCACATAGGGATTTATGCCTTTACAATTGTTGCATTAACAAAGTATGTAAAGCTTTCCAGATCTAAATTTGAAATAGAGAGAGGGCTGGAACAGCTTAGGGCAATGGAGAATAATTTAGTAATTAAAGTAGGTTTAAGTGATAGTGCTCCTTTAGGAGTTGATACAAAAGAAGACCTTAAAAAGATAACAAAGGAAATGAATTAAATATGATACAACAAATTGCTATACAAGGAGGAGCTGGCTCGTTCAGTCACATGGCAACTTTAAAAATATTTCCGAAAGCAGAGATCAAATTTTGTAAAACTTTTGAGGAAGCGTTTCTATTAACAACTCAGAAACCTGAGTTAAGCTTAGTTTGTCCTTGCGAAAATACTGTTGCTGGAAGGGTCCCTGAATTTCATTCTCTTTTGAGAAGATACTCCCTTCAGATTTATGCTGAACATTTTGAAAAAATTAGTCATAATTTACTTGCTGTTAGGGGTGCAAAATTAGAATTTATTAAAAATGTTCATTCACATATACATGCACTAGGGCAATGTAGGAAAATGATTTTGAATCAAAAATTAAAGGAAGTAATCGAGTCCGATACAGCATTTAGTGCTAAATATGTTGCTGAAAAAAATGATAAAAGTGAATCAGCAATTGCAAGTGAACTTGCGGCACAAACATACAATTTGCAAATATTGAAATCAAATGTTGAGGATGAACCTGGCGCAAATATAACTCGATTTCTTGTGATGGGAAAAGAATCCAAACATCCTGAATTTATTAAAGAAAAAAATTTTATAACAAGCTGCGTGTTTCAATTGAAGTCTATTCCAAGTGCTCTCTACAAAGCCTTAGGTTCTTTTAGCGGATATGGAATTAACCTGTGTCGACTCGAATCCTTTTCTCTTAAAAATACTTTTCGACAGGTTGCATTTTACATAGAAATTGAAAAACATATTGAAGATCCAATTATGCAAAAAGCTTTGGAGGAATTAGGATTTCACACCCAGGAGCTCACTATTTTAGGATGTTATTTAGCGAGTTCTTACAGATTAAATAATTAATTCACAACCTATAAGAATATTGTAGTTCTTATTTTTATACTGATATAATAAAAAAGGAGGCTGACAATGGGTGGAATTTGTAGAACAACCGGTTCAGGGCGGAAACGCAGCAGACCTCCCTATAGGTTTCAGGTTGTTGTTCAGTCTCCTTTATTAAAAAATGGAAAACAATACACATAAAATTTTAGCATTAAAATACAGACCAAAAAATTTTAACGAACTGATTGGCCAAGATATTGCTGTCGAGACGATAAAAAATTCAATCCTATCAAAAAATTTACCAAACGCATACTTACTAAGTGGAATTAGAGGTGTGGGAAAGACGACCACAGCCCGTCTAATAGCTCAAGCGATAAATTGCAAAAAAAATTTTGTTCAAGAAGAAAAATGTAACCCAGGAGAATATTGTAGTTGTAAAGAAATTAGTGAATTTAAAAATTTAGATATTTTAGAAATCGATGGAGCTCAACATACTGGAGTTGATTCTACAAAAGAACTTATAGCTTCCTGTATGTATGCACCTACTACCGTAAAATATAAAGTAATCATCGCCGATGAATTTCAAATGTTATCAAAATCCAGTTTTGCCGCGCTATTGAAAACATTAGAAGAGCCGCCACCGCATTTAAAATTTGTGTTTTGTACAACCGAGATAAAAAAAATACCGGTCACAATTATTTCAAGATGTCAAAGATTTGATTTACATAGAGTGTCTATAAAAGATTTAGTGGAAAATCTTAAGAAAATTTTAAAAATTGAAAATGGAAAAATGTCAGATGGAGCATTAACATTAATTGCAAAAGCAGCAGAAGGATCCGTAAGAGATTCATTGTCTCTTTTAGATAGAGCACTTGTTAGTCAAAAAGTTGATGAAAAAGAGACTGACGAAACTTTTATAAGAAAAATGCTTGGTTTAGCGGATAAATCAAAGCTTCTATATCTATTAAATTTTATTTTTCAAGGAGATCAAAAAAAATCTATAGAACAGCTAAGAGAAATGGTTAACGAAGGCATTGATCCAAAAAATTTATTAAATGACCTTTTAGAAATGATATATTTTATACAACAGAAAAAAAGCATCGGAAATTTTGAATCTGATTTAACCATTTCGGAAGCGGAACTTGAAATGATCGATTCACTTTCAAAGAATGTGAGCTCTTCGACACTTATACTTTTTTGGCAGTTCCTTCTGAACGGGCTAGAGAAGCTTTCCATCGTTGCTAATCCACTTTTAGCACTTGAAATGATAGTCATTAAACTTTTGTATTTGAAGGAAATGCCTTCCTATGAAGACTTGATTAATAAAAGCATTTCCAATCAAACTGATGAAACTGTAATAGCTGAGAAGGTCACAAAAAAAGTTTTAAATGAGGAAGGTGAAATAAGCAAAATTTCTAAAGATCAAATTAAAAATACGACACAAACAAAACCTGAATTAACAACTTTGAGTTCACAAAATACTAACAAGGAAAGCATCAATTCCCTTGAAGATTTAATTAAATTGTCTGCATCAAAAAGAGAAGTCGAATTAAAATATGATTTAGAAAGAGTAAATTTGATTAAATTTTCTGATGGCAAAATTGATATAGCTTTCAACGAAAATTTATCGAAAAATTTCGTAAGGAATTTAAGCGAAAAGTTGCTAGCCTGGACATCTAAACGTTGGGTTATCACTTTAACCAAAGAACTGGGGCAGAAAACGTTTTTGGAAATGCAATCTATTAATAAAAAAGAATTATTGGAAAATGAGAAAAAAAATGATGTGTATAAAAAATTTAAAAATATTTTTTCAGATGGAGAATTAGTAGAGGTTTCAAAAAAAGATTGAATTATGACCGATTTTACTAATTTAATAACACAAGCAAAAAAAATGCAGGAGAAAATGAAGGAAACCCAGGAAGCTTTAAAAAAAATTGAGGTTGAAGGTATATCAGGGGGTAATGCAATAAGAGTAATTATGAATGGAGATGGGGAACTTAAAAAAATTTATCTTGATGAAAATTTATTAAAAGAATCAAAAGAAATAGTAGAGGATCTTATTGTAGCAGCCCATAATGATGCAAAATCTAAGTTGAAGAAAAAAACATCTGAGGAGATTTCAAAAGTTACAGGGGGTGTAAGTTTACCTCCTGGATTTAAACTTCCCTTCTGAGGAATAAAATGGTCGGTACTATTGCTAAAGAAATAGAAGAATTAATTAAAATAATTTCAAAATTACCTGGATTGGGCCCCAAATCAGCTAAAAGAATTGTATTAAAACTTATAAATAATAGAGATGAGTTGGCAAAACCTTTAGTAAATACGCTAGCACAAGTTTATAAAAATGTAATTCGTTGTAAAGTCTGTGGGAATCTTAAGTCCGCAAATTCAAATTGTACGTGTTCCAATAAAAATTATGATAAAATTTGTGTAGTAGAAAATATTGCTGACATGTGGGTAATTCAGAGTTCAGGTATTTATAAAGGCCATTACCATATTTTAGGTGGAACTTTGCCCTCTCTAGAAAGCAAAAAGGATGACGGATTGTTAATTTCTTCATTAATTACTCGAGTTAAAAAAAATTCAGTTAAAGAGATAATTTTGGCAACAAGTGCTACCATAGAAGGTCAAACCACTGCGCATTATATTAAGGATAGTCTAAAAGATACAAAAGTTAAGATCTCAAAGCTTGCGCAAGGATTGCCAGTTGGAGGAGAAATAGAATTTTTAGATGATGGAACTTTATTTTCGGCCTTTAAAAATAGAGGTCCCGTGGTTAGCGACTAGATTTTTTTTAGTAGTCTATTCAAGTGAAGAATGGGTTCTGTGTAACCAGACGGCTGGTTTCTTCCATGAAAAACTAAGTCACAAGCTGCTTTAAATGCAATAGATATTTCATAGTTATCAGACATTGGCTTATATGGAGCATAACCTTTTAAAGCGGGGTCTCTGACATTTTGTTTATCTACAATTTTTGCCATTTTTTTCATAGTTTGTAAAACTTGTTCTTTGCTGCAAATTCCGTGATGAAGCCAATTTGCAATATGTTGCGAAGAAATTCTTAATGTTGCTCTGTCTTCCATTAACCCAATGTTATTAATATCGGGTACTTTAGAGCAGCCTACTCCTTGATCAATCCATCTAACTACATAACCCAAAATACCTTGTGCATTATTTTCTAATTCCTTAGTAATTTCTTCCATCGACCAATTTGGTCTATCCGCTATTGGAATTGTAAGAATATCCATAAGTTTTGCTGGCGTTCTATTTTTTAATTCCTTCTGTTTAGAAAACACATTAATTTGATGATAATGTAGAGCATGAAGCGTTGCAGCAGTTGGGGATGGAACCCAAGCGCAATTAGCACCAGATTTTGGATGATTAATTTTTTGATTAACCATGTCTGCCATTTTATCCGGAGCAGCCCACATACCTTTTCCAATTTGAGCTATACCAGAAAATCCGCACGCTAAACCTACATCAACATTATTATTTTCGTATGCAGAAATCCATTTGGAAGATTTCATATCTCCTTTTTTTATCATTGGTCCAGCCTCCATTGACGTATGCATTTCATCACCGGTACGATCTAAAAATCCAGTATTAATAAAGACAACTCTATTTTTTACAGCTCTAATACACTCTTTCAAGTTAACTGTAGTTCTTCTCTCCTCATCCATTATTCCAATTTTTATGGTATATTTTTTTAGTCCCAAAACATTTTCAACTTTTTCAAAAATTAAATCAGTAAATGCAGCCTCATCAGGGCCATGCATTTTAGGCTTTACAATATAAACAGAATTTGTTCTTGAATTTCCTTTGCTTTTAAAATCATGAATTGCTGCAGCAGTTGTTATAAATGCATCCATTATACCTTCCGGAATTTCAGATCCATCATTTAATAAAATAGAAGGGTTAGTCATCAAATGTCCTACATTTCGATTAAGCATTAAAGCTCTTCCATGTAATTTAATTTTATTTCCATCAGGAGAAATATATTCTCGATCAGGATTTAGTTTTCTCGTGAGTTTTTTTCCATTTTTTTCTCCTTTATATTGCAGATCACCTTTCATTAATCCTAGCCAATTTTTATATCCATGCACTTTGTCTTTAGCATCTACGGCTGCAACAGAATCTTCATGATCCATAATTGTGGTTATAGCCGATTCTAAAAATACATCATGTATTGAAGCTTTATCTTGATTACCATCAGGGTTAAAAACTTCGAGCGTACCATCTGGGTCAAAAGTAATATCTATATGAAGATTATTATTTACAAACAGAAGTGAAGATAAATTATTTAATTTTTTTGTATAACCAACAAATTGTTCAGGATTTTTTAGTTTTAAGTGTAATTGGTTATTTTCAACTTTTGGTATTTCTTTAATATTTTTCCAGCTATCTTTTTGCAGCGGAACATAAGCATCTAAAATATTACGAGCATATTTAATTACTTTTTCTCCTCTTATATGATTGTATTTTTTTCCACGTTCTGCGCCATTTGACTCTGAAATTACATCCGTTCCATATAAAGCATTATATAAACTTCCCCACCTAGCATTAGCAGCGTTTAAAGAATACCTTGCGTTCATTACTGGAACTACTAGCTGTGGACCTGCAATTGAGGAAATTTCACTGTCCACATTTTTAGTTTCAATTATAAATTTTTCTCCTTCTTTCTTTAAATAGCCAATTTCTGATAAAAAAGTTGAATATTCTTTAATATCAATTTTTTCTGCCTTTTTATCTCTATGCCAAACATCAATTTTTTTTTGAAGGTTTTCTCTAAATTCAAGAAGTTTTCTATTTTTTGGAGCAAGCTCATGAGCACACTTATCTAAACCGCTCCAAAAATTTTCTTTGGTAACGCCTGTGCCTGGCAAAAGTTCATCATTAACAAAATTTAATAATTTAGAAGAAATTGACAGCTTCCCAAGAAAGACATATTTTTTTGCCATATTTCTGTATATTATATATATATAGTCAATATGAAAAGTTATTTAGAATTTGAGCGCGATGTAAAAGTTTTAGAGGAAGAGCTCGAAAAGCTAAAAGATCCTTTTAACAAAGAAGGAATATCCGAAGTGGATACACAAAGAATATCTGAAATACAAAATGAGATTGATGTAAAATTGAAAGCATCATATGCAAATTTAAATGAGTGGCAGAAAACACAGGTTGCAAGGCATGAGGATAGACCTAAGGCGAAATTTTTTATAGAAAATTTATTTACAAATTTTATCAACTTATCTGGGGATAGGAAGTTTGCTGAGGACGAGGCCGTGCTTGCGGGATTTGGTCTTCTTGATGGTAGATCCGTTTTAGTTATAGGTCAGGAAAAAGGAGAAGATCTTGATAGCAGACTTAAAAGAAATTTTGGCATGATGAGACCTGAGGGTTATAGAAAATGTATTAGATTAATGAAGCTTGCAAATAAATTTAATATTCCAGTAATATCATTTATTGATACTCCAGGTGCATATCCTGGAATTGGAGCTGAGCAGAGAGGACAGGCTGAAGCAATTGCAAGCTCTATAGAATGTTGTATGTCATTAAAAGTTCCGATCATTTCAATCATCATTGGAGAAGGTGGGTCAGGGGGAGCAATCGCTTTGGCTTCAGCAAATAAAGTATTGATGCTAGAGAATGCTATTTATTCTGTTATTTCTCCAGAAGGATGTGCATCTATATTATGGAGAGACCCCAGCAAGTCACTGGAGGCTGCTAAAGCCATGAAATTAACAGCAAATGAACTATTAAAAATTCATATTATAGACGAAATAATTCAGGAACCGATAGGTGGTGCGCACAGAAATAAAAAACAAATTATTCCCTCTATTAAAACAGTATTAATAAAGTATTTAGAAGAATTTAAAAATTACACTAGAGAAGAAATATTTGAACAAAGAAAAAAAAAGTTTTTAAATATTGGAAGGCAAAAAAGTTTTATTACATCCTCAGAAGACGGAATTAGTTTGGTGGAAAAAGACAATTTTTTTGTGTTATTTAAAAAAAATTGTCTTGCATATAAAAATAAGTTGATAATAGCTTTTCTGTTATTTGTAATCGTTGGTTTATTTTTAATTTAATAGTCTACAAAGCACCACAACAGTGTTTATATTTTTTTCCAGTAGCAGGGCATTTTTCGTTTCTAGGTATTTTTACATTTTTTTTAATTATTAATAAGCATTTTGGATTATTTTCTATGTTTCTATTGTTAATATTTGAATTTCTACTTACCACTTTTTCTCGCGGGACGATTTCAAGATTATTCAGAAAAGTAATAATATCAATTTTAATTTTATTTAATAAATCTTCAAATAATTTGAATGCTTCCCTTTTAAATTCATCTAAAGGATCTTTGT
>JYMV01013952.1_pt1 | contig 10454 bp, 10 predicted proteins | sample 338911 | NCBI WGS metagenome assembly JYMV01 (sample SAMN03354496, study PRJNA234377) | hydrothermal vent metagenome | biome: Deep sea; feature: Hydrothermal plumes at the Eastern Lau Spreading Center, Western Pacific Ocean; material: Seawater | place: Tonga | collected 2009 | depth 2000 m m
ATGTTAGAAAACAGGTTGATGGCATTAAGCGTTTTAAACTTTAATCTCTGTGTCCTCTGTGGTGAAGAATAATTCTGGAATCCTTTACGGAATCGGTGTAGGTCCGGGTGATCCGGAGCTGCTGACCCTTAAAGCTCACCGTCTGATTAACGAATGCGATGTTTTGGCTTATCCTGCGCCAGAAACTGGTGACGGGCTGGCCTTGCAGATTGTACGTCCATTGTTGAGCAATGATCCAGATTTGTTTCCACTTCGGATGCCGATTGCAGTCTCACCTTTTCCGGCACAGCAAGCCTACGATCAGGCAGCAAAAATATTGGAAATTCCGCTGGAATCAGGAAAATCAGTGGCTGTAATATGCGAAGGAGACCCCTTCTTTTATGGTTCGTTTATGTATTTGTTTGAGCGGCTTGCAGCAAGTTACAAGACTGAAATTGTACCTGGGGTTTCCTCTCCGATGGCCTGTGCGGCAGTCTTAAAAACAGCTCTTGTTTCGCGCAATGAAATTTTAACAATTCTACCGGGACCTCTTGAAGAAAAAGAGCTGGAACGACGATTGTCAGACACTGATGCCGCGGCTATTATGAAGGTTGGACGACACCTGCCAAAAATACGGAGAGTGCTGAGGCACTTGAGACTGGAGCATTGTGCGCAATATGTAGAGCATGCCACCATGCACAATCAGCAAATTATTCCAATTGAAAATCTTGAAGCACAAAAGGTTCCTTATTTCTCAATGATTCTGGTACGTAAAAAGATAAGTCAAGTTGGTGCTGGTGTTATATGAGTAAACGGATAGTTGTTTTTTGTTTAGGAATCAGTGCTTTGCCGGTTGCAAAAAAAATAGCTGCTAAACTTGGTGCAGAACTGCATGGTAAAGCAGATCGTATTTCACAGGAAAGTTATGAATCAGACGTAGATATTTTTTTCACTAACGCGATGCAGCATCTTTCGTCTTTGTTTCGTGAAGGAGTGCCGATTATCGGCGTCTGTGCATCTGCCGTTTTGATTCGCGGAGTAGCAAAATCATTGCAAGACAAGCAAAACGAACCACCCGTGATTGCGGTTGCAGAAGATGGAAGTGCAGTCGTTCCGTTGCTTGGGGGACATCACGGTGGAAATGAATTAGCGAGGAAAATTGCTTTATTGTTGGGAGTAATGCCGGCCATTACTACCGCCGGAGATTTACGTTTTGGTATTGCATTGGACGAACCTCCGGAAGGTTTTGTATTGACCAATCCGGAAGATGTGAAGGAGTTCACTGCTGAATTATTGAGTGGTGAATCGGTGAAGCTTTCTTCGGAAAAGAATCCGACAGCCCCGGATTTCGCACATGGAAACAAAACGGCAGCACCTGATTATATGCCGGTGTTTTACAAATGGTTGCAGGATAGTCTGTTGCCTTTTTCGGAGAATGGAAAACTCCGGATTTCGCTGTCCACAAGACCTATTTCCGGAAATGCAGAACATTTGGTTTTTCAAATCACACCGGAACTTCCTGTAAAAAATATTGCGGTTGGCGTAGGTTGTGAGCGTGGGACGAAGCCGCAGGAATTGATATCACTTGTCCAGAAAACATTGCAGGAAAATGATATTGCTCCGGAAAGAGTTGCGGTTGTTGTCTCGCTTGATCTGAAATCAAATGAACCGGCGGTTCATGCCGTTGCAGAATATTTATCCGAAATTTCCGGTTCAGAATGTCCAGCACGTTTTTTTGACGCAGCCACTTTAGAAGCCCAAACTCCGAATCTCCAAAATCCTTCGGAAATTGTTTTTCGGGAAGTCGGCTGTCACGGAGTAGCCGAGGGCGCGGCTTTGGCGGCTGTTACGGCTTCCGGAACGACCGATGCCGCCGGAAAATCCGTTAGCTGCGGAAACTTGCGGGTGCCAAAAATGAAGTCAGCAAGGGCAACTTGTGCGGTTGTAGAATCGGTTGATTTACTTGATCCACAAAAAATAGGGCGGGCTCAAGGTACTTTGTTTATAGTTGGAACGGGGCCGGGAACACCGAAATGGAGGATTCCGGAAGCTGAAAAAATGATCCGGAAAGCTACCGACTGGGTAGGTTATGGATTGTATCTGGACTTGATTTCAGATTTGGACAATGGGCAAAATCAACACCGTTTTGATTTGGGTCAGGAAGAAGTACGGGTTTGTCATGCCTTAAATCTGGCTGCACAAGGCAAAACGGTTGCTTTGGTTTCATCTGGAGATCCTGGAATTTACGCAATGGCAACGCTGGTTTTTGAGTTGCTGGAAACTGGAAGGTCCAGTATCGCCGGAAGATCCGGTGTTGCAGAAAAATCCGGTTCCGCCGGAAGACCCGGCTCTGCAATAGATTCTGCGGCGGAATGGCAAAGGATTCGAGTTGAAGTCTCTCCTGGAATTTCTGCCTTGCAAGCGGCGAGTGCCCGGATTGGCGCACCGCTCGGTCATGATTTCTGCACGATTTCGCTATCAGATTTACTTACGCCGTGGGAAACGATTGAACGCCGGATTCGTGCCGCAGCTGAAGGTGATTTTGTGATTGCATTTTATAATCCTGTTTCGCAACGTCGAACCACCCAACTGGCTCAGGCGAAGGAGATATTGTTGCAGCATCGACCAGCTGAAACACCTGTTATATTGGGCCGGAACCTTGGTCGTGATGAAGAAAAAGTTCAGGTTGTTTTGTTGGAAAACCTGGATCCAACTCAAGTTGATATGCTGACGGTAGTTCTAGTTGGCTCAAGTCAAACACGCCGCCTGCAGTTGCCAAACGGAGAAGTTAAGGTTTATACTCCACGTGGATATGACCAAAAATCATAAATATTAAATCAAAAATCTAATGACAGTACATTTTATTGGAGCAGGGCCGGGAGCGCCTGATTTAATCACTATTCGCGGAAGGGACTTAATCGCAAAATGTCAGGTTTGTCTTTACGCCGGCTCGCTGGTTCCAAAGGAAGTGGTGGCTTTTGCTCCGGAAGGGGCGTTGGTGCGGGATACAGCACCGCTGAATTTGGAGGAAATCATTGCGGAAATTAAAACAGCCCATGATGCCGGAAACGATGTGGCGCGTGTGCATTCCGGCGACCCTTCAATTTACGGAGCCACTGCAGAACAAATGCGGCGGCTGGATGAACTTGGAATTCCGTATGACGTTACTCCCGGGGTTCCGGCATTTGCGGCGGCTGCTGCGGAATTAAAACAGGAGTTGACCCTGCCTGAAATCAGCCAGACCATCATTGCCACCCGCACCACCATGCACGCCTCTGCGATGCCGGAAGGTGAGGAACTCTCAAAGCTGGCTTCAATCGGGGCAACCCTCGCTATTCACTTGTCGGTACGAAATCTCAAGTTTGTGCAGAATGAGCTGATTCCGCATTACGGCAAGGATTGTCCGGTTGTGGTGGCCTATCGGGTGACCTGGCCGGATCAACAGTTCATTCACGGAACGTTGGCAAATATTCGAGAAAAACTGCGTAAATCCAAAATCAGCCGTACCGCATTGATTTTAGTCGGTCAAGTTTTTGATGAACATAATTTCCGGGACAGTGCTCTTTATGATCCACAACATGTGCATGTGTTAAGGCCAAAGAAAAAATCGGTAAAAAAATGAGGAGAATTATTGGTTTTCATTTTGATCTGTTTTTGAATTTCTCAAACCATGAGCTCAAATTTTCCCTCAAATCTCATCACAACACACCTGTTGTCATGCCGCCACCAAAAACTTGATGCATGAGTTCCCTGATTCACCGGCTCAATCTTTATTTTGAAGTTTTGCCGGAACGGCTCCGTCCCTGGCGCTGGTGGGTGCTGTTTATGTACATGATCCTGATGGCTTTTCTGGCCGCTGGCATACCGCGTTTTGCCTTCACCTGGGCGAATGACGATATGTTCGGTAAAGATGATCCGGTTCAAATTTCTCTGGACCGGATCAAGGAACTCTTCGGTGGCACGGTTACTCTTGGTATGGTTTACCGACCAGTCGACGGCGATTTATTTTCAGTGAGAAGTCTGGGAGCTTTGCGGAACATCCACGATGTCTTGGATGCAGAAGCCGTCCGAGGTGTGGATGATCTGGAAAATTCACTGGGACTTTTGAGCGAAGTGGAATCCCTGATCAATGCCACCTACATCGAAGTTGAAGGAGACAACATCCGTTTTCGTGATTTTGTCGGTGAGGAACTGCCTTCAAGTCCGGAACAGAGCAGGTTGCTCCGTGTGCAGGCACTCAAGGAACCTGAGTATCCACGTGTTCTGGTTTCCGACAACCTGAAGTATGGCATGATGTTGTTGCGGACTAACTTCAATGCCGTTCCGCTCGTAGAGGATGAGCTTGAACTGCTGAAAGGCTTTGCAGAAAACGAGCTTGAAGAACAAGATGAACAGAAGGCGCAGTTTGTCAAGCATGGCTTGGAGGATTATGCAGATTTTGAAAAAAAGATCTGGAACCTGCTGAGTGAAGAACGGTTCAGTAAGGATCTCGTTTTCATGCATCCCAGTTGGGGAGCTTCCTATCAACTCGACGTCTGGGCTGTTGAATATCAGAGAGCACTGGTCATTTCCCTCATCTTAAGTCTTATACTGACTTATTTGTTGCTGGGGTCACTGCGGGCGGTGATTTGGCCGATCCTGATTTTCGTTTCAAGTATAGTAGGCGTTCTTGGTCTGGCAGGCTGGACTGGCTGGCCCATCGACCTTTCGCTCTACATTGCTTTCGGACTGGTCAGCGTAGCTGCAATTGCCGATGTGGTACACGTAATGTCAGGGTACCTGTTTTTTCATCAGCAGGGACAAAATCACAGAGAAGTGATGCGCTCAGTCTTCAGCAAAACTGCGCTTGCCTGCCTGCTGACCAGCATAACTACTGCAATCGGTATCATGTCCCTCTTTTTCATCAAGCTGCGTGTAATTCAAACAATGGGTCTGCTGGGAGGTATCGGGGTGATGTTTGCTTTCATGCTGACCATCATCGTGTTGCCCGTTCTGTTGAACTGGTTCCCTCCTCGTCCTGCAAGAATTTCCAAACAATCTAAAGTCACTCTGATTCTACGGATCGTACAGCGTTTGCTTCGGGGTATTGAAGGAATGAGCTCGGGTTATCCAAGGACGGTTATCCTATTTTTTGCTGCAGGCGGGTTTCTGCTGATTCTAGGAATAACGCGGATTGAAATCGACACGGTTTTCTCGGATTACTATCCGCAGGATTCGCCTGTGCGTCAGACAATCAGCTTGCTGGACGAGCAGTTTCTCGGCACCGGAAACATGGAAATCCTGCTCGAAACGGAAACTGAAGGTGTATTCAGAGATCCTGAGGTGCTTCTTGCACTGGAAGCAGTGAAGCAATGGCTTGAGACTCGATACCCGGAACTGGTTACTCACAACTGGACGCTGAACAACCAACTCAAACAGACTCATCGCAAACTGATGGAAAATCGTGAAGAAAACTATACCGTTCCTGACAGTCCGGAACTGGTCTCACAGCTTTTGGTACTCATCGAAGGAGGAGATTACGAAAACCTGGAACGGATGGTTTCGCTGGATTATGCTAATGCGAGGATGAGCGTCTCCCTGAAAACCATCGGCTCAAAAAAGTCGGTAGAACTGCTCAACGTTATCCAGCCGGTAATTGAACGAATTCTCGCCCCGCTCAAGGATCGTTACCCTGGACTCAGGGCGACGGTAACAGGTGGAGTTGGAGCCTGGGCTAGGGTGTTCGACGCGATCAGCTGGTCTCAAATACGCAGCTTCGGGCTGGCCTTCATTATTATTTCGCTGATCATGGTGGTCATTTTCGGTTCACTGAAACTTGGTCTGGTAGCAATTCTACCTAATACTTTTCCGATGTTGACAGTGTTTGGGCTGATGGGCTGGCTTGACTTTAAACTGGATACCACCACGCTGATGACCGCACCGATCATTATTGGAATCGCTGTGGATGACACGATTCATTTTATCACACACTACCGGCTGTCCCTGCTCCGCGGAGCAAGTATTTCTGAGTCTATCCATGCCACCCTCCAAGAAGTCGGACAGGCGATTGTTTTCACCACGCTGATATTAATGACCATCTTCGTTTGCTTCATCCTGGTCAGTCACGTTGGAGTTTCTCGTTTCAGCATTCTTGCTGTTATCTCCATTTTTTCAGCACTGATTGCTGATTTACTGCTTTTGCCGGCACTATTTCGAGTTTTACAAATACGGGGTTAGATATTATTATCTGAATTTGGGTCTGATGAATCAGCTGTAAAGTCCAAGTTTTCAACTTGATTTTATCATTATGTGATGTGTCTAAGTACATAGTCCATCACCTCATCAATTGTACTGCAAACATCAAAGGCATTAAGTTGTGGCCTTTCCACAATCAAAACAGGAATTTTCATTTTTCGTGCAGCCTCAATTTTTGCGTAGGTCGAATCACCGCCGCTGTTCTTAGTGACTAAAAGTGTTATCCTGTGCTGCTGAAACAGGGCAAGTTCGCTTTCAAGAGTGAACGGGCCACGCCTCTGCAAAAAAGTTGCATCCGACCAAGCGGAAACCCTGGTGACGGATTCATCAAGTTCCGGAACATCCACTGTACGCACCACAAAATGACATTTTTTACATTGCTGAAAAAACTCTAAACCTCTATTCCCAGTTGTCAGAAAAACAGTCGGCGTTGATAATTTGGTGTTCGAAATTTCAAATTGGTTTTTTAAATATTCAGCGGCAACTGTCAAATCCGGAACCTCGATCCATTGATCACCGGTCTGTTTACTCCATGGCTTACGGGTCAAACGCAAAAATGGTATTTGCAGTTCTGTTGCCGCGGCAAGTGCGTTTTTACTGATTTGTGCAGCATAGGGATGGGTAGCGTTGACCAGCAAAGTAATTTTTTCCTGCAGCAAATAATTTTGCAGTCCGGACTTGCCGCCCGTACCGGTAGTTCCGGAAAAGCCGCCGATCCGAACTTCTCCAGCTGGAAGTCTCGGATGTTTGGTGGCTCCGTACAACGAGGTGATAACAGTCAACATCTCCAGAGAAAATTGCGAAACCAGGCACTCAGCCAGATCGTAGGCTTCGCGTGTTCCACCCAGAATTAAAAGTTTTTCAGGCATTGTTTTCGGCCTCTCCAACGAGTTCTCCATGGGAATTCGCACCGGAGGTTCTGGCAATCACTAGAATATTGAGATGAGTTTCTGTATTTCGCAATGCTTTTCGAACAACAAGGCAGGCTTGTTCTGCGATTCTGTCCGCAAGGGGCAGGCCCGCGTTTTGTGCCAGTTTTAAAACCTCGTTCGCAGTGTTGGCAGATTTGGTTTTCTCACATAATTCTTGATTTGCACCGAGTCTCTTCAGTTGTTCTGCCAACTGGTTAAAATCCACTTGGCTGCGTCCGGAATGTAAATCAAGATGACCTTGTGCCAACTTGGTGAGTTTACCGAATCCACCTCCGATCGTGAGTTTAGGCAAAGGATGTTTACGGAAATATTTAAGCAGGCCGCCCGCAAAATCTCCCATATCAAGCATAGCTTCGTCAGGAAGTCCGTAATGGTTCTGCACTAATTTTTCGCTGGTAGAACCGGTGCATCCGGCGACGTGTTGCAAGCCGTTGGCGCGCGCGACGTCGATGCCACGATGAATGGAATGAATCCAGGCGGAACAGGAATACGGAATGACAATGCCGGTTGTGCCCAAAATCGAAATTCCACCCAAAATACCGAGGCGTGGATTCCACGTTTTTTTCGCTAATTCTTCACCACCGGAAACAGCAATCGTCAGCACTACGTCTCTGGAATGATTATATTTTTCAGCAATTTCGGATACAACAGCGCGCATCATTTGCCGGGGAACAGGATTGATCGCCGGTTCTCCAATCTCCAGTGCAAGTCCAGCTTTCGTGACTGTCCCCACTCCGGGTCCTGCGTTGAAAACTACTCCTGATCCCGGAATTCCGTACCTGACAGTAACACTGATTTCAGCTCCATGTGTCACGTCCGGATCGTCACCCGCGTCTTTGATAATAGCTGCAGTTGAAACATCTGCTCCAAGTTTTGTGTGACACAGCGCAAATTTCGGCTGTTCACCTTTGGGTAAAACTATGCTGACAGAATCAGGAAATTCGCCGGTGATCAGCGCCGTTAAAGCGGCTTTGGTTGCAGCAGCAGCACAGGCTCCTGTGGTCCAGCCACGCCGGAGTGGACCGGAAGGTTTTTCAATCATGGTGCAATCGAATCTTTGCTGTAAAAATCTTGCTTATCCTGTTATTCTGTCACAAACGAAAAAGATGTAATTTTATGACTCTAACGCATTTTAACAATTTTTTCAGAGCAAAATATTTATGCAATCACTTCCTTTTGAGTTACCAAGGTTTGAACCGGGATGGGTTTGGTTAGCAGGCTCAGGTCCCGGAGATCCAGGATTGCTTACTCTTCACGCTTTAAATGCACTGCGCCAGGCCGATGTACTGGTTTATGATGCCCTGGTTGGCAAAGGAATTCTGGAATTGGTTGCACCTGATTGTAAACTGGAATATGCCGGAAAACGTGGAGGCAAGCCTTCAGCAAAACAAAGAGATATTTCTATACGTCTGGTGGAATTGGCAGAGCAGGGTAAGTGTGTTTTGCGACTCAAGGGTGGTGACCCGTTTGTATTTGGAAGGGGCGGCGAGGAGGCTTTGTATTTGGCGAAAGCTAAAATTCCTTTCCGGATTATTCCTGGTATTTCGGCAGGAATTGGAGGTTTGGCTTATGCCGGAATCCCGGTAACGTATCGTGATTTTAATTCTGCTGTCACTTTTCTTACGGGACACGGAATGGCCGGCGATATTCCGGAACGGCACGACTGGGATGCGATCGCGCAGGGATCACCGGTGATCGTGATGTACATGGCAATGAAATATCTCGGTGTGATTGCAGCTCGTCTGATGCGAAACGGCCGTTCTCCGGATGAACCGGTCGCAGTGATCACTGAGGCAAGTTTACCGGATCAGCGTGTTTTAGAAACCAGGCTCGGAACTTGTGCGGCAGATATTGAAAAACACGGATTTGAACCTCCTGCTGTAATTGTGGTTGGTGAGGTTGTCTCTTTACGTGAATTTTTGAAATGGATGGATTAGCTTGAATAAGTTAATTTCGAAAAACAACAATAAACTATAAAAGGAAAATATGTACATACCAGCAGACTTCAAGATGAACGACGCAGCAGAAATTCGGGCTTTTGTGCAGGCACATCCTTTTGGAACTTTGCTGACAAATGGCAAACAAGTCCCGCAAGTGACTCACTTACCAATGCAGCTTCTGACTGATGATGCGGAAAATGACTCACTCAACCTTCATCTGTCAAAAGCAAACCCACATGCCAGTGGACTTGAAAACGGAGAAAGCGCGATTGCGGTTTTTGTAGGAACAAACGGTTACATTTCTCCCCGCTGGTATGCAGCAAAGGATAATGTTCCAACCTGGAATTACACAGCAGTACATGCAATTGGAACGCTGCGGAAAATTGAAAATGAGGAAGAATTGATGAAACTGGTGGATCAATTGACCATAGAACATGAGGCGGGTGCAGAGTCACCATGGCGAGCCGACTGGTCTGTTGCAAAAATTCGAAAAATGGTCAATGCGATTGTAGGATTTGAATTGAAGGTTGAAAGATGGGAGGGAAAAGAGAAAGTTGGTCAAAATAGATCGGCTGAAGATCAGGCCAGTCTCAAACGAAATTTGGAAAATTCAGGAGACCCAGCTTATCAAATGCTCGCAAAACAAATGAAAACAAATTAGCTTGCCCAAAAACTAAAACATGGTAAAAATCACAAAAGTTTATACACGCACCGGTGACTCCGGACAGACCGGGCTCGTTGGGGGAAAGCGGCTTCCGAAAGATCATCCGCGCATCGAAGCTTACGGAAGCGTCGATGAACTGAATAGTAACATCGGAATTGTATTAAGTTTTCTTTTGCAGAAGAAAAAATCAAAACGGCGGGACAAACTGGAAATGATTTTGGAAGCAATTCAGCAAAAACTTTTTGACATGGGCTCCGAACTGGCGACTCTTCCCGGTGATGAGTACGAGGGACAGATCACTTTACAGGCCGAAGACGCGGAATGGCTGGAGGAAATAATTGATGCAATGAACGAAGAACTGCAACCGCTGAAAAGTTTTATCCTGCCGGGCGGAACACCGCTAAATGCGTTTTTGCACCTCGCACGTACTGTTTGTCGAAGAGCCGAGCGAGATATTCTCAAACTCAAGCAGCTTGATTTGGTGAGTCCGGAAATCATCAAGTACATAAACCGGCTTTCCGATTTCCTTTTTGTCGCCGGACGTTGGGTCACAGAAACCCTTGGTGAAAAAGAAACCTTGTGGCAGCCGGGAAAAAGTAAGCCGGACTGGAATTGGAACAATTAAGTAACATACCAGGAATTTAATGCACCGCATTGCCACCAAACCCGGAGATTTGGACTCCGAAAAAAATTTTGAAAGCGGAC
>JYMV01029806.1_pt1 | contig 10453 bp, 8 predicted proteins | sample 338911 | NCBI WGS metagenome assembly JYMV01 (sample SAMN03354496, study PRJNA234377) | hydrothermal vent metagenome | biome: Deep sea; feature: Hydrothermal plumes at the Eastern Lau Spreading Center, Western Pacific Ocean; material: Seawater | place: Tonga | collected 2009 | depth 2000 m m
GATGAAGCAACTGTCCGTCGGATGTATGAAACGGCGCCCTACCCAGATCTTGGGGCGGCGCCGAAATCCATCGACTTTTTTTTCGACCCGATTAGAGAAGACTTGCTGTCGAGACAAACCGTCAATTTTCTCGATGTTGGATGTGGTACTGGCCATGTAGTGGTTGGGGTTGCAAAAAAATATTCTGATTGGAATTGCTACGGCATCGACCTTTCTAGCGCCTCGCTCGGTGTTGCGCGTAAATTGGCGAAGCAACATGGTGTGTCCGTAACATTGGAGCGCGGCAGTTATTTAGATCCTCTGCCATTTGACTGCGGTAAGTTTGATGTCATTTCTGCGACCGGTACGATTCATCACGCCGCTGACCCCTTCGCAGCGATGCGAGTACTTCGAGAGGCGCTGCGGGATAATGGCTGGTTATTCCTCCATCTATATGGCTGGCGAAATGATGCTATAAAATTCGACATCAAAGAAATGCTGAGCATCTTTCAACCGGATTTGGCTCAGCACCAAGAGCGTTTTGAACTCTACCGGGCACTGATTGGGCATCGCCGGTCGCGGATCAAGCACAGAATCGCGACAACGACGCTTGCCGACTTGTATGCGCTTGTGCGTAACGCCTTGCGCAATGTGTTGCGGCGGAGAAAAGGAGAAAGCTGGTCACCCGGTTGGGACGCAGACTATCCGGTGCTGGATTCACCGTGGATTGATCATTTTTGTCACCCTTGCGAAAGGGCATACGAAGTGGCGGAAGTACAAGAACTTGCTGAGGAAACGGGATTTCATGTCATGCATATGTTGAAGCAGGGCAAGGAAAGGCCGCATCTTATTCCGCCGAAATGGCAGTCGAAATATGATCAATTAGATGATTGGTCGAAATGGAGATTGTCCGAACTCCTATCTGATGGGGGCGGATCGTTCGCCGTAATTCTGAAAAGGGCCTGAGAGTTTCTTAAATGATATGCATAAAGAGATGCGAAAGTGATTTGGGGGCGTTGTGTAGAATAGGAATTAAGTCCGTCAGGCTTGGTTGTCAAATTTGCCCCGTGAATGAAGCTGACCATCCCGATAGCGACGGCCTGTCTTCTTGAGCAGCGCATTACCTTGAAGGTTGATGGTCCAAACTCTTCACTAGCATCGAAGGCGACTTGGATTCTGTTGTCTCAAAGAAATTTTTGAGAAAATCTCTTTAAAGTGATTTTGCGGCTATCCCGTACATTTGTGAATGTTTGCTTGGGCGTGGCTTCCGGGGAAGGATTCAGCATAGCATTCCAGATGGAATTTACCTCGGTGACCAGATTGGTTGGCAGACTCTGCGTAGCCATTAATGTAAAGTTAATTTTCACTCGGCAGTATTGAGCATTAAGAATGAACGTTGAGAATGCTGTTTCTGAGCTCGCGCCAAGCGGGACTTTGCGTGCGGGAATTAATTTGTCGAATTTCCTTCTGGTGAGTGACCGACACTCCTCTGGTGCACCGATTGGAGTTGCTCCGGAATTCCCGCACGCAAAGTCCCGCCTTAGTTTGGTGCCCTTCTCGTCGCCAGGTGAGTTGGCCGATGCAGCAGAGAGAGATGTCTGGGATATTGGATTAATTGCATCGGAGCCCGCTCGTGCGGAGACCATTGCATTTAGTCCGGCCTATGTTGAGATTGAGGCTACCTATTTGGTTTATGATGACTCACCGTTGCAGACGGTCATTGATGTTGATCAGCCCGGTGTTCGGATCGCCGTTTCAGAGAGAAGCGCCTACGATCTCTATCTGACGCGGAATCTTGAGCATGCGTCTTTGGTCCGAGCTAAAGGGCTGGCGGCTGCCTTGGAGCTCTTCGAAAGTGAAAAGCTGGATGCGTTGGCGGGGCTTAGACCTGGTTTGACTGCTGACGCTGCAAAGCTCGTCGGATCTAGAATTCTTGGTGGGCATTTTACCGCCGTCCAGCAAGCTGTTGGTACCGTGGTGACTAAACAGTTTGGGGCAGACTTTTTAAGCGATTTCATCAAGGATGCCAGGTCGAGCGGACTTGTTGAACGTCTTATAGACAGACATGGGATGGTCGGGAGTCTTTTGCCTGCAGGTCGGTTACGCGAAGACTCCTAGAGTAACAATTAAGTGGATTGGCGTTCTCGGATCGGCGAAGGAAGTCGCTGAGATTGGTTATACCACTAAAATATTGCATGAGTGTTTTGCTTCTTAGGCATTTGGGTGACATACCAGGTCACAAAAATGACTTGAAAACTTTATCTGTTTTTGGTGTCCCGCGGAAAAAATTGCTTCCGCCAATCCCGTAAATTTCGCTTTGTGGGTGCTGTTGCCAAACTGTTAAGAAACTTGAGGGTTAGGGATAACGGAAACGGACTATCTCATGAGAAATGAGACCACGCAGGCGGATTGGATCGAAGGGGTTAGGACCGTGTTGCCGGCTGGCGGTTTCGGAAATTTCGATCCGAGCATCATTATCCGTGAGGGGCGCGGAGCGAGAGTGTGGGATGAGGACGGCGGGGAATATGTCGCTTACCTCATCGGATCTGGGCCCCTGATTCTCGGTCATGGTCATCCCGAGGTGCTGGAAGCAGTCGAACAGCAACTCAGGAAGGGTACGACGTTCTTTGCGAACAACGCGAGCGGCATAGAGCTGGCCGAAGAGATTTGTCGTGCCGTCGCGTGTGCCGAACAGGTTCGGTATGTAAGCACTGGCGGCGAGGCTGACATGTATGCAATGCGTCTCGCACGGGCGCACACTGGCCGTGACAAAATTCTAAAGTTTGAGGGTGGCTTTCACGGTATGTCGGCGGAGGCATTGATGAGTTTGGCGCCGACCCGGCTCGAAAATTTCCCTCTTGCTTCTCCGGATTCTGCAGGAATACCCGATAACGTGCGTGATCACATGCTGATTGCGCCATTCAATGATGCGGATTTTGCAAGCCAGATCATTGCCGAGTACAGCGATGAGATTGCTGCCGTGATTGTTGAGCCGCTCCAAAGACTGATACCCCCGATGCCCGGGTTTCTGGAAACTCTCCGCGAGGTGACGAACAGGTATGGGATTGTGTTAATTTTTGACGAGGTAGTGACTGGTTTTCGTCTTGCCTATGGTGGGGCCCAAGAACACTACGGTGTGACGCCTGACCTTTGTACGCTAGGAAAGATTGTTGGTGGGGGCTTTCCACTGGCGGCGATTGCCGGGAAAACGGAGCTCATGTCCCACTTTGACAAAGAGAAAGCAGGGAAAGCAGGGTTCACCTTTCAAAATGGGACCTTGAGCGGCAATCCTATAGCAGCAGTTGCGGGACTGAAGACCCAAGAGATCCTTCGCCGGTCTAGCAGTTATGAACGCATTCGGGCAAATGGTGAGAGGGTCATGCGCGGCATTCATGGGTATCTCGATGCGATGAGCATTCCTCACCAGATTGTAGGCGACCCCGTTATGTTCGACGTGGTGTTTACGCGGGCTCCCGTTGACGATTACCGCGGTGCACTTAGGGGTGACGCGGAGCGCTCGAAACGTTTTAATTTTCATCTACGAAATACGAATGTCCTTAAACTCGATAGTAAATTTTACATCTCGCTGGCGCTGACCGAAGATGACCTGTCGCTCACGTTAAATGCGGTCTCGGATGCCGCGCGACATATTGTCGACGTTTAGAGCTCAAGCCGCTGAAAGTTTGCTATGATACCTGACATGCAAGTGCCCGAATTCAAAGAAGCAAAACATTCAATTTTAATCGTGCCGCTGCGGTTTTCTGGAGTGTGACACTATTTGTTGGCGCTCGTCTGTGTGCGAACTTCGTGTGGATCCATTTCCTGAAATTAGAATTCCAGTTTCATGGCTCGTAACCAGTAGCGGTGGGAAGGATCGGGTCTGTTCAAACGATTTAGGGTGGAGACGACACTAAGCAGACCCCTGTGCTGTCAAAAACTTGTTTTATTTAATTGAGGCAAGTCGGGCCGATTTGAGGTTGACGGTCTGAAGTCACTGGCACGTTCATCGCGTCCCGTTGTCACAAGTTCGGATTTCGGGTCACCAGCAACTCGGGTATGTCGCAAAACACGAATTTCTGAGAAGTCATATGGTCGTGCCCTGTGCAGGACGCATCGGTTGTCCCACATAAGCACGTCACCGGGTTGCCAGCGATGAGTGTATATACGTGGTGGTTGGCAGGCGAAGGTTACAAGTTCGTCCAGAAGTTTCTGCCCTTCCTCCTGTTCCATGCCTGGGATCTCATATGCATGGCGACCAATGAACAGAGATTTTCTGCCCGTAATTGGGTGAGTTTTCACGAGCGGGCGAAGTGGTGCACCTTTGGTGTGGTAGCCATAGCCCGCACCAGTTTCGATGTTGTAGCCAATTTTCGCCTGTGATTGGTACAGCGAATGGTAAGCCTCGAGACTACTGACACGATCTTTCATGCTATCGCTGAGTTCGTCATAGGCTGCCCTCATGTCGGCCACTTCCGTCTCCCCACCCTCTTCCGGCACTACTTGCGCCGATAAAATAGAAACCTTGGCTGCGAGTGGCATGTACGAGCTGTCGGTATGCCATCCTTCATTGCCACGGAGTGTTTTGTATCGGAAGTCTTCGGGGTCGTAGACAGAGCCATTCTCTTTCTGGTTGCTGATGGAAACTGCCTTCATTGTGTCATCTGGAGTCAAAAGCTCTAAATCCCCAAATCTTTTTGCGAAAGCGATCTGTGCTTCTTCCGTGAGGTGCTGGTTTGGGAAAATTAGGGCCCCGAAATCGTGAAAAGCGTTCTCTACTACCCTCCCAGTTGCGTCGTCCAAATTTGCAAGGTCGACGTCCGTAAGGACGGCCCCTACCGTCGCGTTGGTAGGTGTAACGGTTGGTTGCATGATTACGTTACTCCTGTTGCATGGCGGATTAGTCTAAGGCAGGGAACGTTTGGTTGCCAGTTATTAGCCGTGTGGTGTCATTTCTCCGACCGGCTCAGTCGGTTCGTTCACATATTTAACATGAGGGTGCCCAATCCGACCGTAAGCATTCCAAATTTTGAATCCAAGTCGGGCCAGCAGTTCGGGCGATGCTTGATCGCGCACCTCGGGATTGATTCCAAGCGTATAATTCTCTTGGGTGCGGAACTGTGGTGCACAGTAGGTTGCAAGCAGACCCAATCGCGGTCCATTCGAACGATTAGCGCCGGTACCGTGCCACATGCGGCCTTCAAACAAAATCGCTGAGCCGGCTTTCGCTTCTGCGCCAATGGAAGGCACCGTGTGGGGGACATCGGGTGGTGGTTGCAGGCCCGTAAGATGGCTTTTTGGGACTAATCGAGTACCGCCGTTGAGTTCGGTAAAATCATTGAGGCAATACATAACGTTGCATGCGCAGGGCGGATTGATCAGACATTCAGGATCCGCGTTGCCGGCACCGTAGTATTCTCCGCGATCGATGGCGCCCGGTGCAACGGGAGCCTCATTGCGCGGCATTGGCCTTGGCATCCACCATTGATCCGTATGAAGGCCCATCTGGACACCACCCGGCTTGGCAATATTCGCCGACAATGTAGATAGAAGAAATTGTGGTCCCAGAAGAAATTCGATTAGCGGAGTCATGAAACGGTGTGTCACAAGGTCGCGAAATACCTGCCCCTTGTTAACAAGCATCCAAACCCTCTGATTGACACCACCGTTAGCTGCAGTGAAGGTGTCTTCAGGAAGTTGATCATAATCTTTGGTGCGATTTTGTTCGGTACCTTGATCTTCAAAAGCGATACCAGCTTCAATTTCCGCGTCAGCTTGGGCGGTGAGCCGGTCGCGAACCGCTGTAAGACGGTCTGATTCCAAGGCATTCTCTATAATTGTGTACCCGAATTCACGAAGATCATCGATCCCCTGTTCTTGGCTGCGGGTCGGTTGCGGCACTGGATCGCCCGGCTGCCACGGTACTATGGAGTCTCTCATGATCTAAGGATCCCCGACATTGAGCTCTTCCGTTCCCGAATCATCCGTTATAGCGTCGGTTGGTAGGTCTGCTGAGCATCCTTGTAGACGATATCTCGCAGAGTGTCGCTTGCGCGTTTGTGAAATGCCACTGCCTCCGGGTCAAAATCGCGAACTGGTATGGGCGTGTGAACGAAATGGTTGTACAGGTCCTCTCCGCGTACAAGAGCAGCACTATCCCACTCTGCAAGCATCTGCTTAGTGTGAGTTGGTATGTAATGCATGGAGATGCCGATACGCCGATCCTTAGAATTGTTTGGACCTGACCCGTGTGCGGACTTGACGTTGTGGAAAGACGCCTGTCCAGGTTGAAGTGGCATCGCTACTGTTGTTGTGTCATCAACAACAACTTCGATTTCCTGCCCACGGGTCAATATGTTGTTTTCGTGGTAGGTCTCAGTATGCGCCAACAGCTGCTTGTGGCTCCCTGGCATCACGCTCATGCAGCCGCTTTCTGCCGTTGCTGGGGACAATGCAATCCAGACACTCACCAGCTCGTCGTTATCTAGGCCCCAGTACTGCAGGTCCTGATGCCAGCCAACGTAGGCGGGAGTCTGCGCTTCTTTGATCCAGAACGCGGTGTTCCAACAGAGAATATTCGGACCAATTAGATCCTCGACAGCGTCCACGAGAACCGGGTAGCGCATCAGGTCATCAATCCACTTGAATAAAAGATGTGCCTTGATCCGTTGTGAACCCTCGATAGGATGGCCTTGTTTGCTCTCAAAGGTCTCAAGTTGTGCTCGCAGGACAGCCATGTCCTTGGTCGACATAATCTCGACGGGAAAAAAATAGCCGTCTTTCCTGTATTGCCTGATCGCGGCTTTGTTCAGAACTTTTGGCATAGCGTCGCCTCCCTGGACCCGAGCTGTTACAAATAGCGATGAACGGGTGGTTTGAGAAGGGTTAGGGTCTATCGTCTATATTACACTTTGATTTAGGTTGTGTTCAGAGCGCACCAATTAACTGCTCGATATTATCGAACCATGGTACTCGCGTTTGATTTTTCCGGCGCTACCGATGCCGTTTCGAATACGGCGCTAAATAATTCCCGATGGGCAACTACCCGCCGGTGTCTTCTGTGTTACGGCACAACTCTTCGAAGCCAAAAGTCGCGTCCGCTCATTGGAAAACATCAACACACCACCCGTCGCCATACGCCTCGCAAGAGCACTGTAGGAGAGTGCGCCATAATTTATAGTTTGATCAAGCAGTTCTGGGTTGACGAGCATTCTGTGTCAGGAATTTTATGTCGACTGACTATGGTGTTGACCAGCCATGGAATTTGACCTGCACTCGACTGACAAACGTCAAATTAAAAAGCATTCTATGGTCTATTGTTTTTGGCTGGTTAGTTCTGGCCCCTTGGGGAACAGGAATTAACACCGAGTTTAAGGATATGTCCGGATAAGGTTTTACTGCGCGAACAGAAATGGTGTTGTGCGACGGAGGTTGTTGTCGATACGCAGGGCGTGATGAAGTGGTGGATAAGCACGTTGGTTGCAATCCAAGCGTTCGCATACACGGCAACTGACCCCAACGGGGGTTCCATTCTTTTGATGTTTGATGTCTATCCCTTCAGCATAGACTATCTGTTTCGCCTCATGAATTTCACACCCTAATGCGATCGCAAAAATGGTTTTCTCTCCGTTTGGCCAACCTCCGATGGGATCGACAGTCCGTGCGATCATAAAAAAAGAGTTATTGTCGGGCATAGTTGCTACTTGGCTGAGTATCCTGCCTTGTGTGGCAAAAGCATCATGCACGATCAAGCGAGGGCAGGTGCCACCAAACCGGGCAAACTTAAATCCACCTCCGCTAAGCCGCTTGGACACATTTCCGGCTTTATCAACACGAATGAAAAAGAATGGGATGCCTCGCATTCCGGGTCGTTGCAGAGTGGTCAGTCGATGGCAAACCTGCTCGAAACTAGCTCCAAAACGCTGTTGCAATAATTCAAGGTCATGTTTGAACTCAACTGCGGCATCACGGAATGCTGCATACGGCATCATGACGGCGCCGGCGAAATAATTAGCAAGACTTGTTCGTAAAATCCCTGGTGCGTTGGATGTTTGCAGATTCGCGCTCTCCACCGCACGATCCAATAGATCTTTGTTTTCGATCAGTGCCGTTTGCGCGGCAAGTTGAAATATACGAGCTGATGCAGGTAAGGCTTCCGATAAAAGAACGCGACGTTCATGTTGTCGGTAGTGACGTAGAGTGTCCCCCATGACTTCCGAAGGCACAACCTTAGTATTAATCGAATGGTGTTGTCGCAGGTGCGCGGTCAACTGAACGCGTAGTGTGTCTGGATCGGCGTCGAAATCGCCACGAAGAAGTTCTGCAGCGCTTTCGAGTGCTGTGAAATGGTTTGATTGTGCTTCCTGGTATTCCCGAACTTCCTCAATAGCTGCGGCCGCGCTGTGAGTTGGGATACCCTTTCCCCGCTCCGTAAATTGATGATTTAGTGTCTCGGCATCCTCGCGAAGGCTGCTATAGGCCTTGTATAGATTTAAGATCCCCTTGGCAGCGGTTGGGCTGGCGTCGATGAGGTCTCGTAGGTCTCGTTGGGAAACAGGTTGGTCCTGAAACAATGCGTCGGCAAATACTTCCGTTAGGTCGGAGGCGAGGCGGGCATCATCGTCCTCGGCAAACTCTCGGAGGTCGACCTCAAATGCTTGGCTGAGGCGAAACAATAGAGGTACCGTGACCGGGCGCTGATTGTGCTCTATTAGGTTTAGGTAGCTTGGTGAGATGCTGAGTTGCGCAGCCATTTCCGTTTGATTTAGTCCATGATCTAGGCGAAACCGACGGACTTTATGGCCAATCATCGCTTTCTTTTCCATCATGCGCATGTTCCCATCTAGGGTTGCGGTGCTTGTCACGGGCTTCCACAGTAACAAATATTTACATAATTTACAAAAGTAAAATTTATAAATTAGAAATATTTACACAATAACCTTTTTTCTATCAATGGTTTATAGACATTATGTTTAAAATAAATATTGTCACTTTCTGAAACTACGAAAATCAGTAGGGCACGCGCTTTTTTTGCTAGCAAAGGAAATATTTTGATGAACGACCAGTTCGAGCACCTCACTCAAGCCGCAAGTGGACGCTTCGCGACCGTCGAGCGGAACTACAATCTTGACCAAGTGAATGCATTGGCGGGATCGGTGCGTATGGAGTACAGCTTAGCGCGCCGCGGGGCTGATCGTTTGTGGGAATTGCTCGGACACGAACCCTATGTCAACGCTTTGGGGGCTGTAACCGGCAACCAGGCTATGCAAATGGTTCGCGCCGGTCTAAATGCGATATATGTATCCGGCTGGCAGGTTGCGGCTGATGCCAACTCAGCGGGCGCGATGTATCCCGACCAGAGCCTATACCCTGTAAACAGCGGTCCGGATCTAGTACGACGCATCAATAATTGCTTCCAGCGTGCCGATCAAATCAGCCACATGAATGGAATTTCAGAGATCAATTGGTTTGCACCAATCGTGGCTGATGCCGAAGCTGGATTTGGCGGCAGTCTGAACGCGTTTGAGCTCACCAAGGCTTATATTGAAGCTGGGGCAGCGGCGGTTCATTTCGAGGATCAACTCGCCTCTGAAAAAAAATGTGGCCATATGGGTGGTAAGGTTTTGATTCCGACAAAACAACATATCCGTACCCTGACAGCAGCACGCCTTGCCGCGGATGTACTGGGTGTTTCCACCTTGGTAGTCGCTCGTACGGACGCTGAAAGTGCGAAACTGGTTACTAGCGATGTTGATGAGCGTGATGCCGAATTTCTTACCGGTGAGCGTACGGCTGAGGGGTTTTATCATTTAAAAGATGGACTTGGTTTTGAGCGCTGCTTGGCTCGTGGGCTGGCGTATGCACGCCATGCAGATCTTATCTGGATGGAAACTTCCACGCCGAACCTTGAACAAGCACAGCGCTTTGCTGAAGCCATCCGAGATCGTTATCCACAAAAAATGCTTGCCTACAACTGCTCCCCTTCATTCAATTGGTCGGCCAATTTAGGTGCAGAGGAAATAGCGAAGTTCCAACGTGAGCTAGGTGCGATGGGTTACAAATTCCAGTTCGTCACCTTAGCTGGGTTCCATAGCCTCAACCATGGAATGTTTGAGCTCGCCCGCGGTTACCGGGAGCGCGGCATGGAGGCGTACGCCGAGTTGCAGAATGGTGAATTTGCTTCCGCAGAGAATGGATACTCCGCGGCCCGCCATCAGCAAGAAGTCGGTACAGGGTACTTCGACTCTGTTGCGACGGTGATTTCGGGCGGTAAATCATCCACGACAGCACTTCACGATTCTACCGAGACGGAACAATTCCAAGCCCGTGCTGCCTAGGTGAACGGATTTTAATTAGATCGGCTCAGTGACTCGGTGGAATGCGTATGACTGTCGCTATGTTTCCTCGCAAGAAGCCCATCTTTGGACACCGTCGGTCGGCATGGCGCCAAACATCTGTAATTTTGTTAATTGGGGCC
>JYMV01012959.1_pt1 | contig 10451 bp, 9 predicted proteins | sample 338911 | NCBI WGS metagenome assembly JYMV01 (sample SAMN03354496, study PRJNA234377) | hydrothermal vent metagenome | biome: Deep sea; feature: Hydrothermal plumes at the Eastern Lau Spreading Center, Western Pacific Ocean; material: Seawater | place: Tonga | collected 2009 | depth 2000 m m
ATCTTAGACGAGATGGATATGATATAGGGAATCGCGATAACCCTGAAATAAAAAAACTTTGATGGTCTTACATCATTTTTAGCAAGTCTGACGAAGTGATTATTCCTACAATTTTAGAATTTTTTTCCACAAGAATACAGCCAGAAATCCGAGTTAACTGCGCAAGTCCGTTTGCAGGAAATTCAAAATCTATTATAGGCGGTTTTGGCTTCATTACATTTTTAATTTTAACTTCCTTGTGTTCTGTAAACTCGTTAACAGTATCAATAGTAATCAATCCCTTTAGTTCAACTCCCTCAAAAATTGGAATTTGATCAATTTTTTTTCTATGCATAATTTTTCCAGCATCACTGACTGTATTAGTAGGTGATAGTTTTTCTATTTTTGTACTGCAAATATTACCTGCAGTGCGTGGTGATATATGGCCCTCAATCTTTGCCAAACTTTCAAAAATTTTTTTTGCAGTATTGTATGATGGCCTGCATCTTTTTGATTCTATTTGATTTATCATGGATGTACTAACGCCAGTCATATCCGCTAACTTTTTTTGAGTAATGTGTAGTTTCTTTCGTTCTTCTTTTATCGTCTCTAAGCTCGGTAGCATGATTACTTACTAAATTTTGGTTATAAAAATTTTAGTATTACTTAACTAAGTTTTTTTTATTTTTTGTTGATTGCAGCCTGAGCAGCAGCAACAATTGCTACTGGGATTCTAAACGGTGATGCACTAACATATGAAATGTCTGCAGAGTGACAAAATCTGATTGAATCTGGATCACCACCATGCTCGCCGCAAATTCCTATTTCCAAATCACTTTTGATTTTTCTTCCACGTGAAACTGCGATATCCATTAGATTTCCTACACCATTTTCATCGATTGATTGAAATGGGCTTATTTCTAGAATTTCCTTTTTCTTATATTCTTCTAGAAACTTGCTTTCTGCATCTTCCCTGCTAAAGCTAAAGACAGCTTGTGTTAGGTCATTTGTTCCAAAGCTGAAGAACTCGGCAGTCTTTGCTAATTCGTCTGATGTTAAACATGCGCGAACAACTTCCAACATTGTTCCAAAATTTATTTTAAATTTAGTCCTGTATTTCTTTTCTATATCTGATTTTACATTATCATAAATTGATTTGATGTGATTGAGCTCCTCAATGCTACCAACTTGCGGTATCATGATTTGTGGTTTCGCATCGATCTTTTTCTTTACAAGTTTTGCTGTTGCCTCAAAGACTGCTCTGATCTGCATTTCATAAATTTCTGGGTATGTAATTCCAAGCCTGACGCCACGGTGTCCCATCATCGGGTTAACTTCCTCTAGCTCTTTGGCTCTAGCCAAAACTTTCTTATTTTTTGAAGATGGTAAAAATTCATGTAATGGCGGATCAAACAATCGTATAGTCACCTTGTAACCTTCCATTGCTTTTAGGATTTGTACAAAGTCATCTTTCAGCAGAGGTAAAAGTTTCTTCAACACTTCTTTCCTTTGGTTTACATCTCTTGCCATAATCATATCCACAAAAATTCCTTGTCTGTCAGCTGCGTTAAACATTCGTTCAGTTCTGCATAGACCTATTCCTTCTGCACCATACTTTCTTGCTCGTTTTGCATCATCTGGTGTATCTGCATTTGCACGTACACCAAGACGTTTTGTTTTTTGCGCCCATGATAGAAGAATTGGCCATTCCATAGGTATTTTTGGTTTGATTGTGGGAACTTCGCCAACGAAAACGTTACCAGAACTCCCATCAATTGTTATTGGATCTCCTTCTCGAATAGTTATTCCATCAGCCATACACTTTTTTCTTTCATAATCAACTTTCAATTTACCGCATCCTACAACACATGGTTTTCCCATGCTTCTAGCTACTAATGCTGCATGTGATGATTTTCCGCCTTCACTCGTCAAGATTCCTCTCGATGGAAAAAATGCTGGTACATCTTCCGGTTTGGTTACTTTTCTGACTAGAATAATCTTAAGTTTAGGATTGGCAGCGCACATATCTATTGCTCTTCTGACATCAAAAACAGCTATACCATTTGCAGCACCAGGCGCAGCATTGATTCCTTTTGCAAGCTTCACAAATTTTTTTACCTCCTTTTTATCAATTATTGGATGTAGTAACTCTTCCAATTGTTCTGCAGGTATCCTAGTCAGAGCTTTATTTTTACTGATGAATTTTTCTTTAACAAAGTCTACCGAAGTTTTACACCATGCAAATGCAGTCATTTTTGCTGTCCTTGTTTGTAAAAGATAGAATTTGCCTTGTTCAATTGTAAATTCAATGTCTTGTACTTCTCTAAAATGTGTCTCTAATTTTTTGCATGCCTTGTCTAATTCATTATATAATTTTGGCATTTCGTTTCGAAGTTTTAAAATAGCCTTTCCGGTTCTTATCCCAGCAACCACGTCTTCACCTTGTGCATTTATGAGATATTCACCTGATAGTTCGTTAGTGCCATCAGTTTCATTTCTTGTAAATACCACACCAGTTGCACTATCATTTCCCATGTTTCCAAATACCATTGTTTGAACATTTACAGCAGTTCCATTTGCAATGTCTTTTGAAATCTTATTCTTTTCTCTGTATACAATGGCTCTTTCACCCATCCAACTCTTGAAGACAGCTTCAATTGCTAATTGCAATTGTTCGTTTGGGCTTGTTGGAAACTTCCGTTTAGTGTGCTTTTCACAAATTTTTTTATATTCAGTGACGATTCTTTTAAGTGAGTTAACATCAAGTTCGCTATCATCTTTTGCTCTCTGTTTTTTCTTTGCTGCATCTAAAACATCATCAAATTTTTCATCCTTAACACCGAATACAACCTTTCCAAAAAGTTGGATAAATCTTCTGTAGGAATCCCAGGCAAATCTTGGGTTGTTTGTTTTTTTTGCTAAACCAAGAACAGTTTGATCATTTAGACCTAGATTAAGAATAGTATCCATCATTCCAGGCATCGAGATAGCAGCACCAGATCTAACCGAAACTAGCAATGGATTAACACTAGAATTCCATTTTTTACCAGTCTTTTTTTCAATTTTTGAGATATTCTTACTAACTTCTACCATGAGATTTTTTGGAAGACGTTTTTTATTTTCATAATAATTATTACAGACTTCAGTAGTAATTGTAAATCCAGACGAGACAGGAAGTTTGAGTCTTGTCATTTCACTTAAGCCGGCACCCTTACCACCTAGCAGCATTCTGTTTTTGCTGTTTGCATCCTCAAACGCATAGATCGATTTCACTGCTATCACTTAGATTATCAAATCAAACTGAGCCGTTTTTAAAGGATTGCCTTAGCAAAGCCTTCAATATCTCTCTGCCAATTTCTGGATTTAACAATTCCACTTGCTACTAGAATGCCATGTGAGCCTAATTCAATTGCACGTTTAACATCCTTATTCGTTACAATTCCCGCACCACAAAGAAGCTTTGTTGAATTTTTTGCTTTTTTTACTACATGCAATGACTTTGTAATCAGTTCTGGTCTCTCATTTGAAATTGCTCTGCCTGTACCAATCAATTCAGGTGGTTCGATTGCAATGTATGTAGGGTTTAGCTTTGCATATTTTTCTGCCTCACGTACATTTTTTACACAAACAACAGTCTTCATTTTTAATTTTTTGAGTCTTTTAACTAGATTTGTAATTTCTTTTGGTGAAATTCTATGTTCACTGTGGTTAATCAATGCACCATTAACATTAGATTTTTTTACAATTTCAGGAATCATATATCCAGTTGTACTTCCAACTTTGGCATCATCAAGATGCTGTGCAAACACAAGTAATTTTGATTTTTTTATTGATGCTAATTGATGATGAGGTGGAGCTACAGCAATCGGAATCTTGTATTTTTTTGAAATTTTTTCTGCAATGTTTGCAAGCTTGTTAATTTTTTCACCAGATTGAGCTTACCTGTTTATATTAACTAATAAGCAATCGCATGAAAAATTTACAATTTTCTGTTAAAATTTTTGAAAAAATCGTATAGTTAATTATCATGTAATTCAATCGTTTAGAATGAACGATAAGATGATTCCTCTTTCAGAACAATATAGAATTAACATCAAAAATGCTATAGAACTAATTGATAATACGCTTGAATTAGTGAAAAAAAGTAATGTGATTTTATCATCAAAACATTTGAAAGAAATCAGAAAAGCGATAGCAAAGAAACCATACCAAAAGTTATGAAAATACAATACAACGAATCAAAAAACTCGTTGTTTATAGTGTTTTGATAGTGTAAAGTTACCATTTAGAAAGAATCTATCGTGAAAACATGTACTGTAATTAGTATTTTTCAACAATAGGCTAAACCTAAATTTGTTATTATTATGAATTAAACCGCCTAAAGTTACCATTTGGTAGCATTATGGTTTATTCCAGAATGTCCACAATTTTTAAGATAAAGTGTATTGAATGATGTTTGTGGGAACACACAAAAACAAAAAGAAAAAGAAAAAGATCGAAAAAACAGTAGGAAGTAAAAAAAGTAGAGTAGGTACTAATCGCAGATAATTAAAAACGAGTTTTCAGCAATTCTTAAGATAATGTTAGTTACTAAATGACATTATGACGAGAATTAGAAGAAAAATGAAAAGATCAAAACGAATTAACAGAAACTTGTCTTTGATAGGTATTATAATACTTGGTTTTCTTGTGCTGGTGTTTGGACAGGATGTATTTGATGGATTAGTTTCGCCATAAAAAACGAGTTTTCAGCAATTTTTAAGATAAGACAATTTTAGAGTATTATTGTGAAGTCATGGAGCAAGGCACTTATTCTATTTGAAATTGGTTTCGTAATCGCCATTATAACATATTTTATTTACATCATCACCTTACTGAAACATGAAAAAAATATTCTGTCCGGCCTGCAGAAAGGTTATGAGTGAACACGACGGACGACAGATACCAATCCCGTTGTTTATGCTCCCGACTTTCAAAAGATGATTTGCCCAACATGCGAGAAAGATATGCTTGAACATAATCAGGAACAGACGATAGAATGCTTAAACAAGTTTGTTAAACAAGTAACAGACCATTCAGATTAGAGGATCTTAACGTTAAACAGATTCGTTAGATTTTAGCTAGATTTAGTTGGTAACTTATAGACAATGCTATGTTAGAATCTTACTAATAATAGTTAGATTATAATGGACAAAATGAACCCAATTCGCAAGTATTATGTTGTCGTAAATGGGATAATCATTGAACATTAGTATTTTTTATTTTAAAATTTTGATATAGTGAGATTAAAGAACATATCAAAAATCTCAAAGTATAGAATGTCTAAGAAGTTAATATTTTTTTTAAGCCCTTATCAGTAATATAGAGTTCAACCTTATGACTAAACAAACCACTCTTTTCTTCTACTTTTATCAAACGTCTATCTTCTAAATCCTTCAAGATGGAAACCAGTTCGCCACGCTCAAGACCAGTAATTTTTTGTATATCTTCAAAATTTTTTGCCCCACGATTTATTGTTCCTGAAGATAAAAACGATAGCAAAACTTGCTTGTCCCTTGTTTCATGCTTTGACTCTGGCTCTGGTTCGTGTTCTGGTTCGTGTTCTGGCTCTGGTTCAGGTTCGTGTTCTGGCTCTGCTCGTGTTCTTTCTGTTACAGGTGGCTCAGATGTCCACTTGCCTGATATTTTTCCATCATCTTTTGATTCTGATTCAAGTTCAGGTTCTGGCTCTGGTTCGTGTTCTGGCTCTGGTTCAGGTTCGTGTTCTGGCTCTGGTTCAGGTTCGTGTTCTGGCTCTGGTTCAGGTTCGTGTTCTGGCTCTGGTTCAGGTTCTGGCTTGGTCATAGTGATTTAGAATGAGCGATAAGGAAAAACTTGCAAGACTATAGTTTGTATTAAGCTCCTGCAATCAAGCGCCTATTACGCAGTGTACGTCTCAATAACAGAAAGCCGGCTGCGGTTGTAAATGAACCAAACAAAATGTTAACTAAGTTCATTTCACCTGAAGCTGTTCCAACCACTGTAAACAACAGACCGAGGACCATCATTAATGCACCCAAACCAGCAAAGATCATCATCGGAATTGGCATATTTCCAGGAGCCTCACCTTTGCTTTTGTCCGGCAAAATGCCACTAATTGCAGTTCTATAGCATACGCCACAAAAATTCTTTCTTTTTTCTCCCTGCCATGCAGGTTTTAAAAAGAAAAAATCTACCCTGCACAAATCGCAAGGAGTCCTTGGTAATGTCACTTTGCCGTACTTTTCCCAGTTTGCACCAACTGCCATCATACAAGGTTTACAGTAAGAACCACCAATTCTCCACATTTTATTGAATTTGTATTTCTTTAAGCCTATTGCTTCGCCACAACCATTACATGATGCCATGATAAAAAACAGATAACATATGTTATAATCTTACTAGTCACTAGTAGCCTTTTGACCACGGAAGACTTTTCCAAATCCTGCTCGTGCCTCAATTATTGGCATGAAGATGATCACGGATGCTGCACATGTTACCCAAACGACTGCAATCATGACCCAAAATCCAAAGAAGTTGATGTCAAAGACATAGCCAGAGAAGTACAATGGCAATGGCCAGATAACTACACAAATTATTGTCAAAAGGCCGCCACCCGCAAGACTTTGTTTGTATGCTTTCTTTAATGTCGCTTCATCTTCTGCAGCTGCAGAAATTTGTTTTTTAACCTGTTCAGTCATATCGGCCTCGACAATATTCATCAACGGATTCATTAGTTTGAAATCATATTTCTTATTCTGTGCCAAACTGACTATAACACAAATTAGACCTGAAGACAAAATTGCTACAACGTTACCAAATAACATTGGGAATGCTCCACCAAGTGATGCAATATCAACAGTTCCAGTTGCGGATTCTCCTGCAGCAACTCCAGTCCATGTAATTAATGCTAACACTACACCAATAAGTGCACCAGAAACTGCACCGGCACGAGTAGTTTTACTCCAAGCAATTGTTAATGCAATTGGAATAACAGCAGAGCCAATCAAGATGCCCATTGCCAAATATACAAATCCTAAGCTTAATCCCATACTTAGTAATAGTGCAGCTAACGCTCCCATGCCAAGCCCAACGTGAAACCTTCAATAGTTGTTTGCCAGTTGCGTTTGGGTTCTTGTAAGTTCTGTATACATCATAAGTAAGCAAAGATGATACCGCAATTAGTTCAGCAGATCCTGCAGATGTCACAGCCATAAATAACATTACCAAAACCATAATTGCACCAACTTCACCTAACAATACTGATGCTGCTGCTGGAACAGTAAGTCCGAGCTGCACCTGCTCTGGCGTAAGCGATACGCCAAGCGCCACAGCAGTCAAGCCCATAGTTGTTGCCAGAGTAAATGGAATCGAGAACCAGCACAATCCTCCTATTAAAAAGCCCTTTACAGTGGAGCTAGGCTTTGCAGCAATTGCTCGTTGCCAGTAAGCCTGGTCTACAAAGACAGTTCCAAAGTTTCCTACTATATTGATAACACCAAAGATCAAACCACCGGCAGATGCCATTGTAAGAAATGAGCCCAACGCATTACCTGGTTCTCCTGGAACGAAAGTTGGCTCAAGAACTGGTCTCAAGTCAGCCGCTGCAACAAGTTTATCATACATACCATCAATTCCGCCCGTAACTGGACTGACAAAGTATACCGTAGTAACGAAAGTGAGTATTACACAGAAAATTATTACAGTATGCATATAATCTGCCACGAACGTAGCCTTTAGACCTCCTACCAGCGTATAGATCATAACGCCTACAGGAATCAAAAATGCTGCAATTGTAATATTCATTCCTGTTAGACCGTTTACAACTGCTGCACCTCCAAGTAGTAGCATTCCAGTTACAATCATGTTTGTCGTTAATGCAAAACCTAAGAAAATTTTGTGAGCACCATTACCATATCTTGCCCTTATAATTTCTAAGAAAGTGTGGGCATTAGGTGCCTTTCGTTTAAGCTCTATTGCCAATATTCCAAACAAAAGAACCTGAATGGTTGCCCCAGCAGCATACCAAAACGGTCCACTTACACCGTAAAGATAAGCTACTGTCGAAGATTGAAGCAGTGTAGCAGCCCAAGTCCAAGCAGAAACAATTGCGGCTGCAGTTAATCCTGTCTTAATTACCCTTCCAGCAGTGTTAAACCATTCAGAGCTTTGAATATGACCCAAGTACTTTTCCTCCATTTTAATTTCGAGTGAAATTACACCTGCGAATATAGCACCAAGTCCTACAACAATGAACCAACCGATTGACTCGTCTAATACTTCACCTAGTACAAATTCGCCAGCGCCAGCTACTACATCAGCATAAGCATTAGGCATTAATGCAAAAATAATCGAAACCAAAAATAAGCTACCCACAGCTACAACTGGAATACTTTTCAACACAATAACCAAATTTCTGCTATTTATAAGACTTTGATGAAAGTAAATTTCAAAGATCATTTAAATATCTCAAAATTATCCTTTTTCGGCTGGAAATCTTACATCAATTCTTACAAGTCTTTGTATCACTGTTGTTTAAAACCCAATTTTTATCAATTTCAGATTTCAGTTCTACTGTAAAGTCTTCAGCTAGTTTTTTACCCTCTTCGTATTTTTTTCCATACCTATACGCGTTCCACAACTTGAACAGGCGTCCACACGTTAAATCATCATAGTAACCCAAAAACCATCACTAGAACCAGTCAAGTTTTAAAATGGCAATTCTACAGTATTTTCATGAATTTTGAGGTTGATGATATAAAAATCTTAGGAGCCATTGAGGGCGGTGCAAAAACAATCAAGGCTATAATGGAAACAAGTAAGGTGGATAAAAAACAGTTAGAACTAATTTTAGTGATTTTCGAAGAATCTGGATTAATCAAATCTGTTGAAGGAAAAGGTATTTGGGGAGATAGAAAGTTCTTTTTTTCACCAACTGATGCTGGCTCCAAAAAAGTTAATGAGTATATAGCAGAATTAAATGAAAAATGGAAAAGGATCATTCAATTTGTAACTGATGGTGAAAGGGATCAGCTTGACGAGTATATGAAACAAAACAAATATCTTGCGAATATGATGTTATATTTCAATATTATTAATTTGCCTGCAATTTCCAGACTAAACCTCAGATTTCTTATTGAAGGAAAACATCTTTGCTATAAATGTAAAAAGGAGTTAGGCAAATATAGTAATAAATTTACAGTACCAGACTGTAGAAAGCGTGGACTGAAAGTACCTAAAGGATTAACAACACACGATGATCTATGTGCCGATTGTTTTGACGGATTAGCTGTACGCTAATCTTTTTTTGGTTTCATCCGTTTTTTTATAATACCAAAAGCAATTCTAATAATAATAAAAATTATAACAAGAATTATTGCGTATATCCAAATTTCGACAGTTTCTTTATCTTCTTGTTCTCTTTCATCCAAGGGTTTTTCTTGTAGTGGTCCTGAATCAAATTCTATTTCTGCGAACACAGGCACTAATGCAAGACTAACAATCATGGAAAAAAATAATGCGTATTGAATAAATTTTTGATACATCTTAGTTTGGTTTACTGGAATGTAAGAATCAGTCACAAACTGTTTTGATTTTGGTTTTTCTTTTGCCATGAGTTTTTCAGTTCTCTTATAAATTCAGAAATTCTTTTTCCGTCTTTGATGATACTTTGAGATTTAGTAGATTTTTTTCTAAAGTTCCAATAAAGTCTTGAACTGATCTAAATAATGGCTCAAACTCTAGCTCATAGTTGATTTGAATTATACTTCCCATATCATACAATAATTTAAAATGTTATGTAAGTTTATTTGGGAAGGCTATAGCGGATATTCATTGAACAATAAAGTTATGTCTGGTATTGTAATAATTATATTATCAGTAATTGGATTGTTTATAGCACAAACTCAATTTTTTGGAGAAGTTACCATAACACCTTAACCACTCCACGATAATATAGAATTGTTACAGAACTGAATATAAAAACAGATTATAATTTTATAGTTCAATTACCATAGATCTCTTTTAGTTTGGTGCCTAAAAATAAAGTGTGGTCATAATTACATTATTACTTCCTCTATCATATACAAATTCTACATTATAATCAAATCTAGATCTATCTCTGCATTCAATGTTATTTACTAGACAGTTGATGTAATTGTATTGGTTGAATTTTCAACTCCAATCGAGATGTTCATCTATATTTTAGATCTTTTTGGAACAATGGCATTTGCAGTAACTGGTGCATTCAAAGCAATTGAGAACAAAGCTGATATTGTTGGCATAATCATCTTGGCTACTATTACTGGTGTTGCAGGTGGTACTATTCGTGACGTAGTATTAGGAAAATCACTTCCAAATTCGTTGATTGATCCATCATATGTTATAATTACCGTAATTACCGGGATTATCATATTTCTTTTACATTCTCGACTTCGTAAACATTGGAATCTTTT
>JYMV01052895.1_pt1 | contig 10451 bp, 7 predicted proteins | sample 338911 | NCBI WGS metagenome assembly JYMV01 (sample SAMN03354496, study PRJNA234377) | hydrothermal vent metagenome | biome: Deep sea; feature: Hydrothermal plumes at the Eastern Lau Spreading Center, Western Pacific Ocean; material: Seawater | place: Tonga | collected 2009 | depth 2000 m m
TTTGGATGTGTTTATGCAGGAATCCAAACAAAAGGGAGAGGTACTCATGGTAGAAAATGGATTTCTAATAAAGGGAATTTCTTTGTATCAATATTTTTTCCTTTAAAAAATAATTATCCTCCCTTCAATGAATTTTCGATAATCAATCCCATAATAATTTCAGGTGTAATCAAACATTTTTGTGAAAAGAAAAATATCAAATTGAAATTTCCAAATGATATATTTGTAAATAGAAGAAAAATTTGCGGCATATTGCAAGAACTTATCACCATAAACAGTAAAAAATTTTTAATTATAGGGATAGGTATAAATATTGTCTCAAATCCAAAAATTAACAACAAATATCAAGCTACAAATATTTTGCTGGAGACTAAAAAAAAACCAACAATTAAAGAAATAATAGATCTAATAATTTCTTCATATGAAAAATTCTTTATTGATTTAAATTCATATAATTATGGGCATTTTAAAAAGCGGGCTAATTTGATGGCTTTAAATTAAATGATAAAACGATGAATGCATTAATTGGTGATATAGGAAATACTACAACAAAAATTTGTTTAATTGAAATAAAAACTTTCAAAGTAAAAAAAATAATTTACTTTAACAGCAATAATATTTCTTCAAAAAATTTTTTAAAAAAAAACTTTAACAAAATTCTTAAAAAAAAATCTGTTAATAAAGTTTCCTTATTTTCAAGTGTTGTACCAAAATATCAATCTATATTAGAAAAGTTTCTGAAAAAAAATTACAACATTCAGTTCAGAGAAATTAAGGAAAAAAACATTAACAAAATAGTTAAAATAAATATTAAAAATAAAAATCAGGTTGGATCTGATAGAATTGCTAATGCGGCAGGAGTTTATAGAAATTATAAAACTAATTGTATTGTCTTGGATTTTGGGACCGCTACCACATTTGATGTTGTGACTAAAAATGGTATTTACAATGGTGGCGTGATAGCCCCAGGAGTAAATCTTTCCATACAAAGCTTGTCAAATTCGGCTGATCAAATACCCATGTTTTCAATAAAAAAGCAAAAAAAGATCATTGGAAAAAATACCATTGAAGCTTTACGTTCTGGTTTTTATTGGGGTTATTCCGGCTTAATTAACAATATTATTTTAAAAATTGAAAAAGAAACTAAAAAAAAATATAAAATTATTTTTACAGGTGGTTATGCTGACTTATTTAAAACTTCTATAATAAGATCTTTTACGATAGATAAGAACATAACAATTAAAGGTATAATTGAAATTTTTAAAGTGAACAAAAAATATTTAAATTAAATGAAAAAAGAAGAATTTATTTTTTGCCCTTTGGGTGGATCAGGTGAAATAGGGATGAATATGAATTTATTTGCCTATGGTAATCCAGAAAATAGAAAGTGGATTATAGTTGATATCGGGGTTACTTTTGCTGATGATACAATACCAGGTATAGACCTAATTTATCCTGACCCCGGTTTTATAGTTGATAAAAAAGATGATTTACTCGGCTTAGTCTTAACCCATGCTCATGAAGATCATATCGGTGCTATAGCTCATATATGGCCGAAACTACTTTGCAATATTTATGCAACTCCATTCACAAGTGTTTTAATCCAAGAAAAGTTTAAAGAAAAAAAAATTGATATAGGAAATAAATTAATAATTATTGAGCTTAATGGTAATGTTCAACTAGGCCCTTTCAAAATTGAATTTGTTACATTAACACATTCTATACTTGAGCCTAATGGTCTCAGCATCGAAACACCAGCTGGTACAGTTTTACATACAGGGGATTGGAAATGTGATCCTAATCCTTTAATTGGTGAAACAATCAATGAAAAAAAATTAAAACAAATAGGAGATCAAGGAGTTTTAGCAATGATCTGTGATTCAACAAATGTATTTAATCCAGGAAGATCTGGATCTGAATTAGATGTAAGAAAAAGTTTATTAAAAATAATGGCAAATAAACAAAAAAGAATAATTGTAACTTCTTTTGCTTCAAATGTGGCGAGAATGGAAAGTATTTTTTATTGCGCTGAAAAAATTGGAAGAAAAATATCCTTGGTTGGTAGATCTATGCATAGAATTTATAAAGCAGCGAAGCAGTGTGGGTATTTGAATGACTTAATTGAACCAATTGATTCAAGAAAAGCAAAAAAAATTACCAGAGAAAAAATTGTGTATTTATGCACCGGTAGCCAAGGTGAACCACATGGTGCTATGATGCGCATTTCTAACTACATTCATCCAGATGTTATGATTGAGTCTGGAGACACAGTAATTTTTTCATCAAAAATAATACCAGGAAATGAAAGGAAGCTTTATAAACTACACAATCAATTAGTTAAAAATGACATTGAGGTTATTTCTGAAGAAAATGAATTCGTACACGTATCAGGTCATCCAAATAGAGAAGATTTAAAAGATATGTATAATTGGGTAAAACCGAAATCTGTTATCCCTGTTCACGGAGAACATAGGCATATGGCTGAACATATTAATTTTGCAAAAGAAATGCAGGTTCCGTATCCAGTTCAAGTTGAAAATGGAGATATAGTTCAATTGTTTCCTGGAGACAAACCAAAAGTGAACGATAAAGCTCCAATCGGCAGAATATTTGTTGATGGAAATATAAGTGTAGGAGAGGAATCTCAAGCAATAAAAGACAGAAGAAATATTTCATATAATGGTTTTTTAGAAATAACAATTATTATCAATAATGTTGGTTCGATAGTAAAAAAACCTATAATTACATTCAAAGGGATTCCTAATAATGGGGAAAGTAATAATTTTATTTTTGCTTTAGAAGATAAAATTCAGAGTATATGTAAATCTTATTCTTTAAATAATTCTAAGCAAGAGTATAATTTAATTGAGGCACTCAAGACTAATTGCAGAAAGACTGTTAAAGAAAAGACTGGAAAGAGACCTTATACGAACGTAAATTTAGTAAGAATATAAAAAATAAGAGCTATGTATTTATCTAAACTATTTATTCCTCTATTAAGAGAAACTCCTTCCGACGCAAAAATTAAATCTCATCAACTTATGCTTAAAACAGGAATGATCAAACAATCATCCTCAGGAATTTATTCATGGCTGCCTCTAGGATTTAAGATTATGAAAAAAATAGAACAAATTGTTAGAGAAGAACAAAATAAAATTGGAGCTCAAGAATTATTAATGCCAACCATACAATCAGCTGAAATATGGAAAGAAAGTGGAAGATATGATGATTATGGTGAAGAAATGTTAAGGATAAAAGATCGCCAAGGAAAAGAAATGCTATATGGCCCCACAAATGAAGAGTTAATCACTGAAATTTTCAGAGCTAGTGTAAAATCATATAAATCGTTACCCCAACTTTTGTATCATATTCAGTGGAAATTTCGTGACGAATTAAGACCAAGGTTTGGTGTTATGAGATGTAAAGAATTTTTTATGAAAGATGCTTATTCCTTTGATTTAAATGATAATGAAGCAAAAAAATCATATAACAAAATGTTTTTTGCCTATCTTAATACTTTTAAAAGATTAGGACTTACAGCAATACCAATGGAAGCTGATACAGGTCCAATTGGAGGAGATCTTTCTCATGAATTTGTAATTTTAGCTGAGACAGGAGAAAGCAAAATTTATTCAGATAAAAGAATTTTCGATATAGATATTAGCAAACATAATGGTGAAGATGATTCAATTAATGGATTAAGAAAAAAATATGATGAATTTTATGCTGTTACTGATGATAAATTTAAAAAAGAAGATTTTGAAAAAAAAGTAACAAAAGAAAATCAATTAGTTACAAAAGGAATAGAAGTTGGTCATATTTTTTATTTTGGTGATAAATATTCAAAACCCTTAAATTGTTCGGTTGATTTACAAGATGGAAAAAAAGTGAATGTTAAAATGGGTTCTTATGGTGTTGGCATTTCAAGATTAGTCGGAGCAATTATTGAAGCCAAGTTTAATAATAGCATAATGAAATGGCCCGAGTCGGTTTCACCTTTTGAAATTGCAATAATTCCGAGTTTACAAAAAAATGATAAATCAAATTATTTAAAGGCTGAAAAAATATATAATTTATTAATAAAAAATAATATTGATGTTTTATTTGATGATACAGATGAACATTTATCTGCAAAATTTAAAAAATTTGATTTAATCGGCATTCCTTATCAAATAATTTTAGGTTCCAAGTCTACCGATGATAAATTTGAGTTTAAGGAAGTCAATGGTAAAACTGAGACCTTACCTTTGGAAGAAATTAAGAATAAATTACTTAACAAAAAAAGTTTAAATTGATTTCAAAAATTGAACGAACAATAGCCTTTAGATATTTAAAGCCTAAAAAAAAAGAGGGTTTTTTAAAGGTAATTTCCATTTTCTCTTTTACAGGCATAGCTCTCGGTGTTGCGATTTTAATCATAGTTATGTCTGTCATGAATGGTTTCAGAACGGAATTAATCAATAAAATTTTGGGTTTTAATCCGCATATTATTGTTAAACCTTACGAAAAAAAAATCAACAAAGATGAACTGAAGAACCTTGATTTATTTAAAGACAATATTTTAAGAACAGCGTTTACTTTTAGTGGTCAGGGAATTTTAATTAATAAAGAAAATACGATAGGTATATTGGTACGTTCTTATCTAGAGAATGATATTCATAAAATTGATTTAATAAAAAAAGGTATTATCGACGGCTCTCTACAATCATTTAGCAAAAATACAATTTCTATAGGAAAAGGACTCGCGATATCTTTAGATTTAATAGTGGGAGATCAAATTACTATAATGTCTACAGCAAATCTTCAAACCCCCTTTGGAAATCTACCTTTGCAAGAAAAATTTACAATTTCCTCTGTTTTTAGTACTGGACTTGCGGAATTTGATCAAAACGTTATTTTTATGCCATTCGAAAATGCAAATTCTTTATTTGAATTATCTGATCTAGATATAGATTTAGAAATATTTTTAAATAAACCTGACAAAGTTCGATTAATACAAGATAGGTTGCAAAAAATATTTAGCGATCATTACGTTTATTCATGGGCAGATTTAAATAAATCTTTTTTTGGAGCACTAAAGGTTGAAAGAAATGTTATGTTTATTATTTTAACCCTAATCATAATTGTTGCAGCTTTTAATATAATCTCAGGATTAACGATTTTAGTTAAAAACAAAACAAAAGAGATTGCCATACTCAGAACTTTAGGTATTAGTAAAATTTCCATTACAAAAATCTTTTTTCTTACCGGATTTACAATCGGTTTCCTAGCAACAATCACAGGTGTAACAATTGGTATATTGTTTTCATATTATATAGAAGAGATAAGAGTCTTAATTACTTCAATATTTAATATACGACTGTTTCCTGAGGAGATATATTTCTTAAGTCAAATGCCATCAGAGTTAAATTTTGGTTATATAATTATTATTTCTCTTTTTTCATTATTAATTACTTTTTTAGCTACAATTTTTCCATCTTTATCAGCAGCAAAATTAGATCCAGTTAAGGCTTTAAAATATGAATAAAGAGATAATAAAATTATCAAAGATATCAAAAAAATTTGTTGGTGGCAGCAAAAATATTACTGTTCTGAAAAATGTAAATTTAAAAATTAATAGAGGGGAACTAGTTGCGCTAACAGGCTCCTCGGGTTCTGGTAAATCTACTTTATTACATATTATTGCTTTATTAGATCAACCTACATCTGGTGAAGTTTTTTTTAAGAAAAAAAGTTTTTCTAGATCAAGCGATAGTGAAAAAGATTTGGTAAGAAGAAAAGGAATTTCAATAATATATCAACAAAATAATTTACTTAGTGATTTTACTGCTCTAGAAAATGTTACAATTCCATTGGTAAATAATGGATATCAATGGAATGACGCAACAAAGAAAGCTTCTAAAATTTTATCTTTAGTTAAGTTATCTAAAAGACTTAACCATTTTCCAAGTGAGTTGTCGGGTGGAGAACAACAAAGAGTTGCTGTTGCCCGAGCATTAATTACAGAACCTGATTTGATTTTGGCTGATGAACCAACAGGTAGTTTAGATAGAAAAACTGCGAACGAAATATTTTCACTGTTTTCAAAACTGAAATCAAAGAATAGAGCAATACTGTATGCAACTCATAATAGAGAATTATCAAACAGAGCAGACTATAAGTTAAATATTTTGGATGGTAATATTGTAAGAAAAAATGGATGAAGCTACCAAAAAAGAATTTACACACCTAAAGATACACACACAATACTCGATATGTGAAGGAGCATTAAGAACTTCAGATCTAGCAAAATATTGCAAAACAAATCATGTAAAAGCTGTAGGTTTGTGTGATTCAAACAATTTGTGTGGAGCTTTGGAATTTTCTGAATTTATAGCAAAATCTAAGACGCAACCAATAATTGGAACTCAAATCAGTATTCAATATAAGGGGAATAGAGGTAAAATACCTTTATTTGCGAAAAATTTAGAAGGATATAAAAATTTAATTAAATTATCTTCAAAATCTTTTTTAGAAATTAAAGAAGATGAGGAACCCCATTGTAAGGTTGAGGATCTAGAAGCAAATTGCAAAGGTTTGATTTTATTATCAGGAACTTTTGATGGCTTGATAGGACAATTATTTTTTAAAAACCTTACAGATGAAATATTTTTATTATTTAAAAAATTTAATAACACTTTTAAGGACAGTTTCTATCTTGAAATCCAAAGACATAATGATGATGGTGAAAAATTATTTGAGAGTTTTCTACTCGATGCTTCAGAAAAACTGGCATTACCAATAATAGCTACTCACGAAGTATTTTACCTAGGTCAGGATATGCATGAAGCGCACGATGCTTACTTATGTGTGGGTGAAAAAACTTATGTAAATATAAAAGATAGAAGAAAATATACTGATTCACATTACCTAAAAACTTCTGAAGAAATGTATCAACTTTTCAATGATCTTCCTGAAGCTTTAGAAAATAATGCGAATTTTCCACTTAGAGTTTCTTACAGACCAAAAAACTCACCACCAGTTCTCCCCAATATACAAACGAGTAAAATTAAAAATGTAGATGAATTATTAACTAGAGATTCTGAGGATGGTTTAAAAGAAAAATTAAATGTGTACGTTATTCCCAATTCTAATCAAAAAGATAAAGACAACTTAATAAAAATATATAAGGAAAGACTTAATCATGAAATTAGTATTATTTCTAAAATGAAATATGCAAGTTATTTTTTAATTGTTGCTGATTATATTAAATGGGCTAAAAAAAATGATATACCCGTAGGTCCGGGCAGAGGATCCGGAGCAGGTTCTTTAGTTGCGTGGGCGCTTTCCATAACTGATATTGATCCAATTAAGTTTGATTTAATTTTTGAAAGATTTTTGAATCCTGATAGAATTTCAATGCCAGATTTTGATATAGATTTTTGTGAAGAGAAAAGAGATAGGGTTTTTGTATATTTGAAACAAAAGTACGGAAAAGGTGTGGCCCATATTATTACATTTGGAAAATTAAAAGCAAGAATGGCTTTTAGGGATATTGGCAGAGTTTTGGGCTTACCTTACGGATATGTAGATATGTTATGCAAAATGATTCCGTTTGATCCTTCTCGCCCTCTTTCTTTAGAAAAGGCTATAGCACAAGAACCTAGAATAAGAAAAGAAGAAGAAAAAGATGTTAGAGTAAAAAAACTTGTAGAAATTTCAAAAAAGTTAGAAGGCTTAAATAGAAATATGGCAACTCATGCAGCGGGAGTTGTTATTCCTGCAGAAAAATTAGCTGAATTTGTTCCTTTGTATAAAGATTCTGCATCTAACTCACTTTTGCCTTCAACCCAATTTGATATGTATGCTTGCGAAAATGCCGGTCTAGTAAAGTTTGATTTGCTTGGTTTAAAAACTTTAACAGTAATAAATAAAACAATATCTCTGCTTAAAGAAAAAGAAATGAATTTGGATATAAGCAAAATTAAACTTGATGACACGAAAATTTTCGAATTATTAAGTTCTGGGTATACGGTAGGCTTGTTTCAATTGGAAAGTGCCGGAATGAGAGATGCTTTGGTTAATATGAAGCCTAACAAGTTTGAAGATATTATTGCGTTAGTTGCTTTGTATAGACCAGGCCCTATGGGCAATATCCCCATTTATAATCAGTGCAAACATGGCGAAAAAAAACCAGATTATTTACATCCAAAACTTAAAAAAATTTTAGAACCAACTTATGGTGTAATTATTTATCAAGAGCAAGTTAGCTCAAGAACTATCTGGATTTACCGCAGGTGAAGCAGATATTTTAAGGCGAGCTATGGGAAAAAAGAAAAGATTGGAACTAGAAAAACAAAAAGAAAGATTTGTTAATGGAGCAGTTAAAAATGGGATAACAAGAGAAACAGCAATTTTTATATTTAAAAAAATTGAACCATTTGCCGAATATGGGTTTAACAAAAGCCATGCCGCAGCCTATGCTATGATTGCTTATCAAACAGCATATTTAAAAACATATCATCCTAATGAATTTATTGCAGCTTCAATGTCTAATGAATTATCTAACACCGACAAGTTAAGTGAATTTTTTGAAGAATTAAAAAGATTAAAAATAAAAGTTCAACGACCTTGTATCAATGAATGTTACCCTGAATTTATACCACAGGAAAATACTTTATTTTATGCATTAGGTGCAATTAAAAATGTAGGATTTCATGCTATTACACAGGTAGTAAAAGAAAGAGAAAAAAATGGAAAATTTAAATCTATTGGTGATTTTGTTAACCGAGTTAATCCAAAAGATATAAATAAACTTCAGTTAGAGGGTTTAGTAAAAGCTGGAGCATTTGACTCTATTTTTATGAATAGAAAAGTTCTTTATGACAATATACCTAATATTATTCAGAATTCTAAAACCATATACGAAAATAAAATTCAAAATCAATCTAGTTTATTTTTGGATGATATTCAGAAAATTTCTTATTTGATGCAAGATCAAAATTTACCTAATTGGACCAGCAACGAAATATTGTCAAAAGAATTCGAGTCAGTTGGTTTTTACTTATCAAATCATCCTTTAGAAAATTTCAGAGATGCTCTCGAACAACACAACGCAAAATCATTTAAAGATTTTGAAAATATCAATGATAGAGAGGCTTTTGTAGCAGGGACCGTTATGTCTATAAAAGAAAAAAAAACAGCGAAAGGTACTCCCTTCGCTATCATAAAATTTAGCGATCAAAGTAAAGTGTTTGAGCTTTTCCTTTTTTCTGAAATTTTAGAAATAAATAGAAAAAAATTGGTAGAAGGTAAATCATTTTTGCTAACCCTTATTAAAGATAAAGAAAATCAAGAAAATAGATTTAGAAGAATAAATGTTAGAAAGATTGTAAGTTTAGAAGAAATCGCTAAGGTAAATTTTAACAACGTTCATATAGAAATCAATACATCTGATAGTTTGAAAAAATTATATGAAAGTGTAAAAAAAAAGGGAAATTCAAAAATAAAAATATCCATAGTTGAACAAGACAAAAATTATTTATTTGAATTGAAGGATAAGAGGAAATTTGATTACGAAACTTTGAAATACTTAAATCAGGAGCCTTATATAAAGAAAATAAGTGTTTAATTCATATTGAACTTTACTTATTTAGACTGTAGAACATCAAACTTAATTACGCACACAATTTTTGGTCGAAAAACCTCCGGTCCTTAGTTGGAAAGGAATTGTGGTGGAATAACCGGTTAAAAAATATGAAACTACCAAGTGTTACAGTAAAACAGTTACTTGAAGCAGGAGTTCATTTAGGACATAAAACTTTTAGATGGAATCCAAAAATGAGTTCGTTCATATTTGGTTCAAAAAATTCAATTCACATTATTGATTTAGTTCAAACGCTAGAAATGTTTTGTTGAGCATCCAATATTGTTTGTTTAATCATGTCACAATATAAATTTATTGCTCTTCTTGCATCGTCATTCCCAGGTATAGGAAAATTTATTCCTGTAGGGTCTGAATTAGTATCAACAATGGCAACTATTGGGATATTTAATTTTATGGCCTCTTTAACTGCTAATTCTTCAACATTTGTATCAACGATAAAAATCATATCAGGTATTTTTTTCATATCAGCTATACCGCCCAACGATCGTTCTAATTTATCTCTTTGTATACCCATTTTTAAATTTTCTTTTTTTGTAAATCCTGTATTTTCACTTTTTAATTCTATAGAAAGTTTCTTTAAGCGTTTTATAGAATTAGATATAGTTTGCCAATTTGTTAACATACCACCAAGCCACCTGTGATTAACGTAAAATTGCGAAGTATCTTTTGCCAGGGTAGCTATTGTCTCTGCAGCCTGCTTCTTTGTTGATACAAATAATAACTTCCCTCCAGATGAAACACATTTATGTATTTCATTTAACGCAGCATTTGCCATTTCTAGCGTTTGAACTAAATCAATAATGTG
>JYMV01017495.1_pt1 | contig 10450 bp, 4 predicted proteins | sample 338911 | NCBI WGS metagenome assembly JYMV01 (sample SAMN03354496, study PRJNA234377) | hydrothermal vent metagenome | biome: Deep sea; feature: Hydrothermal plumes at the Eastern Lau Spreading Center, Western Pacific Ocean; material: Seawater | place: Tonga | collected 2009 | depth 2000 m m
CAGAGAAATGCGTCGCGCGTATCAAATTTGATATCTACGGTTTTATTACAAAATGTAGGTAATATTTGCATGCTATATATCTAGTAAATTGAAGACATATCATCATTACGATCATACAGTATTCAATAATTCATCAATTTCAAATTTTGTTCTATTCAAGAAATTGTTGAAAGTAAAACTGATGTATATTATTTGCAAAATATCCCTTTGTGGTCAAACTTATAGAACACAAGTCGTAGCTTAATTATAACCTTTACTGACATTTTATGTGACAGATGACTGGATTTTCTTGAATTGCAATTATAATATTGAGTTAATCAAATTATGCAAATAGATTAAATGCTAGTGTTTTGAAATAAGCTGACAGCAGTGCATTGTTGTACCACGCTAGGGATATGACTAGTGTGATGAATCTGAATTCCATGAATAGGACTGATATGTCATGTTTCATCCAAAGGTTGCGACATTTAATATATGCATTAAATCATAAATTGCAAGATCTTCTGTTACGGTCAAATGTCATTTGGGATCTGTATGTCCGAAGGTTTGTTGATTAAAATACAAATAGAGTAGTAAATCACAGCCAATGATTACCGGTATGTCGTATTCGATACCAGTAGAATAAGTCGGTGGTGAAAACAAAATCTACAAACATTAGAAACACTTTATTATTTCAAGTAAAAGTAATCTACATTGATGTTTTTGTCGTTCATGGTATTATTGCGATTCTTTTCAACTATTTAAGCAATGAATATATAAGATATCAATTTAAGCAATAATAAAGATTTTTTAATACAGCACTTGACTGTCTTGCATTGAACAAAAATACCGCATGCATATCTAGAGAAAAATGCATACTACAGCAGTGCTCCTAATATGTTGATTGGTCCGCTGGTTGTTGCTTAATGAGCATTATGCCAAATATCTTAACTATTTAAACGATTGAATGAACCTCTCACAGGGAATAAAAATAGGACATAATTATTTCGCGGCCGGACCAAGCATATATATATATATATGTGTCTCGTCTTTATGACTTGACGTAACTGAGTGTTTCATTCGTGGAGTTTGCTACACTCGTTGTAGGTAAGGCAACTGTAGCAACATCTAATGAGCACGTTTGTTAGTAGTGAACATTGGTTTTACGCTACAACGTAATTTTTTCAACTCTACCGGACTATCCGTTATGTCATCGTTTTGACAATTTAAACTTCGTCCACAGGCCTATCCTAGAGCCACCTTTTTACAGCTACCTTTCATTGAAGTATTGTTCGTAGACCGAATGGACATATAAGTGAAGACTTATAAATATGTGTAACCTTTTTCAATTGTCATTATGCAACCTATGACATAATCTTCACCTTGCTGAAGACGGTCAGTAATTATTAGACATGAAATATAGTGGGTAGATTCTACAAATTTAGCATTTTAATGGGTTTCCTCTGTAGGATATTGCGGTTCTAGTGTGTTGCTGCCAGGTTTTGTTGATAGGATATACTTCAAATGTAATTAGCTAAAGAAAAAACACACCTCATGAAAACTATTTTCTAACTTAATTTCTGTGTCTTTTTATCACATTTATTGACATCAAAGAAAAAGACGTGGTACATATTTAAATGACCGGGTTGCCACATTTACAACATTTTGCTCACTGAGAGATATACAGCTATACGATGTGTGTAAATATTTTGCAATTTTTAGGACCTGCGTTGCAACATGTTGGAGGAGTTCATTACACACGTTAGGTTAAAGAGAAAATAACAAAATATTTATTAAAATGGGGGAAACATCTTTAATGATTCCGTAATATGAGGTGTACAGCTAGAAACGCGTGGTATGCATTACATTTGATATCTACTTTGGTATTACCATCACTGAGTCGATACCTCTGTTAGTGAACTATTTGTCACCGATGGTGTCATCCGCTGAGTAGTCACTGTTTTGTCCATGGCATGGTTTATTAGATATATTTTTATCGAAAGTTATAGTTCCTAAATAATGTAATTATTATTAAAACGAAGGTTCATGCCTAGGTGATATTAGGCGATTTTGGCGATCATGTTTCTGTCTTTTTCTTGTCTGGCTCCCAAAGACTTTTTAAGGTATCTTGCTTTCAAATGGTTTGGAGTTGAGCTTTCCTGATGAATGCTATTCCAGGGAAGCATTACACGCTTTAAATAATATATGTACGTTTTAATTAAAAATATGCCATCTTTTTATTTCAATTATGTGAACGGATATTGCAGGAGGAATTGACTGCATAACAGGTGCCCCCTTTTTTCCTCGAACACCAGCATAAGCACCATTTCCACCATAATTTCTCGGTCAATATTGATACCAGCATATTTTGGAACAGACGTAACATATTAAAACCTTTAATTGTACTCTACGTAGTTTGCAGACTTTAATTTAAATTGATAAATTGCATGTGATCGGGAAACAAACGTCAACATGTCTGAGTGGTATCTTCTTTAGTCAGAAAGTCGTTTGATTGGATATACATGTCTTCAGCACTAATTTCATCAGATGTCTGTGCATGACAACCAAGAAGAAACCGAACATTATGAAATATCTGCTAACTATTATTATGAGAATGATACTTATGTGGACTGTGACTACATATCCAATTCGTTAGTTGCATGGTCTATAAATATATTTAGGAGCGTTCGCTTGCACAATATATATATTATTATCACGATAGTGGACGTGTTTGCTGCCATATTTATATTCTGAACTACTGTTTTTGCTTTATGTGGTCGGGAATTTTGTCTGGTCACTTGTGCAAGCGAACGCTCCTAAATAACATCTTCTAATTATAGCACAAGTTGTGTGGTATGACAAACATACACCGGGCACGCCTTTGAGATGGTGTTTGCACCGCAATGCAAAAAATAAGCTAGATTCTATTTCTAGCTCCTCTGGTTTCCTCTCTGGTTTTACAAGTATGAAATATGCAAGCACTCACAGTATTATAATCATAAAAAATATACAGTATATCCATTAAAAGTAGCCAGGATATAAATAAACGTTAGAAAATACCAAAGGCGCAATAAGAAATAAACAATCCAGAAAAACTAGTAACCCAGGGTACACAAGGCGATGAAAAACAAATTAAAACACAACGCTAAATGTGTTGGACACAACTACACGTAAACAAACACAAATAACGTAAATAAGACATGACAAGACCTACAAACAACTGGGTAATGTCGAAACGAACATAGTTTTTATGTGGGAATCGCAACGGACATCACATCACGGAGTTCAGAACGTGAAGACACATAATAGGACAACGGAAAAAACTAAAGAGGTACTTCATCTAAAAAGGTGTGATTACAAGAAAAAACAACAGGTAACTGTCCCTTGACCTCATTCCAAGCGATTGCTTTAATAAAGTAATTCTTATTATTGATGGCAAATATGAGCTTACAGAATCCGTCAGTATTCGTTATTTATGTGGCTTTTTTCAATCAGGATTTGCAATATCGTTTCGTTTCTAATAAATACTCATACATTATGCATGTTTAACCACACCAAAGCAAGGGTCATGTGTCAATAAAGCGTCAAGGACACGTCATATACATTATTTATATTATTAACGTATATATATATACATCTTTTATTGGAGGGAAACATTGGATAATTTCCTTTACTGTTTATTTATATTTGTTATTTGACATTCCCAAAATATAATATTACTTTAATTCAATATGAATAAATAGGCTCGAGAACGTTGAACTATATTTATGCTTTTCGGAGCCGTCATCGTGATTGCATGGTAGTTTAATTTACAACTATCTATGCAATCAAGGCCAATTTCGACTAAAGTTTTGGCTTCTCTGGGTACTCCGGTTTACTTCTCCAATAAAACTGACCCGCCACGATATAACTGCAATGATGTTGAAAGTGCCTTAAAACATCATAACTCTAACAAATGCATTTCTTCAACATATGTTTTATTTGGGTAAGAGATCGTATCTTTATGTATGATAATCACGTCATAACCTCCGCATAGTGTAAAAACCACCACGAAAGTATTATTTTCTATAAAGGATAATAAAAATGCACTAGAACAAAGCAATGACAAATGTTTCGTAAAACAGATATGCTTCGTCAGTATCTTGATGCAAGCCCTGTTGCAGTGTTGGGAGTATCTTTATTTGATCTTTAAATTTATTTTCGTGTTGCTATGATATACTCCTTAGATATATTTTCTTTTGTGTACGGTATGCGTCTCCGAGACAAAAACAGCGTAATTACTTAGTTTTTTAAAAAAAAAATGATTTTTTTCCTTTTAGTAATTGCTGAATGATATCCCGTTGAAATATTATTGACCGTGAATATGAATTAACACTAACTATTATACAATAGGAGTATAATATAAAAAAAAAGATAATATAACTGTGGTGCAGGAACTGCTTACCCTTATGGATCACATGAGTTCACCCCGCTTTATTGGGTTCGTGTTGATCAATCTTTTGTTTTTCGGTGTAGTGTTTGTCTGTTTTCATTTGACCATGGAATTGTGTGCCCTTCTTCACATTACGGCTTCTGATTATCACTTAGTTATCTTCAAACCTTTCTTGAAATTATTCTGATAATGGACAGTACTTTCATAATATATTGTTGTCTATAGTTTTAAATTCCAAGTTAATTTCCATAATACGATCTTATGCTTACTTTTATATTAAATATACATGAACATGTCATCGTACTCAAGCTGTGTTTTGGCCATTGAACCGGCAAAATATGTCAACAGATTGTGCTATGCAACATTTTAAATGTTAAGACCTGAGAGACTTAAACCACACTCTATTTCAGGTTTATTAAAGAAGGAGATATAAAGCTTGGTAATAAACTATCCTTGAAATAACATTAATGAAGCCAAATATCATATGAAATCTCACTAGGCGGTATAGTATTAGTGTAAAATATCTGTAGAATTACAAATGTTTGTTTTTCTATTTGTCATTTGAGTTGAAGTAGTTTGTTTAATTGATTGATTCGGTGTTTGTATTAAAGCTGAAGTACGTTTTTGAAATGAAATTGTCATTATATTTTTTGATTTAATCTATTTTTCACGACAAGTGCAACACTGTTGCGTTAATTGATAATGTAACATCAACCACGAAATCCCCGGAAGGAATCCCTTGAATATCAATTAAGACGTAACGCATCCAGTCGAATGGCACATCTCTTCTGAGAGGTGCATCTTGTTTTCTTGGTGAACCTCAACTGTAAATAACGACAAACACTGGATGTTAATGGGTGATCCGTATTTTCAGACCGTAATGTTCGTTGCTGGTAAAAGCAATTTGCATCAGAACTTCTCCACCAGGTTCTCCTCTGTCAGGCATAGATGACCTTGGCCCATTTTGGGTATCCTATTTAGGTTCTTAGGTTTTATTGCTGCCAAAGATATTTAAATTATTCTGCTTTCCTATCTTTTGACTTTGATTTTATAAAAAAAATCCCAGAAATACGTGGTGCGCACATGTTAAAAAGCAACCCATTATGCTAGCGAATAAAAGATGGAATTGCAATTCTCTCCTCGGCAAGGACATTGTCATATGGAAATGGAAGCTGTTTATTTTTCTGGTTGGTTAGTTTGAGTACAGATTAAGTTGACAAGAACAAGGTTAGCATGTTTTCCAGTTAACCCAACTGATTACTTGATTTCAAAATAGCAGAGCACAGATTATATGTAAACTTAGTCATGCGATGTATATAGATAGCTGAAATACTGTTCACTTCTCGTTTAGCAACACTCAATTAACCAATCAGAGAACAGAATGTTCATTTTTAAATTCATCCACCTCCATGCAATGGGATTGCTTTCCCGGTATCTAATATTTCAAGAAGTGTTTGAAGATACCAAAGAGGTAATCAGAATCCGTTAATCGAAGATAGACAGACAACACAATGGCCAACAGAAAAAGCACAAACAACGATCTACTAAGCACATCAGAGAACGCTAAATATCGAGTAACGCGAACCACCACTAAAAATCGAGGATGAACCCAGGTACTTCTGACGGGTAAGCAGTTCCTGCTCCATCAGTGGCACTCGTTGTGTTACTCTATTAACAAACCCAGTTATAAGTCATGAAAGTACACATAAAAAACTAGAACATCTCTCTATTTCAATATCATTACCGCGATATTTAATGCTTTGTAGATTTCATTATTTTCGTTGTGAGATTGAACTCCGACATTAAAGAAGCCAGTGGTTCTTAATCAATGGAAGAGCATTTGTGATTTTTTTTTCCAATTCACGAGTTGCTAAAGTAGGTTGTTTGTTTTGAAATAATCGTTGTTCTTATTAAGCTGAAGTAGGATTTGAAATGTTCTGGTAATATAATATTTAATCACTGAACCTATTAACACCGATGGAAGAATGTATTTTTATATTATTTCTTATAATGTAAATAATGTTATATCTGATACAGCTGGCGCAGACCAAATATTTAACCGAATTATCGCAAACTGTGGGGGTAAAAAAAAACTTGCATAATGAAAAATTAAAATAAGAAATAAAATAATTTATTTCATATAATCATTTTTGTCGCATGGTGAAAGCTGTACGTTTGTATTTTAGTGTCATTTAAAAAATATAGCCATTAACTCCGAGTTTTGAATAGTTAATGTTTGAATGAGTACAATTATTTGATTGATATGGTGAAATGAAAGTAGGTAATATCTAAAATACAAGACCAATGAATATTTCCAAAATAATGATTTAAATAACACAATCTTAGGGGTACTACATGAGGGTGAGACTACGTTATTGGATATTTATATCACGGCTGTTTCTGCCTTTTTTCATGATAAAAACGTGGATATCTAATTTAGTGCGTAAGATGCGGCTACGAAAAACCTTCATCAGATACGATCATAGTCATAGCACATGAAATAACAATAAACACGACAGCTGTGTACCTTCACTGTACAATCGTTTACAAATCTATGAATTACAATGCAGCACAATCTCGTAAAACATCAGAATAAATTATACGACTTTACGGTCGCCACCATGACTTGGTTAACCGCTATGTAATATATGTGTCACAAATGACCATGAATACGTTCCACCTGTTGTAAGCACTTTCCGGTCCTTTCCTCATTCATGACTTATCACCGGGTTTGTAACTAGAGTAACACCACGTGTGCCACTAGTGATACTGGAGCTGGTACCCTTCCGGAGCACCTAAGTTCACCCCGGTAATTAGTGGGGTTCATGTTAATCGATCTTTAGTTTTGTGTGTAATGTTTTATAGATCGTCGTGTTTCCTTTTGTTATATTATTTTGGCCATTGTCTGTCCTTCTTCGAACCGCATCGGTGGCGTAATAGTTAGCGTGATCGCCTCGAGTGTGGTAGGTCGTAGATTCAAGCCCCGGTCGTGTCAAACCAAATACTATGAAATTGGTATTTGTTGCAAAGACTGGTTGGCTCGGAATCAGAATAATGTGTCCGAGTGGAGCGACATGTTTATCCGCGGACTGTTGTTTCAGTGAGATAGCACTATAAAAATCCAACTCAGCGTGTTGGTCTAGACCAAAGTGAATCTCATCAGCATCTCATTGAAAATGAACTTGTTCTCGCCATAATATAGCTGAAAAATTGCTGAGTTGGCGCTAAACAACAATCACTCACTCACCTTCTTTGATTTACGGATTCTGATTACCCCTTGGGTATCTTCAAACACTTCTTACAGATTTTGCTTCTAATTACGATTTTGATATATGATTTTGAAATTGTTCCAACAGGGTTGTATTTTTTGCTCTTCACTCAATTATTTTTGTTCTATGCTAATCTTTCATGTGGTTTTACTATTTACTTCATGAATCGAGAGAGAAATGATAGGTATACCAGACCAAATTTATATTTCTAAATATATGGTGTGCAGACAAGATAAAAGGAAGGACCATGAAATGTAATTAAGATAAATTATACCTTTGGGGTATTTTATCTTTGTATTATTATGTATGGATGACGACTAACATAGGTTATAAATTGGAGACAATTCCTGGATAACCAGATTATCAACCAGTTCAGACAAATGGCAATCAGTATTGATACGTTCATCATTTTTAAATGAATTACCCATAATTATATAAAGCTGTTTGATATTGTCTTTAGTAGAACAATTTTAATGGTGTCGTTTTATCATTTTGACCACTTTTGCGGCGAAATGTCGTACAAATGAAATACCAATTGCAAATTTAATTTAGCACACATTTTTGTATTTAAAAAGACGAGAAAGGAAGCCAATAATTAAATTGCTTCAAATGAATATTGTTATAATTAGCATTTGATCTAGTTGAATTACAATCGAGTTATCCCCAGTTTTCGGTAAGGTTCAATATTTAGTCTTCTGTGCTTAGAATTACAAAGTTCGTTGTCCCGAATGTCACATCCATCCCCCATGTATGTACATTTGCGTAGATATTATTCAACTTGTTGCATGAAATATGTGCCACTGGACAATCAACAACAACAAACAAAGAAATAAAACAAAGTCAATCGATCCACAGAAGTCATCCATAGGTCATATAACTTGATACTCTATATAACCCTCATCTGTTCATGAAGGACACTTTCTCCAACTCCACATGTAGCTCTTTACATACAGGCTTGATTGTACATACATTAATAACAACGTACCCATCACCACGTCTTGTTATTGACAACGCATATTGTTGAGGAACAATTTCTACTGACATTTATTAGCTAATATTAATTATTGAAATTGCGGTTTCAATTATAGATTACAATGAATCAGTACAAAAAATAATCAGATGATGAGATTCTGAAAATGATATATAGAAGGCATGCATTGTAGTGCTTCAATTAAATTGTCAATGTCATACTGATTTTTTTTTTTATTTATTTATGTTTCCGTTTGTTTTGAATCAATAACGTATTATCATTACTCTTGTTTCTGTAAGAATTGCTTGTGATTCTTATCATTTTGTTGAACACATTTGATAAAAGAAAAAGAAACGTATCTTTTATTCAGCAATGAACACTGGAGAAAAGCTTGAATCTACCAAAGAGGTTAGATTATCCGTCCTTCGAAGGACAAATAATACAATAGCAAAAAGTAAAGTGATACAAAGACAAACAATGGTCGACAAAAAATATTGCTCAGAATAGTAGATTAAACAACACGAATTCTGCTAAAAACGGGGGTGGCACTAGTGACCTGCTCCACTAGTGACACCCATCATGTTACATTTAAACGACACGAACATCATATTAGATGTTAATTGTGTTGAACATCAGAATACGTACATAAATACAAATAACATTAAATAAATATGAAGACCTTATAATACAGATGGGAAAAAAGAGGAACCGACCATCACTATTCAGCCCAAATCGTAGCGTACATTACAAAATGTGTGAAGACATTGAATTTGAGAAGTAAATAACAAAAGAGTACACTAATGATTGTGATAATGTGCCATTTAGCATTTAATCATCAATATAATTAGCAATAGTTCCATTTCAGAACAAACACATATTTGGTTCCCTTGAATTTTGCACAAGATTTAAGATATATATAATATATAATCAGACTATCAGCACAAATTATTTGCTTACTGGAAGGACGATGTTTTATTTACTATTTGTGTTTGCTTGCTTATAGTTGTGTTCAACACGTCTTGATTATATGAGTAGCATGACGAATATCTGTTAGAGGCAGGAACTGCTTACTCTTCGGGGTTATCTGGGTTCACCACCAATACAGTTTTTGGTGCCGTTCGTGTTGCTCATCTTCTTAGCTTTCTGTGTTGTGTTGTTTGTCTTCGTCCTGTATCCTATATACCCAATGTTGCAAATGTTTCTTGATTATCCATTCTTGATTGTCCCTTCGGTTTTTCTCTACCGTTAATTTATTAGCTAGAAATTTGAGTTTCAAAATTAATTACTGTCGGTGTAATGTAACGTAAATGTTCGTCTAGTTTTAGGTGTCGTTTCTATGCTTTTTAATATTAAGCTTTAGTTTAAAATGGTTGTGTGCTGTCAACATTTGGAATGTGTTTTATTTCAGTCTGTCTGCGTTGCACTTTTTTTTAGAGATATCAATTATAGAAATCCACTTGTGGCAGACTTAAATTAACATATGTAAACAACTTTAATTTTTTCAATAATCTGGATTAAGCAATACGAATAGCATAGCATGTCTACTTTTTTAAATTGTGTGACATAGCTGTTGTCACAGCACGATTGAACTAAGAAAACCTGCAGTAGACGCTATTAAATTTTATTGTTATTTGTTATATGCGTTAAAGGGGAACAACTTGAATTTAAGAGAAATATATTTGTACACGACAACGTCTTCTATTATGGTTTATTAAATAATTAATAAGTTAAATTATATTGGCTGAAATTAAAATGGGCAGTTTGTGCTTTAAGCACAACACCTTATTGTTAATATTCATT
>JYMV01046466.1_pt1 | contig 10450 bp, 5 predicted proteins | sample 338911 | NCBI WGS metagenome assembly JYMV01 (sample SAMN03354496, study PRJNA234377) | hydrothermal vent metagenome | biome: Deep sea; feature: Hydrothermal plumes at the Eastern Lau Spreading Center, Western Pacific Ocean; material: Seawater | place: Tonga | collected 2009 | depth 2000 m m
TGCTAGGGTGGTTGTTTTCATCAAAGATAATTCCTTTACCAATATCATTTGCAACATTTATAAAAAAAGAATTAAAAGTATCACATACATCAATAACCCCTGGTTCAAACATGACCCCGGTCGTGTATAGGACAGTTTTATGTGTATAACCATGATCACAATTATATACGTATACATTTACAAATCTGAACACGTTTCTTTGTGATTTCACAATCACGATTACAAAACTGAAAAGATTTCAGCATAGAAAGCGATGTTCGGTTCGTCTTTACCTCCAGTTGTTTGTAGGAGGGATCATGTCTTATTTACGTTGTTTGTGTTTGCTTGCGCAAGGTGGTGTCCAACACATATTCTGTTGTGCTTTGGTTTGTGTTTCTTCGTCTTGTGGGCCCTCTGTTGCCAGTTTCTCTGGACTAGCCATTTTTGATTGCCCCTTCGGTAATCTCCAACGTTTGGTTAATGGATTCGTACCATAAAGATAATTATTCCCAAGAAATAATACTGCATTTTGTATGACCTTTCATAGGTGCACTCGTGTGACAAATGATCTTGGTTTTCATTCATAGCTTATGTCGCTTATGATCAGTGACTTTCTATATTTAGTTCAAAATAATAAAAAGAATAACACCAAATATTAATTAGTCATATGGAATATCTGTTTCAATACATAACATTATTGCTAGAATTAATTATAAATTATCTCTAGAATCATCAAACTAAAGTAATAATAGGCATTGTATATTAATTAGGTGTTTAATCGACATGGTTAAAATCTAGTTGGCTATTTTTAATTACTCTTATTATCAATAGTTTTAGCAAAATGAACAATGAGTCTCCTGCTAGACCGGAGTTAAAAAAACAACAAAAAAGCGATAACTCCTACAAAAAGGGCATACTTTATAAATATATATGATTTTAGGGGCCAGTGAAATGTTTGGTTCGTTGTAGTTCGGCATAGCTAGGCTTGACTTTATATCCTTAATATTTCTTTACAGAGTGTAGATGTATTTTATGCCAGCTGCAATCACTGAACACGTTTATTTGTAATTTCACAATCATGATTAAGAATTTAAACAGGTTCATGAACCAACACTTTTTTTCGTACTTCATTTCGGAAATTTATTCCTGAGAGTAAATTGTCTTCCCTAATTTATGGCAATATGTCTGATACATTTGTATATATTTATATGTATGTGTGTATTTATCGATCGATTGTAATTAATAACATCACTCAGCACGTGTATTTTAGAAGCTGAGTCTCAAAATTATAGAAATTGCAAATGCAAAAGTAATAGTTCAGTATTGAACAGAAGCACATCCGAACAAGAAAACACGAACAATAAATATCATGCGATATACATGGAACAGTTTAGATTTTAAAATTCCTTCCTAACGCTTTGTGTTTCTTTTGTATTTCACGTCTATCGTCCTACGGGAAGTATTTCCGCAATAGTAACACTCTACTACTTATTGCAAATCATAACCGATATGTACAAAGACAGCATTTTAATATGAAATATTAATTTAAACACCTGTGGATAGATCTACATGTATAAATTAGGATATGTAAAAACCGTAACTCTTCTTTATACGCCATGTGTTTCCTCAATAATAAGACTTAGAGTATGACGTGAACGACATTGACCAATAAATTGATATAATTGTGTGGTAGAAGCTTTAATATATTGAATGTTATATTTAATATTCCAGTACGGAGTCAGCCTTTCAGTAAGTAGTCTTACATTTACTTCTTCAATCTTAATTTAATGAAACAAAGTTAAAATATCAATTAAAGGTGGGCAATGTGATACCAGATAAAACTAAAAATGAATCATTCATCACAAAATGAGACAAAGAGGAATAGAGAGTACATGAACTGATACTTCTAATAGATCAATAACCACTGGTTCATACATGATCACGGTCGTGTATAAGGACGTTTTATGTGTGTAACCATGATCACAATTATATACGTATACAATTACAAATCTGAACACGTTTCTTTGTGGTTTCACAATCATGATTACAAAATTGAAACAAGTTCATGAACCAACAGTTTAGTTCATTGTTCAATTCATGTAACTCCCATCAGGAAATTTATAGCTTTAATATTTTACTTAATTTTCGAGGAAAGTGCATATTGTAACAAATAAGATATCTTACCAGTTATATATGGTAAAGCAGAAGTAAAACCATTTGTCAGCACATTCTTTATATTCAACAATGGACACAGGGATATTGTGGAGTTTAATTTATAACATCAGCAAAGTGTCTTTCAGAAGCTGAGACTCAATATTATAGAAATTTGAAATATAAAACCAATATTTCAGTATTGAACAGAAGCACATCCCAAAAAGGCACAATAAAACAGGAGCAATAAATATCCAGTAAAGATTAAGACTAATCAAATTTTAATTTGTGTGATTTTTAGACCCAGGGATATGCAAGAATATATTTTAATGTTCAGTACTGCACTATAATGAAAATAACTCTATTATTCATCTGAAACGTATTTGCGATTTGTAAATCACGCCAATTTCCAATACACGCATGTTTATTTATTTTGTGTATTGCATCATTGAGAGTCTTTTACAAGGGAATTTCATGGAACAGGCGCTTTACAAACACATATCACGGCTATATATTACGTAATCGGTCATAGATAAATACTTTTTTTTACCACGGGTTTGGACTCGAGGCCTTTGAATGACGTCATATGAATGTTTTTCCACCACGATGTTATATTTTATATTCCAGGAGAGTGTACACACGGTAGGTAGACTTATATTTACTTCTTCAATTCTAAATTAATCGCACAAAGTTAAAATATCAATTAGAGGGAGAAATACGATGCCAGATAAAACCTAAAATATTGGGCTCCAATTAGATAAGTAAATAATACAGTAAGACCTCCTTATCTAGAACACAGATACGTTGTTTCCATGGATACATCGATTGCTGATAGAGATGCAAATGTAGCAGGTATCAGATATTTATAAGGTAACTCTGATTACAGGAATATTTTGTAAACTCGAAGTGAAATGTTTGAATCGTTAGAGTTGGACATAGCAAGGTTTGACATTATTGTCATTAGTATTTCTCTTTATAGAATAGATGGTGTATATATGTCCGTTACAATCACTAAGCACGTTTCTTTGTGATTTCACAATCATGATTACAAATTTAAACAAGTTCACCAACCAACACTTTATTTAATTGTTCAATTTAAGCAACTAGGATTAGTAAATTTGTCACTTCTGTAATTAACTTTGAAAATATAAGTTTCCAAATTTCAACCAAAGTGCCCATGGTCACAAATCAGATATTTCACCAGTTCTACATGATGGTGACAACATTATCAAATCCATATACAGAATATGAATAATTAATTGTCTCCTAACAGTAAAACGTTCATGTACCCAATTGTGGAGTAAAGATGGCATACTTGTATTTTAAAGAGGTCAGTTTGTTCAGCACATTCTTTATATTCAAGAATGTGGAATATTATGAATAAGAACAGCAAAATGTCCTTCAGAAGCCGAGACGCAAAATTATAGATATTGCAAATGGAAAAAGTAATATTAAAATATTGTACAGAAGCACATCCCAAAAATGCACAAGAAAGCACAAGCAGTGACTATCAAGGAAAAATTTAGACTGATAAAATTCCTACCAATTGCTTTGTGCTTCTTGTCTATTTAATGTATCTCGTGCCCCTACGAGAAGTATTTCCACAATAGAACCACTCCACTACTTAGTATATACTTGATATATTTGATATTGAATGTTCTTGAACTGAGATGTTATATTTAATGTTCTAACAGTGATTCTGCATTCTCACGGTAAGTAGACATACATTTATTTCGTCAAACTGAATTTAATTGCATGAAGCTAAAATATCAATTATAAGGGGAAATGCGCTAGCAGATGAATTTTAAAATGAAGTAAAGATTACAAAAACAAGGAAGAACAGAGAGTACATAAACTGATGCATGATAACAATTATATTGGTAGACATTTACAAAGTACATCAACCATAAAGTAAAACCTCGTTATCTAGAGCACGGTCCATTCCATGTATACATCTATTTAGCATATAACAGTCGAATTGTAGTATTTATATGTTATTGGGACTACATATTTTTCGAATTCTAAGTTAACTCGAATAAATAATTTTAGTCCGTTTGAGTTTGACATAGCCAGGTTTTACTTTAGGTCATTAATATTTCTTTACAGGATGTAGATGTTTTTATGTCCGATACAATCACTGAAAAATTTTCTTTGTGATATAGCAATCGTGTAAAAACGAATGGTAGGAAACGGTAGCAGTTTGAAACGGGCAAAATGGGACTGGGGTATGGGGGCAGGGACGGGGTCAGGGTAGACAGGTTAACGGGATTCAAACCCGCTTTACTGTTTATTATTTCAAACATATTTGATTATCACTTATAAAACATGAATATATAACAATAGAATCACAATATAGATATCAAATTTAGCGGTCACAAAGCGTTACTGGAATAACATTAGTTCCCATTTTTCAATAAAACACTAGGGGTCCGTTGTTGAACTTGTGATTAAGCTAATCATATGATTAGCCCTAATTACATTTTTAATTCCTATTCACATACTTAGCTAATGCAATGATTTGCAAATAATTAGAGTCCGCTCGAGTTCGACATTACTAGGTTTTACTTGGAAACGCATAATGGTTTTTTTTTTCAAAATTTTATTCTGTGTACTCCAAATCGATTCTTTACAGCAATGCTTTGTTATATTGAGTTCACAGTTCACATACGAATCTCCAACATGATACTGAACAAAGATTTAAAACCCCCTCCCCTCCCCCCAAAAAAAACAACACAACAAACCATTCAAGAACGATAAATTGGGTCGGTGACATTCATGTCAGTATCTATTGTGACCACCATGTGCAGCTAACACTGTTCTACATCTCCTTGGCAAGGATCGAATAATTTGTTTTATTCAGATATGTGGTATCCTTTGTCATTCATGTTGCAACGCTTGTCTGAGTTTGCCCAATCGTTGAGGTGGTGGTTGGCGTTGGCGGACGTGCCTATCAAGTTCGTCTCGATGATGTTCTATGAGGTTCAAATCCGGCGACTTTGAGGGTCATGGCAATATATTAATGTTGTTCTGAGTTGGAAATCCATGGATACCCTTGCTGTATGGGGTCGGGCCTTGTCCTGCTTAAACCTAACATTTGTCGGAAATTATCCGTTGGAATGGTATGCCAGCAGTAATGACTGTAGCAGTGACTGTTCGATTACGTAGATGGAATACCCGGTCTTGGGCTGGAGTAGTGATGAGTGGCCTACCACTTCTAGAGCGCTCTTATGTTGATCCAGTTTGATTTAATATCCACCAAAGGCGTGCAATGGTGCTCTGATGAACGTTCAATTGTCGGGCGACGTCGGTTTGATGTTGTCCAGCCTACAGACGGCCTATGCCGTTTCGTGTAGCAGGCTCTAATCTTACCATAGCGGTATTTCACAGTAGCAATGATACTTGCCTGTTTAATACCCAAGATTTATATTGCATGAATATAGTTTTCTGCGCGATAACTGGAACCTTCATTGTTCATGTCTTCAAAAATATACTTGACGAATTGCCAAATTGCTCGTACCGATAGTTTGTATTTTAAATACACCTTTAATAACTCATTGCTGAAATATTTAATTATGTAATATTCATTTATTTATTTTCAACCATTGTTACAGAGTATATTAATGGTAAATATAATGGTAATATTATGTTTTTTCTACAGTGAGCCGTGATGTTACCTTTAGGGATATTGAAAAGATAAAGACAGAGAAACCTGTAGCCGTTCTAAACCCTGTGCCTCCAGCACCACCCCCTCCTAATCCTCCTATATAGAGTATCCACGATTATATCAAACTCATTCTGTGCAAGCTCTTGTCTAATCCATCTTCTTAATTCGCAACAGAATCCCAATCAACATCACCTCCTAAAAATTGTGTTACATATAATTGCCTTCTGACCATCCAATGCAAAATCAGGAACTCATATTCCATAATATATCTTACAATAAATATACCCAGACATTCTTTCTTTAATGATTAATCTTTGTTCTTTGATCTGAATATAATTTGCCAATGTTAAATGGTAGTATGATTCAATAAAAAACATAAATAAGAAGAAAGTTGCATCTCTCAGTTACTGTCCCCTGTAAGAATAATAATATAACAATAGAGCTGTAAAAAATATATTAACATTGTAATGAAATTGAATATAAAATGATGGTGAATTTCAGTTTTATTAACAAGGCATCGTGTTCGTGTTGTCGTCGGAACATTTGTGAAAAGTAACGGATCTGATGGTAAATGACACATTTTATTTCTACAGATTATATTCTATGATTCACCAGCAATCATTATTATAAAATATAATATGTTATTAAGCTGTAGAAGCAGTTTATGTTGCATTAAATATTGAGAGTCATTGACGGACAAACTGAATATCTCCGACAAATCAATTTTAGAGTCATTGACGGGCAAACTAAAAATCTCCGAACTAACAATATAAAAAAAATTTGATAGGTATTGTTGTTTGTCTTATGTTATGTTAGTTACATAGAAAAACACTAATTTATACATTTATCTATATATTATGAATACAATATGCTAATTTGAAGCTAATAATTGGAGTAAAAAAATCATAATAAATTTTGTTATTTGATTTCGTTCAGAATATTTATCCCGTCATAAGGTATTATTAAATTGTCAGATTCAAATAAACGATCAATAAAAGATCTACAAATCATATAATTGTTTGTTTAAATGGCGTCCAATATGGGCACTTAATATATACAGAAATGATATGGATGTAAATGAACATGAGGGACTACCGATCATTACACTTGAACAGAAATTAAAGTAAAGGACCAGCTTGTAGTAAGAAATGATATGGATGTTATTGAACATAATATACTATCAAGCATTACACTTAGACACAAATTAAGGTAATGGATCAGCTATTGGTAAGAAATGATACGGATGTAAATGAACATGAAACACTATCGAACATAACACTTATGCACAAATTAGGGTAACGAAGCAGCGTGTAGTAAGAAATGATATGGTTGTGAATGAACACAAGGCACTATCGAACATTACACTTAGACACAAATTAAGGTAAAGGAACAGCTATTATTAAGAAATGATACGCATGCAAATGAACATGAGACACTATCGAACACTACACGTAGACACAAATTAAGGTAACGGAACAGCTTGTAGTAAGAAAAGATACGGATGTAAATGAACATGAGACACTATATCGAACATTACACCTAGACACAAATTAAGGTAAAGGAACATCGCTTTTTTTGGAATTATAATACGCTATGGTCCTATACCATCTTACAGAATCCGATTAGAGGTCATAGCCAGGTAAACTTTCGCATATGAATACTTTTTTGTCAGCTCAACCAATCAGAGAAAACTGATGTGAAAATTAAATAACGGGAAAGGGACTGATAATATTTTGTCAGTTGCTTTTTCACTGGCTCATCGTGAGTTCATCTGGACATGGTCTCTAATTGGAATTGTCAGATGTTACAGCGATTGGGTGAAGGCATAGCGTATCATAACAGCTGATGTAAAACAATTTATGATTGTACATTTTGTCCGTGTGGTTGAAAGAACACTCCAGATCAGGGGATGAACAGAACATATGACACACCGGATGGGGACGCGCTCCGACTGCACACAAGATAAAATAAAACGTGGGACCCAAGGTAAGAAAGAACACATCCATTGTGGAGATGAAAATATAATGCAATATGACACACCGGATGGGGAACCCGCTCCGACTGCACAAGATAAAATAAAACGTAGGAACCAAGGCATGAAAGCACACATTACAGGTGGACATGAAAATATTAAGCATATGACATACCGGATGGAGAACGCGCCCCGACTGCACAAGATAAAATAAAACGTAGAACCCAAGGCATCAAAGAACACTTATGGTGATTAGTGGTTAGCGCTTATCGTAGCTCCTATTACGGTCGTTGTTTTTTGTGCTTTTGTGGTGCATACAGTGACATTTGCAACCTAAATTTTACTGGGTGTTCATATTTTGATATTGCATCTCTGGATGACTTTAGAACCAACTTTGCAACATCGTTTCTTTACTTTAACGACATTTTAAAGTTGTGCTTCCATCGGATTTAATTGTGTGTGACGAACCATGAAATCATTTACATCGTGGTTATTTAAAGCAATACCTTGGGCCAAACAGGTAATTAGCAATACACTCTACAGTACCAATCCCGTGAAACCCATACGTCGCGCTAGACACGGCACTAAAGCTGGCAGGCATGTCATACGACCCATTCGTGTTATTGTCAGTGACAATAGAACTTCTGCATCGACATTACATCATTTTGGACATAGCCCTAGAAATTTAGTTCAGTTGACTTCGTATAATACTCGAAGTGTCCCGGATAGTGATAGGTTTAGTGGAAAATTGATAAACATTATCCCATCGCTCATTAGACAACGTACTTCAAATTCGTTCCATCAGCAGTCAGCAAACCATCAAAATCTTGCTAAAATCCCAAAGGCCATCCCTGAAGATAAACTCATAATTCTATTCACCTTGAACTGCAGGTCGGTGAAAAACAAAACGCTTGCTGTCGCTGATTTCATACAGTCTCATAATGCTGATTTACTTGCAATCACAGAGACCTGGTTAGGGTCCGGAATAGACAAAAGTGCTATCTCAGATATCACACCACAAGGCTACGGTATTCATCACGTATCACGGCATGGAAGAAAAGAAGGCAGTGTTGCGCTTGTGTACAACTCGAACATAGAAGTTACATATATACGAAATGAAGATAAATTGTCAAACTTTGAACTCTTGGAATGTTCAGTAGCACACCGAAATGTCAAGTTTAGAATTGTCGTGATTTACCGCCTACCTCCGTCGAAAAATAACAACTTCCGAGTCTCGCATTTCTCCGAGGAATTTTCAAGTTTTGTTCAGAAAGCCGCAGACAGTCCGGATGAACTGATTATAACCGGAGATTTCAATTTCCATCTCGATGATCCAAATGATTCAAACTCTCGCACCTTTTTGGAAATCTTGGATGAACACTGTCTGTCCTAACACGTGGTCGGAGTAACTCACGTCCGCGGTCATACCCTTGACGGTATAATCGCGAGAGAAAACAGTCAGTTTTTACATGACATACCGTTTGTTTTTGATCCGATTCTCTGTAGCGATAAGAAAGATCTAGTGAGGGATCATATGGCAATTCGTTCGAATCTCAGGATACGTAAGCTCCCTAGACAACGGAAAACAGTAACGTGGCGTAAATACCACGACATTCAAATCTGTGAGTTCAGCAATGACTTGGAAAACCTATCTGCACTTCAAAATCATGTTGGTACTACAGACGACTTGGTGAAAACATACAATTCTGAACTACCGAAAGTCTTGGAAAAACACGCACCATCGCAGACAAAACAGTTGATTTTACGACTCAACACTGAATGGTATACTGAAGAACAAAACAAGATCGGTGCAAATCTGAGCGTAGGATACGGAAGACACAACTAAGTGTTGATAAATAAATATATCATGAAAAGTGCAGGAAAGTTGGAAAGCTTCTTTTTCGGTGCAAGAAAGAGTATTTCACCAATAAGATTTCTGAAATTGGACACGATCAGAAACAACTGTATAAAGTGACAAACAACCTACTGGGCAAAACTAAAGAAACTGTCCTTCCATCTATTCCCGATCTTTACGAACTCGCAAATCGTTCTGGCGATTTTTTCATCGGGAAAATAGAAACGATAAGGGACAGTCTGTAAGCATGAAACCGTGACAGCATGAGTGACATCGATGCTTTATGCGCGGATATTGAATTTGATGGCGAGCCTATGCCAGTGATTCGTCCTGCGTCACCGGACTAGTTCAGAAAGATCGTCATGAAAGCTCCGCTTAAGTCATGTGAACTTGACCCGATTCCAACACCCATTCTAACGTCTTGCCTGAACAGCTTACTACCTATGATTACGGCGATAGTTAATACATCTCTCGAAGAGTCTCATGTACCGACATCAGTTAAAACGGCTGTAGTACGACCACTACTTCAAAAGCCTTGCTTAGACAAGGAAGAGTTCAAAAACTACCGTCCAGTTTCAAACTTACCTTTTATATCTAAGATCCTTCAAATGGTAGTATCAACACGTCTAGGAGAGCATATCAATTCACATAGTCTACAGGATAATCTACAATCAGCATACAGAACGTGTCATTCAACCGAAACGGCGTTACTTCGAGTTCACCACGACATTGCGTATGCACTGGACAATAATCAGTGTGCAGTGCTAGTTATGCTAGATCTGTTCGCCGCATTCGACGTTATAGACCACTAAATACTATATCGACCTAT
>JYMV01050409.1_pt1 | contig 10449 bp, 14 predicted proteins | sample 338911 | NCBI WGS metagenome assembly JYMV01 (sample SAMN03354496, study PRJNA234377) | hydrothermal vent metagenome | biome: Deep sea; feature: Hydrothermal plumes at the Eastern Lau Spreading Center, Western Pacific Ocean; material: Seawater | place: Tonga | collected 2009 | depth 2000 m m
TTCTATAAACAATTCGCGGAGGTGCCCCTGGGAAACCAAGGCAATACGAGTCTCACGAGGCGAGACGTTAATCAAAAGTTCTTGTGTCATACTGTTACTTTGGACTTTTCCAAATCGACTGTGGGTAAGCAATAACCGAAGCTCGTTAATAGTACATAGGTCTCATAAAGTGGAAGTCCCACTACATTTGAATATGACCCGTTAATCGCTTTCACGAATGCGCCGGCGCGTCCCTGAATCGCATAAGCCCCCGCCTTACCTCTCCATTCATTGGAATCTATATAGGACTGTATTTCCCGATCCGTTAGCCTCTTAAATCGCACAACCGTTGTCACAAAACGTTGCCGCATCTTCCCAGAACCAATCAGACATAGTCCCGTGTGAACACGGTGGCGACGACCGGACAGAAGAGAAAGGAAGGCTTGTGCATCATGTGAGTCTTCTGGCTTCATCAACACGCGCCGGCCGCACGCAACCAACGTGTCTGCTCCTAACACAAGAGAATCAGGGTGGAGAGCGAATGCCAGCTCTGCCTTTTGACGCGCTAAGTGCGCGGCCATCTGGGTCGGCGTCTCTCCCGGCAAGGAAAGTCGCTCATCAATACCGGTCGGATCAACCAGAGCTGGTACAATACCAATTTGGTGCAATAGCGTAAGCCGGCGCTCAGAGGCCGAAGCGAGTACCAATTTCAATGTGGCATTCTTGGATTTGCGCCGAGCCGCCATTGGCCACACCGCATAAGTGTTATTTCTGCCGAAATACGATCCGACCCTTAGTTAAATCATAGGGTGTCATTTCAACGGTCACCCGATCCCCGGCAAGTACGCGAATACGATTTTTCCGCATTCTCCCCGATGTGTGCGCAAGGATTTCGTGTTCATTTTCCAGCTTCACTCGAAACATCGCATTAGGGAGTAATTCAGTAACCTCCCCTTGGAATTCTAATGCTTCCTCTTTTGCCATTAAGTCATCCTATCTCAATTATTGATGCGTGCGGCATGTAAATGGCTGCACGTTCGGTCAAGCATGTCAATGTAATTGCTCATATTCAAATATTTGGCGCCGCAACAGACAAACCAATATCAACAAAATATCCCTTAAAACGATTAAATAAAGTGTCCCACACTTCGCGGTAGGCAGCCAACCGAATTTCGCGATTGCCTTCAACGGTAGACGGGTCAAAAGTATTCCAGAAAACTAGATGGTTGTCTGTAGTCTGGCTCATATCTACCGCTTGATACTGTGCTCCTGGAGACAAGCTTAAAATTAGATCAAATGAGCTATAGGTCAGATTTTCAATACTCTTAGGACAATGAGTAGATATATCAATGCCGACCTCATCCATTACTGAGACTGCGAATTGATCAAGAGTTCCTACCCGGATGCCGACTGAACTAACAGAGAGCACATGTCCCTGAAGAAACTTAACCATACCGTCAGCCATTGGCGAACGCAGTGCATTGTTAGTGCAACAATTCAGTATGTTAGTTGGCGTCCGTTCTAACACCTCCATTATACACGCAATTGGACCACGCATATGAGTGTAAACAAACGCCGAGCAGTACTGAAATCGATTTCAATCTTACCTTCAAGTCGTTCCAAAAGAAGTTGCGAGCCTTCGTCGTGAAGGCTACGCCGGCCCATATCTAATGCCTCTATTCGCTTTAGGGGGGAATGTTTAATCGCGTTGTAATAACTTTCACAAACTGTGAAGTAATCCTTAATAATCCGGCGAAAGCCGGACAAAGGAAGTGGTATTGCTTCAATAGCTCCAGACGAACATACCGATTGAATGCAGAAAACCAATCGATTGTCCTGCATTTCTAAACGAAGACAATAGGGACCCGGCAACCCACTTGCTGGAGCAAAATGATTTGCTTCGAGAAGATCATAAATAGCGACCTTACGCTCTCGATCAATTTCCGGATTCCAGCGAACGATGCTCCCTTCATCCAATGTTACCTCTACTATATGAAAATCCATGTTCCAGGTAGCTTCAACACTAGCTCATGGCAGCTACATGATACGCAGTTACACAATTGCACCAACCAACTTTCCATCAGACAAACTGTAAATTTTTGTCGCTTGCTCCTAAGAAGGAGACGGAAGCCATGCAGATTAATCCCGCTCATCCATCTAGGACCGATTCAACCGAATACTTATTGAGCGCGCGTGAGCATCCAGCCCCTCCCCTTCGGCGAGTGTGATCGCAGCAGAGCCAACTGCGCTGAGACTCTCTGCGTCACAACGGATCATGCTAGTACGTTTTAGAAAATCCAGCACGGACAGCCCGGAAGAAAAACGCGCGCTACCTGCTGTCGGTAATACATGATTCGGACCGGCAACGTAATCGCCTATCGCTTCAGGCGTATGGCGACCTAGAAAAATTGCGCCCGCGTGAGAAACATCGGCAGCCAGGGCTTCTGGATTAGCAACCGCGAGCTCTAAATGTTCAGGCGCAACTCTGTCCACCAAAGCAGCAGCCTGTCCTAAATTTTCGGTAATGATTATTAAACCGTTATTCTCCCAACTTGCGCGAGCAATATCCCCACGCTTAAGAGTAACCAAATGATCCGCTACAGCAGACTCCACCCGATCCGCAAAAGATATATTGTCCGTTACCAAAATTGACTGCGCGGCCACATCATGTTCGGCCTGCGCCAACAAATCAATTGCGATCCACGATGGGTCGTTATCGGCATCAGCAACTATTAAAACTTCTGTCGGCCCGGCGATCATGTCGATCCCAACTATTCCGAAAACCTGTCTCTTAGCGGCCACAACATACGCGTTGCCAGGTCCAACAATTTTATCCACAGGCACAATTGTCTCAGTGCCGTATGCCAAAGCACCAATTGCCTGCGCTCCTCCTACCCGGTATATTTCCTGCACTCCGGAAAGTTTAGCAGCAGCCAATACCAAAGGATCGATTCTTCTGTCAGGAGCGGGTACTGTCATCGCTACCCGCCGTACTCCCGCTATTCGCGCTGGGATTGCGTTCATTAGCAAGGAACTTGGATAAGCTGCAGAACCACCAGGAACATACAATCCAACAGCATCAATTGGTCGCCAACGGGCGCCCAGTGTGACCCCGATTTCATCTGTATAAGACAGAGTTTCAGGCATTTGACGTCGGTGAAAATCTTCAATTCGATGAGCGGCAAAATTTAAAGCATCCAGTGAGGCACCATCACATTCAGAGCAAGCTGAATCAATTTCATCAATTGACAATCGGAGTTGCTCCCCGCAAATTCGTACTCCATCGAAACGTTCCGTGTAGTCCAATAAAGCAGCATCACCACGTGTGCGAACATCAGCCAGAACCGAAGCGACCACATCGTCGACATAGTGCACAGCCTCCCGCTGCCGCGCCAAAGCGGCGCGGAATGCATTATCAAATCCTGGGTCCAGGTTGCTAAGTCTTCGCGCCATTAATCACGCTTTGAAACCGGTCCACCAAAACATCTAATTCGGCTGATTGAGTCTTCCAAGCAGCACGATTAACTATCAGTCGTGCGGTTATATCTGCGATGAGTTCTACCTCCACCAGACCATTTTCCTTAAGTGTTTGACCACTTTCGACGAGATCCACGATGCGCTGACACAGACCGAGAGATGGGGCCAGCTCTACAGCTCCACTTAATTTTACGCATTCAGCATGGACCCCGCGAGTAGCGAAATAGCGTCGCGTCGCCTGGGGATATTTTGTTGCTATCCGAACGTGGCTCCATCGCAACGGGTCATCTTTAGCCGCCAGTTCAACCGGTTCCGCTAATGAAAGTCGGCAACGACCAATTCTAAGATCAAGCGGTGCATAAACCTCTGGATAATCAAATTCTAGCAGGGTATCGTGTCCCGTCACACCCAAGTGAGCACCACCGAAAGCAACAAACGTAGCAACATCAAAACTACGTACCCGAATCAGCGTCAAACCTTCCATATTGGTTTTGAAGGATAATCGGCGGGTTTTTTCATTATGGAAATCCAGCTCGGGTTCGATACCCACACGGGCCATCAACGGCAAGAGTTGAGTTAATAGTCGACCTTTTGGTACTGCCAAAATTAGTCCGTCGCTAACCCTCACTGAACTGGCCTCATTGGATGACGCGGAGAAAACCCGCAAGGACGAGGTGCAGCCAAGTCCTCCAGGAAGCAAACAATAGCCTCTCCTTCTAATTTAACAGCAGCACTACCCGAAAACACCAAGGTCACTGCTCCGGACTCAAAAGCAACTGTCAAAAGTTCAAGAATTTCATCTTTGCGGCCCTGATCGATACCCTGAACGTGTACCGATGTTATTCCGTTGAAACTCAAGCCAGACTGAACCTGGAATAAGTCACCGCCCTTTTCTTGTGTTGCAGCGGAACGCTCCCAAACAAAACGGTCTAACACGGCGACAAAACATTGCTCATCACTTAGGTAAGTCATCTCACCAAGTCGAACCACCGAGTCTTGCAAACACGCCGCAATAACCTTGAAATCTTCAGAGTCCGTTGCGCGCAATCGAAGGCCACTATCGTCGCCTACGGTCATCAGCAAATCCGCTCAACTACCGCACCACAGGCGGCGAGTTTCTCCTCTACGCGTTCGTATCCACGGTCGAGGTGGTAGAGTCGATTGACGACGGTCTCGCCCTCAGCTGCAAGTCCTGCAAGAAGCAGCGATACACTGGCTCTGAGATCAGTTGCCATGACCGGAGCTCCACGCAAACGCGACACGCCACGCACCGTTGCAGAGTTCCCTTTAACAGAAATGTCGGCCCCCATTCTTGCTAGTTCGGTCACATGCATAAAACGATTTTCAAAAATGTTTTCGGTTATTATTGATACACCTTCAGTTACTGTCATCAGGGCCATCATCTGAGCTTGCATGTCCGTCGGAAATCCCGGGTACGGTCGGGTCTGGATATTCACAGCTTCCAGTCGATTCCCGACGTGCTGTACCCTTACACCGTTCTCGCGGATAGTAAGCTCGATCCCCACAGCACGGAATTTGTCAGCTACTGCCCGAATTAAATCAAGCCTAGTCCCAATTAAGTCCAAGGTTCCTCCGGTAATGGCCGCTGCTATGGCGTATGTAGCAGTTTCGATCCGGTCTGGAAGAACCTTGTGCTTAGCTCCACCTAGTCGATCAACACCGGAAACCCATATGCTATCCGTGCCAGCCCCCTCAATGCACGCACCCATCTTGATAAGACAATGAGCGAGATCCAGCACTTCAGGCTCACAAGCAGCATTCGTAATCGTAGTTTCTCCGCGTGCCAAACACGCCGCCATCATAAGGTTCTCCGTGGCCCCAACGGAAACTTTCGGTAGCATTATAGCGGCACCAGTCAAGCCGCCTGGAGCGCGGGCCTCTATATAACCGTCGCGAAGTGAAATCTCCGCCCCAAGCCGCCTCAATCCCGCCACATGGAGATCAACGGGTCGAGGTCCGATTGCACAGCCTCCCGGCATTGACACCCGAGCACGTCCAGCGCGAGCTAGCAACGGCCCCAGAACCAAAACAGAAGCGCGCATTTTACGAACCAAATCATACGGTGCAGTACCACTCACTAAATTGCGGGCCGAGAGCAACAGCAGACGTCCCTCCGAACCGCGGTTGGCACGACTCATATCGGTTGATTGGCCATTCATACTGACCTCAACGCCTAGTTCCACAAGCAGTTCAATCATAGTAGCAATGTCGGCCACATGAGGAAGGTTTCCAAGCGCCAACGTATTGTCGGTGAGTAAACTCGCCGCCATCAGAGGCAGTGCCGCATTCTTTGCACCACCAATTTGGATTACGCCATTTAGTGGCCTGCCGCCTTGAATGCGAAGTCTATCCACGTGTCACCAAATCTCCTTTAGCGTACTCGACGCATAGCCAAATAAATTATAACACCAGCGGCACAACTAAGCCTTTCCTCACCGCCATTGATTATTAGATAGCCTACGGCTTGCACACCCTCAAGCACCCTTATCCCTGGAAATTGTGGTGATCCAGAAGGAGCTCGCTTCTATGCGATTCCAATTCTTTTCGAAGATGGCCACGGCCAAGCTCTTCGACGTCGTAATTTTCCCCACTTCCCCTAATTAAGTATCGGTGTCTGCCGCAGACTCGTGGGGATATTCTGGACAAGTCTCGCCTCGGTTGCGTCGCTGCTCCTTCCGTTTGCGAAGGTTTTCACGCAACAACTCAGCCTGGCGACGATCTCGCTCTTTTCGGGCACCATGCGACTTGCATGGTATTCCGCTTGACGAACCCGAATCATCAGTCATCGAACAGCTCAATCAACCTTTATATCAATACATTAAGTCCAATAATTGACTAAATCTGTCAAGTCCTGATACGAAGGACCTGGTTGCACGCCGAGTCAGTGTATGGCATGGTTCGCGCCTCCTCATAACGCAAAATGTCCAACGGCCGTTATGCGTACGCCGCCGTAGCTCAGGGGTAGAGCACACCCTTGGTAAGGGTGGGGTCGAGTGTTCAATTCACTCCGGCGGCACCACATTTTTTAAGAACAACGTCTTGTCTTGGCACCACAACACAACCCTGCACACGTTATTAGTTACAGATGACGGGACGATTATCTAGCGCCGAACTGTCCAGCCCTACATACCTTCAAGTCAATTTGAGTGGGTGCTAATCGAATTAATTCACTAATTGAGGCAGGTTTATACGAAGCCAGTGCAGCCTTGGCTATCTTCTAAAGCAGCGTACTTTGCGGGGAAAGGCAGAACTGGCGCTGAAAGTTAACACAAAGCACTCACGGAGATGGCCAAACGTGAAGCAACACATGTTATAATTAGGACTTGGTTGTTTCCTGGAGATAGGCAGGTCGGCAACATGGATTGGTTGAGCGAATCCATCAACTTTCTTGTCGTTAACGCTGTCGCTCCTTTTTTGTATGTCGCCAGATTGGATCAACGAATCTATTGGCTATACCTTTTTGTCGCGCTTCTGCTTGCTGCGTGGATTTTCATTCACAAGGACAGTGAAAAAAAAAGTGTTCGCCCGGTTTCAAGCTTACATCGGCTCAAGGAATTCGGAAGTTTTTGTTTTCCTAAAGAAGTTTATGGTCATACGTCTGCAAAGATTGATTACCTATTTTTTATCATTAACCGCATTGCCTTTCCGTGGCTAATTGCACCGTTGATAGTTGGCGTGCCGATTGTAAGCCACATCAGCAAACTCTTCTTTACACAGTTCTCCTTTCTTATAGGCCTTATGGGACACGCCGGCTTAGCGGACAAAATCTTCTTTACCTTATGCAGTCTTATAATAATGGATGCAGCATTCTATGTTAGTCACTATCTGCAACACCACGTGCCGTTTTTATGGGAGTTTCATAAGGTACATCATTCCGCCGAAGTCCTTACCCCAATTACCGTGTACCGAATGCATCCCGTCGATGATTTGCTAACCGGCAGCCTAGCAAGCATCGCTATTGGATTTTTAACAGGCTTGTTCCAGATACTTTACAGCGAAGGACTGGGCTTGTTTACGGTCGCAGGTTTAAATATCGGGCTCTTCGCATTCTACGTATTTGGATACAACCTGCGCCACTCACACATCTGGCTCACATATCATCCGGTAGTTAGCCATATTTTTATTTCCCCGGCCCAGCATCAAATGCATCACAGCATCAACCCTCTACACTTCAATCGCAACCTTGGTTTCGTATTTGCATTCTGGGATTGGATCGCACGCACCCTTTATGTGCCTATGCAAAGGGAAGAGATCGTGTTTGGAATCGTGGACAAAGATTCGAGAGACTACAGCAGTATCCATCGTCTCTACTGGCGTCCCTTCGTACGAGCCTACAAGCACCTCCCAAGGATCAATCAAAAAAAGCAAAACTAAGCTGATGGACCAAAGCCAAAGATTCACACTCAGATACCTGCCAATCCTAGTTCTCTTAGTAATGACTGGCTTGGCCCTTTATCTGAGTCAGTTCACCTCCGCTTTAACCGCGCCCGAAACCGAAGAAATCGAGCTGCGCAATCTCACTTGGGTCGAGGTCCGATCTATGATTGAACATGGAAAGTCAACCGTCATCATCCCTACTGCCGGAATAGAACAGAATGGCCCTCATGCAGTGCTCGGTAAGCACGGCTATGTGGTTGAATACACCGCCGGCGCAATTGCCCGAGCGTTGAAAGATGCTTTGGTCGCCCCTACCATCGAAACCGTACCGGAAGGGTCCGTAGATCCCCCCCAAGGGCACATGGCATTTCCCGGAACGATCTCTGTGCCTGAAGAGGTCTTTGAGTTGATTCTTGAACACACCGCACGCAGCCTAAAAGCGCACGGATTCAAGACCATCCTTTTTCTGGGTGACAGCGGCGGCAATCAGGCCGGACAGGGCAAGGTTGCCGAGAAGCTTAACCTTGAATGGCATGACATTGGTATAAGGACGTACCATCTAGGTGATTACTATTCCGGGAATGGTCAAGTCGACTGGCTGCGAGCACAGGGATACAGTGACCGTGAAATTGGCACTCATGCGGGCATTCGCGATATCTCGGAATTGCTCGCAGTCCGGCCCGACGGGGTTCGGCCAGATCTCCTGGCCGCCGGTGGCGGGCGTTACTTAGAGTCAACAGGTGTTAACGGTGATCCAACCCTTGCATCAGTTGAAATCGGCCACACCATGCTCAAACTAAAAATCGAAGCTGCCCTGAGACAAGTCCACCTGTTTCGAACTTCCACTCAATGAAAAGACTGTGGAAAATTTGCGTAAGGGCCTTATATAACGGGCTGAAGACAGATTTAGATACTAAAAATCAAAAAAGAAAAAACGACGGTATCCGGACCACTGTAACACGAGAGAAAAAATAGGAGGACAACATGCTAATCAAGGCCATGACAATCCTGCTGTTGCTGATTTTTCTCCCTGCAACTGCGCAAAGTTCATCAGAAAGACAATGCCGCTTAAAGACACTGGAAGGCATAGACGCGCAAGAGATGATGGTGAAAGGGGTCATAATGCATACTGAGTTTCAAAAAGATCCCAAAGATTCGGCAGAACAAAACGAAATTACCTTCATCCATACGTTACGTGCCGATTGGACGATATGGATTTGTATACAGTCTCTACTTGTTCATGAGGGGAATCCCCGATCGCTCGAACTCGTTTGTACTGGATGTGATTATGACTGATGGCCTTAAATACTGCTCAAAAATATCCTCAAGAAACGTGTGTGTTCAATCTTCGAATTCTATTAACCGTACAACACGCGACCACCAAACCCATCCGTAAAGTCAATCCATCTTGATATCAAACACCATATTCCTTAAAAAAGGCCATATAAATTAGCAAACCAAGAATAACAAGTTTTCCATAGTCAAGATCGAATGCCGTACCCTCGCCAAATTGATTTTGAAATTTTTGCAAAGTCTCTTTCATAAGTTCATATCTCCTCTTTTGTAATTGGACGCGATATCGCGCCGAGGACCATCCAGGGTAAAGGTTCCAAGTGTGCTATGGAGGTTCCACAAATCACGGCTAGGTGAGGTATTATAACAACCTTGGAGGAACCCCCCAATAAACTTTAATGTAGTTTCTTGCCTGGTAAAGGGTAGCACCAAACCCTCCACTACAACGAAGAGTCGGCTTCAGATAAACTCGACTACGTACCATAGTCGACCGACGGAGCGACCAGTGAAAAAGACAGACCGTTTTTATCTGGATTGCCCGTACAACGATAAGGACGAGTGCAAAAACCAAGGGGCATATTGGGACGCAGATCGAAGAAAATGGTACGTACCCGAAGGACTTGAGGTAAACGACTTCAAAAAGTGGTGGCCCGGCGAAAATTCTGAGTACCGGGAACAGGTTATGGACGATGATGGAGAAAGATTTTATTTGAACGTAGATTTTAGCGAGAAAGATCAGGCTAAAGCACGGGGTGCTCGGTGGGACCCAGAGACAAAAAAGTGGTACGTACCTACTAGTTCAAACAAGAACAAGTTCAAAAATTGGTGGCCTTTCGAAGGCGATACTGATTAGTCCTCCCTCGAAGGAATATCTCTCGGTAGTTATCCGTGGAAAGTTAGATATTTTGGTGTAGCGAGGATTCATAAAATTTAGGGAAAGCATGACAGCAGTTTGGTTGGAGCATTGTTCTTAAGTTTTTCGTAATTCGTATCCTGGAGAGGTTCGAGGTAATTTTCAGAAATTTGCTTAAAACAATTGGCGAACATCGTGTCTTCTTTCTCGCCATAATAATAAGTTTGTCCCAACTAGCGGCTAGCCCTGCAGGGGCAGAACTCGACTTCGGATTTAAAGCACATTATGGGAACGATTTTGCTGCGGCCCTAGACGAGTTCCGTCCGCTTGCTGAGGTCGGTAACGCACGGGCACAGCTATGGCTGGGACCGATGTTATTCCCCTACGGTCGGGTTGCAACCGTTAACGAGCGTAAACCTTACAGGTGGATACACAAATCCGTCAATCAA
>JYMV01010111.1_pt1 | contig 10448 bp, 10 predicted proteins | sample 338911 | NCBI WGS metagenome assembly JYMV01 (sample SAMN03354496, study PRJNA234377) | hydrothermal vent metagenome | biome: Deep sea; feature: Hydrothermal plumes at the Eastern Lau Spreading Center, Western Pacific Ocean; material: Seawater | place: Tonga | collected 2009 | depth 2000 m m
AGGTAAGTTTGTTTTTTTTTGTAATCCGGTCATCAGTCCATCTCTTGAACCTGGGCCAAGATTGGAAATTAAATAAAAACCGCTTCCAAGACCAACAATTATTACACCAATAAAAACTTGCAATGCTTGAAGGAAAAAAGATTCAGGCGTTGGGAGGTAAGGCAAGGATACATCAAGAACAATAGAAATAATAATGGTATTTAATATTGTCCCAATGCCTGGTTTTTGCTTTAATGGTATCCATAAAATAAGAACCCCTATACTAACCATAAAAGTTGAAATGCCAATACTGTAACCTGTTTTAATAGAAATGCCTTGTGCAAGGACAGTCCAGGGGCTTGGAAGCGGTTTTTATTTAATTTCCAATCTTGGCCCTGGCTCAAGAGATGGACTGATGACCGGATTACAAAAAAAAACAAACTTACCTATAGCCTTGATTCGCGCTACAATTGAGGTTAGCGCAGTAGTTTTTGGTTTTTATCTTGGTGGAGTCGTAGGAATAGGCACTCTTGTATTTGCATTCGGCATAGGCCCTGCAGTATCAGCAGGTTTATTTTTCGTTAGTCGTTTTTTTAAATAACTAAATTTTTTTAAAGTTCATGGATATTGGATCAAGTGCTTCCAGTGTTCCTGATCCAATATCATGCCATAATCCGTGCAAAACCAATTCTTTTTTAATAAGTGCACTTTTGATAAAAGGAAAATCGGTCAGATTGTTTATAGAAAATTTTATACTTTCTTTTTCTAAATCTACAATGCATCCTTCATTAAATTGATTTCCATTATTGCTAATATTCTCATATGCAGGTTTTAAAATATTTAACCATTTATCCACAAATATTGACTCATTTGAAATTTGATCATCGTTGAATAATTTATAACCACTCATAATCCCTCCACAATGAGAATGACCAAGAATGATGATATGGGAAACTTGTAATGTCTTAATTGCATATTCCACAGCAGCAGATGTGCCATGATGGTCGCCGTCAGGATTGTATGGTGGAACTAAATTGGCAATATTGCGATGTATAAAAAACTCTCCGGTATCAGCTCCAAATATAGATGTTGCATGTATACGAGAATCACAACATGAAATAACCATGGCTCGTGGATTTTGGCCTTCACTAGCTATTTTGTTATACCAATTTTTTTTCTCTTCATAGACTGTTGCTTTCCAAGCTTTATATCTCTTGATTAAATAATTTGGCAAAATTTTGATATAATTAGACATATGAATAATATTCTAACATAAAATTTATAGCAGGGGCTAAAGCTATGTAATAATTTCTTATTTTTCACTATACATAAATTTTTATTATTTATATAAAAATATTTTTTTTTTGATATGAAGTTGGAGATATATGAGCAAAGACAAATATAGTCGAAAATTCTGCGTAGCACCTATGATGGGTTATACAACCCCACATGCACGCAAACTTTATCGTATTCTCTCTCAAAAAACATTTCTCTTTACTGAAATGATAGCTGCATCAACAATGTTACACTCTAAAACAAAAGATCTTATTATTGAAAATGATTTACAAAATCCTATAGCACTGCAAGTAGGTGGATCCGATATTGATGATTTGGCGCTCTGTTCAAAAATTGCAAAATCTTATAACTATGATGAAATTAATCTTAATGTTGGTTGCCCAAGCAAAGCGGTTCAAAAAGGCAGTTTCGGTGCATGTCTTATGCAAGACAAAAAATTAGTGAGAGCATGTTTAGAAACCATGCAAAATGCCAGCGATATTGAGGTTACTATGAAATGTCGCATTGGTCTCGGCAATGATTTAAATTACGATTACTTTTCAACTTTTATTGATGAAATTGTCCAAAGTGGTATTAACATAATATACGTCCATGCTCGCAATGCAATTTTAAATGGTATTAGCCCTAAAGGTAATCGCTCGATTCCTAGGTTAAATTATGAGTTTGTAAAAAAAATAAAGAAAGAGCATCCTCATGTTCAATTTATACTTAATGGGGGAATTGATAGTTTAGACAAAGCTTACGCATTGTCGAAAGAGCATGATGGCGTAATGCTTGGTCGATTAATCCAAAATAATCCCTTTTGCTTAGGCAAGGTTGATAAATTATTTTTTAGTTTCAAGGGTGAAAAAAATCTTAATAAAAAAATTATTCTAGATTATTTTAATTACATAAAACCCAAGATTGGAAATGATTCTATTTTTCGTTTATTAAGTCCTCTATTGCAAATTTTCTTTGGTATTCCTGATAGTAAAAAATTAAAAACAGAGATTCATCAACAAATTAAGGATCAAGAAATAGATAATCTAGAATCTTTATTTTTACAGTTTATCAATCTGCAGAAAAAATCAATCCTTAGCTAAAAAGGAACCTGGTAAGAAAGGCTAATGATTTCCACTCCTGGATTTTTGTCACCGAGGTTTGCATTGGAAATATGCCCAAAAGACAATCCAAGTCTATTTTTATTTTCTAATTCATAGCTTACTTCAAGTGTTGTTCTAAATTCAATATTATTTCCTAATTTTTTTCCATCACCATCATCATAATACCCGACCCCAAAACTGGGTGTAAAAATAACATTGGATTCTTCACCTACAAATAAAGTACCAAGATTATCTTCTAAATAAATACCGCCTATAAAATATGCTGCAGAGTCAGAAGTCAATTCTATACCAGCAAAAGGTTTGAGAAGAAAAAAATTCTCACTCTCTGGCCCTATTTCAAACAATGAATTATCAAAACGCCTCTCATATCTAAAATCTGTAGATGTATTTGTCTGACTCCCATCAAACTTTACATCATACATTCCTATGGCAAAAACATCATAACCTGTTGCTAATACGGGGCTTGTTAACAAATAAAATAAAATAAATGTTTTTTTAAACATATTTATAAGTTTATACTTACGATATATCTCGAAACGATCAAATAAAAAATTCTTCTGATGTTACATCGCTGTGCATATACCCTGCAAGAGCAGTGAATGACAAAATACTTTTTTAGGCATTATTAATATGCATGTATGAACTTTGGTTTGATTCAAATAAATCAATAACATTTCCAGAATCATCAAAAAGTCCAGCAATTATCTTGGTATTATCTAAAGGTTGTTGAAATAATGAGCAAACTATTTTGTTTTTAGCGTGCTGTAGTTGGTTGTGTTTTGAGGACTGATAACCCCTCACTATACGTACAAAACTATTGTAGGGATGCTTAAGGTTAGAAAAATTTTGATATCCCCACCAAAAACAATCATTTTGGGCAGATAAAGGACGTGAAACATCTACACCCCTATTTAAAAACAATATTTTTTTTGATTCACTAAAAGCTGCGTGCTTCAAATTAGTAAAATATTGTTTGTGTCCAGGATTTGCAGATACTGCTTTATTTAATCTTGTAGTCCATTTGCTTATTGCTAATGTTCCTTGCGTCGATATATTTAATGCGTCCTTTTTTTTAAAGCCATAAGACTCTATGGTAGCGTCAACACCGTGATCAAACATCCATAATACAATATCCTGTGGATTAGGAGCAGTTTGCAATTGCAATAATTTTAAAAACATTTCTTCCTGTGCTCCACGCAAAAAAATAACTTTACTAGGATTCAAAAAAAATTTTGCTAATAGTTGGTTACGTAAGTCAATTACACTACTTAATGTTTCTTTTGATTCTTTACCCAAACCAATGATATTCCCTAGAAAAACTAAACAATCCTCTTCTTCAAATTTTTGCAACAAGTGTTCTTTAATTGAATTAAAGGCATTTAAACGTGAGTGAATGGAGCCGATTGCCCAAATTTTTTTTGAATTATTAATTTCTAAAAAGTGTGATTCTTTATCCACAAATCTGTTTGTTATACAAGGTGGTTTCTATTTTTTCTGTAGCTTGAAAATAATCTGTTTTTTCGACTGCTGCAACTTCTCGAGCCAAGCGTTCTAATGCAACTTGAAACATTTGGCGCTCACTATAGGATTGTTCTGGTTGACTATTTTTACGAAATAAATCTCTAACCACTTCTCCAATTTTAATTGGGTCGCCCGAAAAAATTTTTGTATCATACTCCTGTGCTCTTCTGCTCCACATAATACGGCGAATTTTAGGTCTTAATTTTAAAATATTGAACACCTCTTCAATAACTTTTTTAGAAGAAATTTTTCTAAGACCCACTTCATGTTTCTTGTCCAAAGGAACTCGAATAGTTAATTTTGACTGTTCCATTTTTACTACATAAAACCGAGTTTTAATATTAGCAATTTCCATTGTTTCCGTACTTATAATTTCTCCAACACCATGTTTTGGGTACACAACTACTTCTCCTATTTTAAATTCAATATTTTTTTTTGCGTTCATTTATTTACCTGGTTTTTTACTAAAATATTGTTCAAATTTATTTTCTACGTTTTCCCATTCTTTGCTATCAGAAGGGGCTTCTTTTTTTTCCGCAATTACTGGCCATATTTCTGAATAAGTACGGTTTATTTCTGCCCATTTTTCCATACCGTCCTCTGTATCTGAATGAATTGCATCAATGGGGCATTCTGGCTCGCATACTCCGCAGTCAATACATTCGTCTGGATGAATAACTAGCATATTTTCACCTTCATAAAAACAATCAACAGGGCAAACTTCAACACAGTCCATAAGCTTACATTTAATACATTTTTCATCTACAACATACGTCATACTCTTAACCTATTTCGTTAATTGTGATTTTTTTAGAGCTCTCTTTTTGGCATTACCGCACTGAACATCTGATATATACAACAAACCTGCCAAACGCCTCATAAGGTTAGACTCAAAATCATGCAGTTCCCCATCTTCCAAAATAATTTCCCACAATATTTCTAGTAAAATAATTTTCTTTTCATTAGAAAAAGATTGGTTGATCTGTGATGTAAAAGAGTGAAAAGACTTGTGTTCTTCAAGCTCCTCCAAACATTTTTTTAATTCTGCTTCTACAGCAGAAGGTTCCTCATGAAATATATCAATTAGCACTTTAGATATTTTATCAACTTCCTGCTGATCAACATGACCGTCAATATTTGCTGTTTCTAACATTAAACCAGATAAAAGGTGCAGATCATCTGTATTATTTTGGTGTATTTCTCCAGACTGGTGAAAAAAAAATTTCAGAGAGTTAAGCAATGATTATCCGATTATAAAGATTATATATATTTATTAAAGTAGTTTTCCCAAAACTGCAAAAGGAGAATTAGGATCAGCCTTAATTTCTTTCTTGGAAGTTAATTTTTTAATCTTTGTTTTTGTAATTTTGGCTATTTTTTTATTTTTTATTTTTATAATACCCTTCTTATTATCAGCCATTTTTTTAATAGATTTATTTTGTTTTTTAAGCTTAAAGAAAAATAATTTTTTGTTGTCACCAAGATTCAAACTTTCTAATCCACAAAATTGCATAATATTCTTTAATTGGTCAGAATTACATCCAATGGGATTCATCATGTCGGAAGATTCAATAAAAGGTCCGTATTTGATTTTTTGTCTTGCAAGAAAAAAAACCCTTTCAAAAACATCAACACGAATTGCAAAATTGTCCAAGCAATAGTATCCAATAGCCGACCAATAAGAATTAGGCATTTTTGTTTCAGTTATAAAAGAGACTCTTCCATCTGTAGGCAGTGAGTAAGCATAATCAATATGCCATTCATAAAAAATTTTCCATAAAAGAGCATTTAGTTCCATTGGTTGTTTTTTTAAAAAGTTAGGCATGAAGAAAAATTTTACCCCTATACGAAGACCGGTACGAGAAATGGTTGCCTTATCGTGCTCTGTCATATTTTTTATAGTATTGTCATGGTCACCAATCAACATTGTACCAAGAGCGCTAAAAACATTAAAAACAATGGCCCTTACGTCTGAACTTATAGTTTGGTCTAAATCTTCTGTAATAGGTTTTAAAGTAGTGAAAATTTTTTTCTCTACCCATTGTTGTAATTTTCTTGTAATTAATATTTTTTTATCTGATTCTAAAAACTCTGTATTAAGTGCTTCTGCTTTAGGTGAAAAAATATTAATTCCTTTTACTAATTTTCCAACAGGTTCGTCACCCCAATAAATATTTACTGGCTCATTAATTTTGAATGAACGAATATCCCCCAAATTAATTGAATCCGAAGGAGCTTGTAAAAAAATATCAATTTTTTCTTCAATCATGGAACGAATGGATTTTTTAACATTGGTTAGAGAGAATAATGATTTTAAGTTTGATATATTTAATTCTAGATCAAAACCATTAATATATCCATAATTTTGTCCATTTAATTTTATAGATTTATTTTCATCAACTGTAATAACAGGATTTTCACCTCGCATTTTCGTATCAATAAAATAACTTGCTGAAAAATCAACAAATCTATTTGTTAGGCTGGTATGTAAACAGTCTGAAAGATTATTTTCAATATCATGGGTTTTTTCTTGCCAGAACTGATAATTTTTTATCCATTTAGATTGATTAGCAATGTATGTCCAAGTTCTTATAGTGGATATTTTAATTGATAGCTCTTCAATTCCACCCTTGTAATTTTCTAATCGAAAAACTCTATTTTCCAACCAAGACTCAGGTAAAATCCCATCATTTTCCACTAATGTTAAAAAAATATTTTTTAAAAAATCAATATAAGAATCAGTGGAAAATTTTTGAAAATCTGGAATACGACAAATATCCCATAACAAACTTATAGTCGCCTTATTATTTAAATAAGGAATAATATTTGTATCTTCTGAAATGATGTGAAAATTAACTTCATCTTCGGCGTTTTTTTTGTGAATAAAAAATTTTTTGATAGGAAATTGCTTAAATGAATTAATTGCAGAACTAATAGAAGTAAAATCAATATCAGAGTTACGCCAATATATTTTTTGAATATCATTGAAACAATGATCTTCTACGGACTGTACAATCAAAGGATCAAGATCTCCTGCCCCTTTCATAACCCCAAAGGTTCCATCCTGTTGATATCGTCCTGCGCGCCCTGCTATTTGGCCTATTTCGGCGGGTAATAAATCCCGAGTATATCGTCCATCAAATTTTTGTAAGGAAGAAAATGAAACATGATGAATATTTAAATTTAAACCCATACCAATGGCATCCGTAGCCACTAAATAGTCTACCTTCTTATCTTCATACACTTCTACCTGTGCATTGCGAGTTCTAGGACTTAAAGAACCTAGAACGACAGCTGCCCCACCTTTATGAGTACGTAAGGACTCAGCTAGTTCATATACAGAATTAATATTAAAAGCAATAATCGCTGAGCGAGGATTTAATTTAGATAGACTTTTCTTTGGCAAAAAAGAGAGATTAGAATACCGATCGCGCTTTTCAATTTTTATAAAAGGAAATAGTTTTAATAAAATTTTTCCTATTGTATTTGATCCTAAAAAAATTGTTTCAAATGTTCCACGCAAATGAAGAATACGATCAGTAAATATGTGGCCTCTTTCATAATCTGCTGCTAATTGTACTTCGTCAATTGCAATACACTCTACCTCAATATTTAAGGGCATTGACTCTACAGTACAAAAAAAATACTTAGCTTCTTTAGGCAAAATTTTTTCTTCACCTGTTATCAAAGCAACTTTATGTATACCTAATCTTGCAACAGCTTTGTCATAATTTTCTCGTGCTAAAAGTCTTAATGGGAAGCCAAAAACACCAGATTGATACGCAATAAGTCGTTCAAAAGCTAAATAGGTTTTTCCTGTATTAGTCGGTCCAAGTATGGCTAATAAATTATGATCGTTCTGCACCAAAGATATTAACTAAGATGCCTTATCAACAATTAAATTAAGAACATATTGCAAAATACCTCCGGCCTTATAATAATCAAGTTCTTTCATTGTATCGATACGACATTTTAGATCTATTAAATTTAGTAATGACTCGCCCTTAATTGTACAATGCATCAATTTATTAGGTGTAATGTTATTCATTTCTAGTATAGTTATTTTTTCGTTTCCCTCTAGCTGTAATTTTTTTCTATTATCCCCATTTGTAAATTCAAGGGGTAACACCCCCATACCTATTAAGTTAGAACGATGAATTCTCTCGAATGACTCAGCAATAACAGCGCGCACCCCTAACAAACGAGTTCCTTTTGCAGCCCAATCTCGTGATGATCCTGTTCCGTACTCTTTACCTGCAATAACAACTAATGGAATTGATTGAGCAGCATACTCCATAGCCGCATCATAAATAGACATATCTTGTTTATTTGCATAACAGTGCGTAATACCTCCTTCTGTATTCGGAATAATTTCATTGCGTATGCGTATGTTAGCAAAAGTACCTCGCATCATAATTTCGTGATTGCCCCTGCGAGATCCATAAGAATTAAAGTTTTGTTTACTGATCTGACGCTCTGATAAATATGAACCAGCAGGGCTATCTTCTTTTATTGCACCAGCAGGTGAAATATGGTCTGTTGTTACACTATCGCCTAGCATAGCTAAAATTCGTGCCTCATGGATATCTTGCATTGTTTTTATTGAACTATCATCAAAAAAAGGGGGGTGCTTTATGTAAGTACTAACATCATTCCATTCATAAGTATCGTTTGATACTGTTTTAATTGAAGCCCAGTTTTCATCCCCTTTGTAAATTTCTTCATATCTTGAAACAAACATATCTGATGACAAAGAAGTTTGAAGGGTTGATTCGATTTCTTTTGTGGTTGGCCACAAGTCCTTTAAAAATACCTCTTGTCCATCTTTCCCAATCCCAATAGCATCTTTTTGAATATTAACATGAATACTTCCAGCTAAAGCAAAGGCCACAACTAATGGTGGGGACGCTAAATAATTTGCTTTTATTTCTTGGTGAATGCGTCCTTCAAAATTTCTATTTCCAGACAACACAGAACATACAGATAGTTTTTTTTGATTAATTTCTTTTGATACCCATCCGTCCAAAGGGCCTGAATTGCCAATACATGTCGTACAGCCATATCCAACCAAATTAAATCCAATTTCATTCAGATACTGTGTCAAACCAGATTTATCTAAATAATCACTTACAACTTTGCTTCCTGGCGCAAGACTAGTTTTTACCCAAGGTTTTACCGTTAAGCCTAAATCTACTGCTTTTTTGGCAACTAACCCTGCAGCAATCATTACATTAGGATTGGATGTGTTGGTACAGCTGGTAATTGCAGCAATTACAATATCACCAGATTCTAATTGTTGTTTTTCTCTTGTGCTATTTGGATTTTTTTCAACAATAGAAGAAAATGAATAAGGAACATCTTCTAATAAAATTTTATCTTGAGGCCTTTTAGGACCGGCTACAGAAGCTTTTACTTTGTCTAAATTAAATTCAATAAGTTCATCAAATTCTTGATTACTATTTTTATCGTACCACAGTTGCTGTACCTTTGTATATTCTTCAACAACTGCCAAATGTTGTTTATCTTTTCCAGATAAACGAAGATAATTGATTGTTTCTCTATCTGTTGGAAAAAAACCGCACGTTGCCCCATATTCAGGTGCCATATTCGAAATTGTTGCACGGTCCGCTAATGTTAAATTTGCTAAACCGCTTCCAAAAAATTCAACAAATTTTCCAACAACGCCATGTTGACGTAATTTCTCCGTAATTGTCAAAACTAAATCTGTTGCCGTTATGCCTTCATTCAATGACCCTGAAATATCAAACCCTAGAACTTTTGGAATATTCATAGATATCGGCTGTCCTAACATGACGGCTTCTGCTTCTATACCGCCAACTCCCCAACCAAGAACGGATAAGGCATTAACCATGGTAGTATGGCTATCTGTCCCGACCACAGAGTCTGGATAAAGATAATTACCGTCTTCAAGTTCATTTACCCATATTGTTTTGGCAATATTTTCTAAATTGACTTGATGACAGATACCTGCCCCGGGTGGAACAAGATAAAAATTATCAAATGTATTTTGTCCCCATTTTAAAAATTCATATCTTTCTTGATTACGGTGATATTCTTGTTTTACATTTTCATCATATGCCTTTTCATTTCCAAACGTATCAACCATTACAGAGTGATCAATCACTAAATCAACGCGAGAAAAGGGATTAATTATTTTAGGGTTAATTTTTTTAGACTGTAGGGCATCACGCATTGCTGCTAAATCAGCAACTGCTGGAACCCCTGTAAAATCTTGCATTAATACACGAGTTGGGGAAAAAGCGATTTCAAAAGATTGATCTTTATTATTTAACTGAGAACATAGCGATATAATCATTTCAGATGTGATGGACTCGCCGTCTTCATTACGAATTAAATTTTCTAATAAAATTTTTTTACTGTTAGGAATAGACGAAAGCTTAAAATTAAAATGTTTAGCAAGTAGATTTAGATCAAAATAAACGTATTTTTTTCCATGTATCTCGATTTCCAACCGAGTTTTAAAAGTATTGATAGATTTCATAAGGATAAAAAGATTTAATAATTATT